>ENA-ORNT01000811-ORNT01000811.1-human-gut-metagenome-genome-assembly--contig:-NODE-811-length-22215-cov-4.395984_pt1 | contig 22215 bp, 17 predicted proteins | sample MGYA00242120_ERZ509032 | MGnify/ENA primary metagenome ERZ509032 (study PRJEB26280, sample SAMEA2338729) | human gut metagenome | biome: human gut; feature: human-associated habitat; material: faeces...
CGGGCAGGGCAAGCGCGGTTTTCTCGTCGTTCGCCCATGAGCCGCCGCCGTTGAAAAAGTTTCTGCGGAACGAATCCGCGATTTTCGCGGCGCGGTCGAGCGTCCGTGCGGCATCGTCGGAAAAGCCGAACAGCGAGGCTGTTTCCGCGAAGATTTTCAGATTCCGGTAATGCCACGCGGTCGTGACGAATTCGGGCGCCACTGCGCGGGCGTTGTCGTAATGACACCAGTCGCCAAGCCCGAAACGGACTGTTCCGTCTTTTGCAAGCGATTCTGTAAACTGGAGATTGCGCTTGAAGGCGTCGTAGTTTTCGCGGAGAAGCGAGCTGTCGCCTCGATAGATGTAGACGTTGCGCGGGACCCCGAGCAGGAAGTTGTCGAAGAGCGGACCGCTGCCCCAATTGTAGCCCCAGCCGGAAGTCGGCGCCATGCCCGGCAGCTGACCGTTTGGACGCTGGCAGTCGCGGAGCGTTCCAAGAAATTCCCGGTAGAGTTCGCTTGCGTCAAACTGGAAAAGAACGGAATCGGAGGCAAGCTGATGGTCGTTGATCCAGCCGTTTTTCTCGCGGTGCGGGCAGTCTGTCGGGAAATAATAGAAATTCGAGAGATCGGAGTTTCTCGTCATCGCCTGCAATTTGTTCGTCATCCCGTCGGAGCAGCCGAACGAGCCGATCTCGTGCAGAGCCGAGTTCTGCACAACAAAAGTCAGAAGATCAGCGGTCGCCTCCTGCTCGGTTATGCCGAGCACCACGCAGTATCTGAAGCCGTGATAGGTGAACACAGGCTCAAAAGTCTCTTCGCCCTCGCCTTTGAGAATATACACATCGCGCTGGGAATATCCGGCGGGATAGAAGCAGATGTTGCTCGTGTCCGGCTCGCCGTCGGGCGCAAAATATTCGCCGAACTGCAGATCGATTTGCCGCCCGCGCTCGCCGCTTATCCTGAGCTTTACCGTGCCCGCCGAGTTCACGCCGAAATCGTATAAAAATCCGTCGCGCTCGCCGCTCGCGATTTTTTTCGCCTCTTTGACAACGTCGCCGCGGGTTATGTATTCCTTGAGCCTGCATTTTCTTATCAGAACCGGCTTTATCTCGCGCACGGGCGCTATCGGCTCCGCCTCGCACAGGCGCTTTTCGCCGCGCGGAGTCTCCGCAGGCAGGGCGTTTTTCCACGCGCTGTCGTCAAAGTCCGGCTCTGACCAGCCGGGAATTTCAAGGCGCGCGTCGTAGTAGCAGCCGCAGCGCAGGTCATCGAAAATGACCGGGGAGAGCGCAGTTTTGACCGAACCGTCAGCCTCGAAAGTATTTATTTTACCGTCAATATATTCCGTCGAGACGCAGAAAGCCGTGCGCGGCGCGCCCCTGAAGGCGGCGATATCAAAGTCCCAGATCTGACCGCCCGGCGCGTTCTGCATTCCGTTGCCGAGCATGATGCCGAGAACATTTTTGCCCGGCACGAGGCACTCGGTTATGTCATATTCGTCGTAATAGACAAGATCGTCGGGGTTCGAGATATACGGAGCCAAAATGCCTTTTGTCAGCCTCTGCCCGTTGACATAGAGTTCATAAAATCCGAGTCCCGTCAGCGTAATAACGCACTTTTTGACTTCGCCGTCTATCTCAAAAGTCTTTCTGAAATAAGGCGCGGGGACATGGGATGTATAGGTTGTATAATCATAGCCCGCACAGATAAATTTTCCCGAAAACATAACAGCACTCCTTTACGCTAATATCATAACCGAGGACGGGAAAAACTGCAACAGATAATAAAAACATTGCCATATTTTTTTAAATGTGCTAAACTAAATTTAAACGTTTATTACTCAAACAATAACTTTAATTCGTGGAAAGCTATATTACAAGAAATACAGCGCCTTGAAAGTAAGTTGCACAACACGATTAACAGCTATTTAATAGCCTCTCAGTATTTCTCTTATCTCTACATCTTTAGCATATGAATTCAAATCGTTTATCATTTTCCCGATATATTGTTTATGCTCCAAGTAATCTATGCCGTGTATTTCTTGGGATAATCTGTTCAGGAATTCAATTTTATTATGAATCAATGGCACCTCGCTACCTGACCACGAAGAAAAGCTTGAAAACAATAGAAGGTCTTTAAAGTTTTCTATGCTTTTTTCATACTCCAGATAGAGTTTGATGTAAGCGATTCTTTGCTCATCTGTCATTTTTGCTATGGAATCAAAAAGGCTCCTCATATACACGCTATCCGAATGATGCTTTTCTATAAAACTGCAAAGAAAGGTATTAACCTTTTCTCTGTCTGAATAAGCATTTATTACATCAAAGAAATCTGTTAATTCATAATGGGGATAATTTACTTTTTCTTTAATGACATCGGCAATATGCTCAAATGAAGTGGAAAACTCTTCTGTTTCAAATAGTTTAGTAATATGATCTGAATGATCCATAAAATCACGATGTCGTTGTTTTATTATTGTTAATAAATACTCATCGAGAAATGCGCAATTATTACAGAATAGTATTTTAAAGTATTGTCCATGATAATCAAAATACCTTTCATATGACAACTCAAATAGATAAATCTGCTCCAATAAATTCATTTCGGTTGAAAATAATCCGAGGACTTCAGCAACAGGTGTGATTCCGTCGTGGAATAAAAAATTAAAATATATATCAACAATAAACGGGAGCTCATGCTTTTTTTCAAGAATGATTTTACATGTTTTAATGAATACATCCGGATCCAAATAACTGAATTTTTTAACAAAGGTTATTTCTCTAAAACCAGGCCTAATAATCGCTTTATCTGAATCATCGAGAAGGAAAGAATAAAAATCTTCAACGGTGTTTTTCTGTATCTTATCATTCGGGAAATGATAAAAGTAATAATAAATCCATTCATTTTTTTGAGTGTATTCATTTGCTTGAAGTAATTGTAATACTTTTTCAGGATCCATTAGATTAAAAAGGTATTCAACAATTCTAGAGGCAGATAATCTCGTTGGAGTATCAACGCTCAAATAATATTCTACTGCCTTAACAAAATGATTATTGCCTTCATACAAAATGTCAAACAATAGACCTAAGCCTTTTGTTATTTCATATTCATTTTCAATGCAAGATTCATTACAAACATCAATTATTGAACAAATATCAGAAAAATCAGCTTTGTTAATCATTTCTTTGATATTGCTCTTACGGACTATCAGTTCATCCCGGAATTCTTTATATTTTAGCTTATTCTCGCCTTTGATTGTTTTATATATTTTAAGGATATCCGAAGATGAATAATCCTTAACAAGCGAGTGATCAATACACTTTTCTAAATCGTTTTCCCTCAAAAAAGCTATATATTTATCAACAAGAATACAATCTTCAAGATTGTCAGAATTAAATGAAGAGTCAATTAATCTATAAATATATGGGCAATCCGTTTCAATAATCTGATTGCTATTGTCTGCTCCATCGCCGTATACTCTTAATATGTCACGAATACACATTTTTGAATCCTGAGTTGGACATATTTCATATAGTAATGCCCATACTTTTTTTCTTAGATTTACAATCTGCTCACCTCCACGTATAGTAATATAATTAATTGTAAATGTTCTTTCTCCGTTTGATTCCGTCCATTCAAATTGGAAATTCAAAATGTATTTAGCAACTTCAAAAAACAGATATGTTACTGCTTCGTTTGTCCATACTTCAGAGTGTTCTTTCAGTTTTTCGAGGAGAAGAATTTCAACACGATACTGAAAACTATCGGAATACTTATTAAATACTAAACGCTGCTTTATTATTGCAAAAAACTGTTCGTATAAATCCGGTCTTTTCTTATAATACAACAGAAGCAAATCTAATGCTTCGGAATAATTGTCACATTGATAAAAACCACCTAATATTTCGATTACATCATCAGTTATAGATTCCGAATGTTTCTCGTTAATTGCTCTTTTGTTAAACGGCTTCACTTCTGATTTATTAATTATTTCTTTGAGAATTAGAAGAGTAGCAGTCTCGTTAACAGGATAAAAAGCTTTAACATAATCAAAGAAAACAGATGGATTATTTTCAGCTAATTCATCCCATACTTTACTTATTTCTTGATTAACATAAGCTATCATTTCTTCGGAGTAGAAGGATACAGTTAAAACATTTACAGACGTTATTGTTTTTGACTGATTGACAGGGAAATAAACTCTGATGGCATCAGAAAGGAGAAGTAACTTTTTATCAAAAAAGGTGTATTTTAGTATATAATTGGACAAGCATTGCTCTGATATTTTAACAGCTTTTTCTGCATATATATCAATTAGTTCAAATGAATGAAGTTTATATACACTCTCGATAAAAGTTTCTTTACTAATATGAGAAATGTTCAGTAATGGTTCAATAAAATCCAGATTATCAATATGAAATGCGTCAACAAAAGCAACTATTCCAAAAGTAATAATTAAATCTTTTTCATCACACAATTTATACTCTTCAATAACCCGACCATAATAATTTTCATATAACTTGGACACATCTGCTAATGAAGCTAAAGCGTTTTCTCTTCGTGCTGTTATTCCGGCAATCATAGCTATGCGGGCGTTTCCGTTTGATATTTCAGATATTCTTTTAAGATAATGCTGTTTTTTAATACCAAGGTTAACTTTGATAATCTCTTCAATCTTTTCTTTATCAAATGGCTTAACTTTTATTATTCCATACCTTGCAAACTCCATTATTTTTTTATGGACTTCATTGAGTGCGTAATCTCTTACGGTAATAATTATTTTAACAATAATTCCATTTTCTTTTTTTAATAAGTATTGCAAAATATGTGACAATCCAGCAATTTGGTTTGCGTCATCAACAAAAAGTAAATATTTGCCAGGATGATTTAGATGCATTTGAAGTTCTTCATATATAGGAAGCGCATTGTCCCTTATACATAGCAGAGTTTCTCCTTGTTCGGAGCTGCGATTTTTAGCGAATTCAACTGCTAATCTTGTTTTTCCTGTTCCTGCGGTACCTGATATTACTGCGACATCATATTCTTCTAATACTTCATCAAGCTTTTTTATTTCATCTTCTCGATACAGAAATTCGTTATCTAATGGTGCCGAAAAAGCTGATGAATCATTTTGTTTAATAAAATCCTCTATGCTAAATATCTGGTTTGTATCATAAGATATTTGCAAATAATCTTTTGCTAAATCTCTTCTTTCGGAGAAAAGATGATTGGCGATTCTATCTATTCCCCACATATTAAACACAATACTCTTCTCTTCACACATTTCACAAAACTCTTTATGAACCGCAGGTTTTAAATTTGAGGATGTATGAAAGTATATGATTTCTGATATATCTTTACTATCAATGCCGGTTTCACTTGAAATTAAGCATTTTTGAATATCATCAGTAATCTTTTTACGAAGTCCTGTTTGCTGTGTTGTATATTCAACAAAAACATATTTGTTATCCTCATTGATACAATACGTGTCAGGAGTTCCTGGAGTCGTTTTTTGAGTTCCCGATTGGCTGCCTAGTGAAACAAAATTAGAGTATCCTAATGAATATAGTATTTGATCACAAAGGTTTTGAAAAGTCCCTTGATCCAATTCTAATATTTTCTGTTTGATTGTATTAATTATCGCCATATATTTCACCTCGTTTGAATCTGTTTTGTTTTATTAAATTATATCATTATCTTTTTGTTCCCGCAACAAGTATAACAGTTTAAAACCAATCTTTTCTATCGCCTTTTCACAAACTCTCTTAGCCGTACTCGCATTACTAAACCCGTGATTGGTAGCGATGTCGGTAAATACTACCAACAAGGAAATCCATTATTTCAGCTGTTCCAACTATAAGAAGGATATCCGTGGGAATTGCGAAACCCGCCATTATATCCGTGCCGACGCCATCGAGCAGATCGTTATGCTTGAATTAAAGAGATTAGCAAAGTATTTGGAATCCCACGAGGAAGAATTTGCAAAGCTCCTCGCCGAAAAAACCAATGCCGATATGTTGACGGAGCAGAAAACCTTGGAAACAGAGCTAAATCGGGCAACCGCCCGAAATAAAATGCTCACTTCGCTTTTCGCCAAAACCTATGAGGACAATGTATCGGGCAAGTTGAGTGATGAGATGTATATGGAGCTATCCCATAAATACGAGGTTGAACGTCTTGAACTGAAAACAAAGATTTTTGAGTACAAGGAGCGCCTTGCCAAAATCAGTGAAATGGAGCAAAACAAAGATGACTTTCTTAAAGCTGTCAGAAAGTTTATGGAGATGGAATCCTTAACCGCACCAATGCTCCGGGAACTTATTGACCACATTGATGTGTACGAAAAAGAAGGTCGCAAAAAGAACTACACTCAATGTATCGTCATCTATTATCGTTTTGTCGGTTATTTAGAACTACCGTCATCAGATGACGAAAACTACAAAGCCAACACCCGGAAGGACGTAGATGTGAAGTATATTCCCACAGTGAAATCCGCATAAGACAAAAGGTGAGCAGGCACAAAACCTGCTCACCACATACAAACCGGATGAAATTGAATAAAAGAATGAGTGTCCATAACATAAATCCGTTATGAACACTCATACTGGTCCGAGTGACAGGGTTCGAACCTGCGGCCTGATGGTCCCAAACGGACCTATGAAGGCAATTTCCGCTAAAAATAGCTTTTTCCGCCCCTTTCCGCTCGGAAAACCGTGCTCTTCGGCACTCTTATCTCCACTGTTTCCGAGTGCTCCGAAACGGTAGGTGGTCTGTTATGTGGTCAGCAGGATTTTTTTGCAGAATAATACACACTACACGCCTCTCGTTATCACGCGAGAGGCGATCGCTTTTTATACGGTTATTATAACTCTGAACAACCCCTGATTCAAGTCAAAATTTGCACCGCAGTAGACAAAGATAAGGGGATTGCGCATAAAATGTATGTGCAACCTCTTTTCCTAGTAAAACCAATTGTCTCGAGGATACAAAGCGAAAAATATTTTTATAATATTTGTAAAATAATCTCAAAATATCAAAACTAAACCTTGACAAACAGAAATAATATATGTAAAATAAAATCGAAATATTTACAAAAGGAGTGCTAAACATGGAATCTAAAAAAGAAAGATTTGTTCGAATTGCTGAGGCGAGAACAAATAAAATAATTGATATGATTCGCCTTCTTGGCAACTGCTCAAGCAAGACTACTTATGAATACTCAAAGGAAGATGTTCGCAAGATCTTCAATGCAATTGAGACTGAACTAAAAAGTGCAAAAGCCAAGTTCGAGTCTTCCAGTGACGATTCTGCGAAGTTTAAACTATAATTAGGAGGATATGAAATGGCGTATTGGTATTTTCCTTCAAACGACCATGGAGAAAATAAGGGCATTAATGATTCGGGCGTTGCTACTTTTAGAGGTACACCCTTAAAGTCTTTGGCTCGAGAAATCTGCCAAAATTCCCTTGATGCAGCAACAGGAAAAACGGTTCGTGTTGATTTTGCGAATTATGAAATTCCAACAAATAACGTTCCTGGTGCAGATGTATTAAAAGAAACTTTCGAAAAATGCTTGACCTACTGGAATGGACAAAAGGCCAAGACTACTAAGGATTTCTTCAAAAATGCGTTTGAAAAAATCAGTGTTGAAAAAATTAGTGTTTTAAGAATAAGTGATTTTAAAACAAAAGGACTTACTGGTTCCAAGAAGACGACGGATATAAATACCGACTGGATGCGTCTAACTAAATCTTCCGGTTCTTCTGATAAGAAGGGCCCCGCCGGAGGATCATTCGGTATAGGTAAGTTTGCACCGTTTGCTTGCTCGGATTTTTCAACGGTATTTTATAACACATATGATATTGAGGACGAGTGCGCGTATCAGGGCGTATCCAGATTGGTGACTTTCGAGCGCGATGATGGTGAAACTACACAGGGTATTGGCTATTATGGTAATGAGCGCAACACTCCTGTTTTCGAATCCTTGAATTTAGATCCGAGCTTTAAAAGAGATCCTGGCGATTATGGAACAGATATATACGTTTTGGGTTATCGTTTTTCTCAAGAAGATTGGGAAACGGCAATCGTTGTTTCTGTATTGGATAGTTTTCTTGGTGCAATTTGGAATGAGAAACTTACTGTTAATGTAGGTGATGTGAAGATTGATAAATCTACTTTAGCAGATCTTATGGAGGAATATGCCGAAGAACTTACAAACACTTACGTTCTGGAATATTACCAGGTGCTAACCAGCCCTGAAACCAAATGGTTTGAAAACAATCACCTGGGATTAGGAACTATAAAGCTTGGTTATTTGCTCAACGGAAACGAATTTCATCGCAAAGTTGCTATGATTCGTCAAACGGGAATGAAAATTAAAGATGGAGATAGAATTAACGGTTTTATTTCCTTCGCTGGTGTTTTATTTATTGAGGGAGATACAATTAATGAAAAGCTTCGCGCTCTTGAAAATCCCGAACATACTGAGTGGCAACCCGATCGTGCAGCAAATCCATTTGAAGCGAAACAACTCATTAAATCTTTAAACGATTACATGAAAAAATGCTTGGAAGAACTTGTTGAACAAGGCTCTCAAAACGAAATGGATGCTGTGGGTGTCGGAAACTTCATTCCCGATACTCCTGATGATGAGAAAAATCAGAATAAAGAAGAAGCCATTTCGGATACCGTTTTGGAAATAGAAAAGCGAGTTATTGATCGTAAATACATTCCGGATATTGTATCTGTGAAAAACGGCGATGACGAGTCTGAGAAAAAGGTAGATCCTGTAGATGGAGAGTTTGATGAGGATTGGGTGCATGAAGAACCTAAGAATCCTCCTATCGATCCTCCAAGACCTCCGCAACCGGTAGACTATGTTGATGGCACAGAGAAAACGGCAAGCACACCTAAAGAAATAAAGCCCTCAAAATTTATGTTTATTTGCAATAACCCGGATGAAGGCAAGTATATGGTGGACTTTATTCCCTCCGAAGATTCGGATAACGGAATATTAAGCTTTTTCCTCTCCGGTGAAACTGAAGCTTATAAAGCAGAATTGGTTAGCGCATCGCAAATTGGTGGTTCAGGATTGATTATAAGAGATAATTCGGTGACTGGATTGCGCTTTGAAAAAGGCCAGCATATCAGAATGAATTTACAAATAACTCATAAGGACTATTGTTCAATGGAGGTGAAGGCATATGTTAATAAGAAATAAGTATTTTCCATATCCTGTGATTGCTAAGGGAAATGAATCATATGCCACAGCGACATTTACCAGCGATGTGGATTATGAGAAGAACGGATATTATGTAAAGTTTATTCTTAAGGCTTCTTCAAATAACGATGTGATCAATGAGTTGATCGAATCTAAAAAAGCATCTTACGTGCATCATTTTGAGTGTGTGCAAACCTGCTATAGACACGCGGTAATCACTCAAGAAGAGAAAGATGTGTTTCAAATTCATCAAAGCGAACTGAACGGTGCCGTTCAAATAAGTACTGTAATTGTTGCGAATGAAGACTTAAAAGGATACAAAAATCCTGACTTTTCTGCTGATTACAAAGGTTTCTCCTTTAATATCAAAAGAGGATGTCTTCTTGCAATAGGTGGCTGTGTTGAAATTGAACTCAACAAACAGAAGGATGAATTGGAAAACACGTCGTCTATCTTTTCCATTGTTCCGAATCTTGATCCTAATGAAACAATTATAAATGTTGACATCAGTAGCACAAAGCCTAAGATTGTTATTCGTATTCCGGTTAAAGGATGTAACATTTATAAAAATTTGAGTACTAATCTTGAATTGCAGAGTATAATGCATTCAATGATTATCATTCCTGCTTTGGTTCAGGTATTTGATGAATTAAAAGCATCGCGATTTGAATTATACAATTTTAGCGATTGCAGATGGTTTAAAGCACTGGCAAAAGCTTGTAAGAAGTTAAACATTGAACTTAATGAACAAAGCTTAGAGAATTTGAATTCTTACAGAGCAGCACAGTTGTTGATGGATTCGCCTACAATGAAGGCTCTTACATATTTGGCAGGAGGTTCTGACGATGAGGATTAAGTTTATTACAGAAGAGGGTCTATTGGCTGCCAAAAGTAACTACCCCACAATTTTCAAAGAGGTAATAAAAAAGAAGTCCGTCGATCTTCCTACGCTTTTAAACGACAACAGCATAATAAGAGATAGTTCTATAGAGGTTGAAGATTTTTCTTTTGATATGTCACAAGATCGTCCTGCCGCAACGGATGTTGAGAACATTAGACGCGTGTACAACCATATGAAAGGTCTTAGCGAATCTCAGGCGTCTGATGAAAGAATTTGGGTTGCCTTTACGCTTCACCAGGGGTTGGATTATATGAGATATCGTTGGATGCCCGAGAATGAAGGAGATAAATTCGACCGCTTCTTTTTCAAGAATGCTAAGCACGGTTATAGCAAAAGACCTTTGTTCAGAAACGGTGTCGCTCGTCTGTGGTGGATAGGATATCACACTTATGATGCAAAAAGAGCAAATCCTTATGAGTTAACCGAATTTGTTTGCAGAGACCAGGACTATATTAATAATCTTTTGGATATAGGTTTTGCAAGCAATGCGACAATTTCTAAAGCGGTAATTGGAGCTTTGTTGGATGCAGAAAAGAATGGCGTGACTATAAATCGCGATTTGGTTCGCTCTATTTCTCAGTATGTAAACTTGCTTGGTGGCATTTATATTCTTGATTGTTTGTCTTATGACGAGATTTATAGTAGAATAAAGGAAAAGATTGGTTTTTAATAAATTGTAGGAGGGTTAATGGATGAAATGTTTTAATTGTGAATGTGAAATAGTTGATACCGGGCTTGGCGTATGTTCTAACTGCTCGGCGATACTTGATGCAACAAAAACGAATTTCATTTCATACATTGGCTCTCCAGATAGTTTAGCTGGTTATCAAAAATCATATAAATTATTGCTTTTAAAATATGTTATTGAAGCGATATTAGATGAAGGCGAAGCTACAGTTGCAAGGGTAATCCCTGCTATTAAGCAATACTATATTGAGAGAAAAAACAAGGGCCTGCAACCGGATTATGATGTTGACGCACGTATTTTTGAAATTGAAAATTCGTCAGATTATGATGTGTTTGCAGTTATCAAAAGTCAACCATTTAAGGTTATAAACGAAAAAGGTTATCTGTTTTTGAATCATAACTCAAACGACAAGCTTGTTTTTGTTTTTAACGAGGATTTATCAGATGCGATGTCGCACGACGAGTGGCGTAAACTTTTGGATATTATAAATGCGAAACTTGATCTTTATTTTAATCGTTATGATAGTTTCAATAATGTTTCTGTCACAATTGAGGAAACACCTTCTATCCAAGTTAAAGAAATTGAAAAAGAGGAAAGTAAGAATAATTTAGATCTGTCATTGTCGGTACTGGAGATTACCAACCTAAGTGTAAGAGCGAAAAACATTTTGATGCGCAATAACCTCTATACTATTGGTGCTGTCATGAATTTTGTTCAAGATAATGATTTGCGCTCCTTGAAAAATATGGGGCAAAAATCATTTGAAGAAATTATGGCCTTGCTACATTCTTCCGATTTTCAGGTTGTTACAAATGTGGCATCCGATAGTATTGCCACGTTATTTGCAGGCAACACATATCATTTGTTTGTTGAATTTTGCGAAAGAAATTGCCTATCCACATTATCTGATCTTGAAGGTTTTGATTTTTCTTTATTGCTCAATGAGCCAGGTTTTGGGACTGGAAAATTAAACGCAATAAAAGAGAAGTATTATAGCTTATTACAAGAAGTTTCCTCTGATAAGCAAAAAGAAGAGCATGGTGTGCCCTCTGAGGTGCGACCGGAAATAATCATTGATCAAAGTAATATCAATTTAGGCATTCCATATTTGCGATTTGCTGGCATATCCGCAAAAAATAACGCAAAGTTCTTTGAAAACGGGTATTCCAAAATTGGCGACTTGCAAAACATTACCTCAGGCAAGTTGATGCAGATGTTTGGACGAACAAAAGGAATGGATATTCTTGATAAGATTAAGATTTTTGAAAAACCTTTATTGATAATTGCCACAGAACGATTGAATGAGCATAAAGGCACTCGCGAATTTGACATATATGTTGATAGAGCAAATAAAAAGACATTGCAGGAGATCGCGGATAATCATGGCTTAACAAGAGAACGCGTCAGGCAAATTGAAGCGAAATTTTTCAGAGAATTTTCGCCTTTGTTTGGTTCGCTCGTTGAGCAACATATGACATGTAACAATTTATCATATATTACAACCCAAGATGTTTTGGAGTTCTTTGACGATGATGCTTTTGATACGGTTATAATGTATACTCTTAAAGAGTCATTTTCATTAGAGTATCTGTCCTTTGCTGATATGTTTATAAAAAAAACAAGTGAAACTCAAGATACAAAAGCAAAACTTAATAAATTAACTTATGAATTCATCGGCGAAGATGGGATTAATTTCTTTGAATCTTTACCTCAAATAGAGGAAATGCTTAATGATACTAATTTAGGATTCATATCTGCTGATGCATTTTTGAATTATTTAATTGAAATTAGAGCTTGTTTTTATGGCGATTATGTATTTTTGAGAAAGCAAACATATACAAAGCTGTGCTTGATTCTAATTGCAAAATATTTTAAAGACGGTATAAATTTATATTCTGACGAAGATATTAATTCATTGCGAACACTCTTTCATTCAGAATATGGTGACTTTGATTTACCGGAGCAAAACCGTGCTATTAGTGCAAGGTTATCAGAGTTCTTGATATTGTGTGATCGCGGCAAGGCAAAACTCATCGAGAATATTAATTTTGATCAATCTGTTATAGATGATGTAAAAAAGTATATTGATACAAGTCCGTTGAAGACGCTTTATTTTGCTGAGATTTTCAACGAATTTGAAGGTGTTTTAGCTTTTACGTCGGACATTACGAATTATCATGGCTTGCACGGCTTGTTAGCGTATCTATATCGTGACGAATATGAGTTCTCAAGAGATTGTATTACGAAAATAAACGGGGAGGGCGAATCACTTAGTCTTTCGGATCGTATTGTATTATTTATTTTAGAAAAAGGGCGTGCCGTTACCCGAAATGAAATAAAACAAAAAATCGGCGGATTATCTGACATAATGTTATTTAACGCTATTAATGGTTCGAAGGAACTGTTGCAGTGGGATTATAATAGCTTTAACGCACAGGGTAATCTGAAAATAAATGATGAGGATTCCTATGTGATTTCAGAAATTCTCGAAAAAATATTCTCTCAATTCAAGGGTTATTGTAGCGACAGGCTGATATTTGAAAAGGTGAATAACCAATATCCCGAGTTTTTATCTCGAAATGGTATTGAGAACACAACAAATCTGTTCTATGTGTTGCAGAATATTTTTGGTGAAAAATATCAATTTAGTCGTCCTCATATTTGCCAAAAAGGTACTGTCGATTCTCCAACCACAAAGAATATTGCTCTGTATTTGTTGGGTACAACGCAACAAATAAGCAGGCGCGAATTTGTGAAAATAGCCAAAGATGTATATTGGTCGGAAACTACTGCGGATTTAATTTTTTACGAGCTGGAAAAAGATTATATACGCATTTCAGACGATATCTATATTCTTTATGACAGCTTTAGCGTTCAAGAAAATGTATTGAACCAAGTCGCTGCTTGGCTACATAATCATATTTCACCCTGCGGATTTCTGTCCATGATAGGGTTTAATGACTTTGAAAATTTGTCGGTAATACCATATGAATGGAATTCCTTTTTGCTTGTTTCTATAATCAAAAAATACGAACTCGGATTCAGATTAGTATCACCGGCGATTAGAGATAGGAGATATAACAAAGAAATAATTGTTGCTAAAGATTCGAGTTATTATCATTTGGATGATATTGTTTATGATCTGCTTGTAAAGAACGGTATCAATTATATCGACGAATCAAATCTCCTTTCTTTCCTGGTGATCAATCATTTGGTTTCTAAAGTTATTCCCAAAGAGTTAGTCGATTCAAAAAATTTAAACTATGCAGATGGATATTTCAAAATAGCATAACAAAAAGGAGTGGTTTATTGGCCACTCCTTTTTGTTATGCTTATTCCATTTCTGAACGAACAACAGAGAAATCCATTAAGAAGTGTTCGTCGTCAAGTTTTGTGAAGGTTACATCTGAACGTCCGTAAGCATTGAAATGTTCTTTTGTAACTTTTATCCCTTCCTGAATTCCAAGACGATTCCTAAAATATCTACCGATTTCAGCATTATCGCTTGGAGTAGTAATGGCTTTGTTTCCGGCTTGTTCAACGCGCATAATAAAGCATTCTCCATCATCCGCAACAACGGTGAAATAGCGCTGGTTCAATGGAAAAAATCCGGTCTTAGAAATCTTAGAAGGTAAAGGAATATACGCTTGATTCGGATCACGATGCTCTCTCTGTCCCCAGTTTAAACTCGAAGTTGTTGGAACTTCACCAGTGGTGGTCAAGAAGGACAAGGTTTGCTTTTCTTCCGAGTTAGAATCAACCATAGTAGCTTCATAGCTATAATTGGGACTGTTGCGATAAATACGGATGTAATTCTCCACTTCGTTAGCGGTGCAATATATGGTTTTTGCCTCTACTTTATCATAATAGGCAACCGCATCATCCAGGTTGCATTCAGTGATAAATTCATCACAGTCCTTGCTAAAACCTTTAAGCGTATAGTTGGCAGAACCCGAAAATGCTTTGTACGGTTTACCGTTCTTCATCCATAAATAAAGCTTTGAATGAACGGCAGGAGTTTTGTATACATACTGGCAACTAAACGACGAGAAGTCGGGTCCGAAATCATTTTCCGATAATTTCTTGAATCCCGAATTAGCAACTTGGCTAAGGCCGTCAAACGGGCACATACCTACAATCAGTTTAATTTGAATAGGTTGTAATTCTAAATCTGCTAAAGCTTGCATATGCCAAGCGACCATACTTGGAGAAGCATATGCCGAAACAACTCGCAATTCATTCGCTCCTTCTTTCACGGGTTCAATTAAAACTTTGTTCTCTAAATCGGAATCGAATTGCCATTTGATTTCATTATCACCATTGAATAAATACTCGGTAGCGTTACATTCTACGGAATCATACTCAATGCCTGCAAAACATTTTAGAATAGCCTCAAAAATTATTTTTGCGCCTTCACAGGGAACGGCCATACCGATTTGCTTACGAACACTTTCTTTATTGCCGTAGAATTCATATGTATCAGGGAATGTTTGCAAACGTGCACGCTCTCTATTCGTTAGAGCGCGCGGTTCTTCCCAGTGATAAATATGTGTTCCGCCACCACCGCTTCCTGTGACGGTGTAGGCTGGTTTGTCGGGATCTAAACGCTTATAGATTTGGCTGATTTTTGCGCCAATAACATTCAGTTGCAAGTTTTCAGGTAAATTTGCTGTAAATGCATTTTCACCAGGGCGAATGTAACGCAATCTTTCCACAACGGCAGCTGATTGACGTGTGAGTTCGTTGTTTGTTGCATCTTCTGGAATAGGAGGATTCTCTATTGCTTCTTTACAAGTTTTTGTTCTGTATTGAGCTGGTGAAGGAACCTTATATTCAACATCAATATCGTTACGTATACCAATAATGATAATTCTATGGCGTGCTTGGGGAATTCCATAATCCTCGAATTGGTACAAATGAGGATATAAAGTATACCCAGCGGCTTGCATTTCGCCTAAAATTTTAGAGAAAGCTCGTCCTTCATTTGCATTACGAAGGCCCCCAACATTTTCAGCTAAAAACCATTTGGGTTGAAAACGGATTAATGCTTGAACACCATAAGAATACAGAGGACCGTAATTGCCTTCCATACCCTTCTGTTCGCCTACAACACTATAGTCATTGCAAGGGAATCCAAAGGCCAGGGCGTCAATGGGAGAAAGTTGAGAATAATCCAACTGTCTTACATCGCCCTCATAAACACTCTCCCGATTATCATTACATATATTATTTCTATAGGTTTCGCAAGTGTCATGATCATAATCGTTAGCCCATTCGTGAACGATTTTAAATTTGTCATTTTTAATGTCTGCATTGGTGGCTCCCCAAGCGATCCCGCCAGGGCCGCAAAACAATTCGCCTAATTTAAATTCCATTTTTCAATCCCTTTTCCTTCAGTATAAAATTTATTTCAGCTTGTATATGTTCTATTTCAAAATTGTTAAGCAACTCAAGGTCCTTTAGAAAGTTATCGTTCTTTTCGCAATAACCTTCTTGGCACAAAAAAGAAATCAAGGGAATTTCATAAAACTTAAGTAGGACACTGATATCATCTAAACTTGGGTGTTTGGTAATTCCTCTTTCGATTTTGGATAGCCTGCTATTAGTTATCCCTGTGAATTTGTTTACTTCGTCCAGACTCAATCCTCTAGAATTTCTTATGTTCCTAAGCCTTTCTCCAACCATTTTATCACCCTATAAGAGTATAACATATTTGCTGCGAAAACGCAATAGTTTGCTGCGAAATTAAATGATGTTGAAAATTGTACTATTGTTTGGTATAATGTAAAACAAAGGAAGAAGGTGTTTTGATAGTGAAAAATGACACAAAATATGCTGATGTTCATTCTATGTTAAAAGCTGCCGTAAAAACTACGTTCATCAAGTTTTATAATGATTTAAAAGATTTTTCCCTTCCTGATAAATATTTGTGCGAAAAAATTTATAAAGAGAGTCCTACGGCTAAGTCTTCTAATCAACGATATAAAATACCAAGGGCCAGAGAGGTGTTTAGGACCCATCAACAAATTGAGGCACTGAAGCTTATCATTAATAGTAAAAGATTGCCAGCTGACATCATTGAAGAAGCCAAAAGACTTCTTAAAGTGGAATTGTCCATTGTCGAATCAAATGAATACAGCTCTTTTGTTAATAAGTTTAATAATGGATTTAACTTAGAAAATTTCTCTGAATCATTTGAATACAATAACACTCCAGAAAAGCCAAAAGAAAAATCGAAAAATTCATCCTATGTTTATCCGCGTAGCAGAAAAGTCGCATTTAACGCATTAAAGAAAGCAAATTTTCTGTGCGAAATAGATTCGTCCCATAATGTTTTTATACGCAAAAATACGGATATTACTTATACAGAGCCACATCATTTAGTTCCATTGTCTGCCCAAGATAAATCTCCTGATGTAAATTTAGATCGTGAACAAAACATAGTATCATTGTGTAGTACTTGTCACAATCAATTACATTATGGAAAAGAGTTTGATAACATTTTAAAACCATTATATGAAAAGCGTATTGGCCATTTAAGGTTGATTGGAATCGATATATCGTATGAACAACTGCGTTCGTACTATACATGAGGCGATTTTTGGATGACAAAATAATACACGATCCGATTTTTTTCGGAGTTAAATCGGAGATGGCAACAAAAGAAGATGTGTATGTGGCTCAGGATTTGCTGGATACGTTGATTGCCAACAAGAACAGTTGTGTTGGCATTGCGGCAAATATGATTGGTGTGCATAAACGAATTATTGTGTTTGATAATGAATGTACATATATGACTATGTTCAATCCTAAGATTATCAAAAAGTCAGGGCCGTATGATACCGAAGAAAATTTCTTTCTCTACTCGGCGACTCTCACAAATACAAGCGCTATCAGGCCCTCAAAGTACAATGGCAAACCGGCGAATTTCCAATCCGAACCAAAATCTTTACTGGTTCACAGATTGTTCAACACATAATTGATCATTTCAATGGATTTTAATATGATTGCTAAAAGAAAGTGCAGGAAGTGAAAGTGTAATGAATTATGAAGAAATAATCAATCCACTTATTGTTGAATCGGATCAACTGATAAAGGAAATTATTTTTGAGTTAGCTCCTTTATATAAAGATGAATTCCCGCATGGACAAGATGTTACGGTACCGCTTTTTACTGTATTGCATTCTACAACCGAGAGTGTTTTAATATTATTGCTGAATGGTGCTATTTACGAATCAGATGTTTTGTTACGAACGATAATGGAAGGCACCATAAAATACTGTTACTTGATGTGTGGTAGTGCGGATATTCGTGCGCTGAGATACCGCGAGTATAAGGATGAATTGACGGAAATTGATAAGTTGTTGGATCATAGAAAAGCGCTGGAAGCTATTGAAATACTAAGAGAATTTTCTAATAATAGTTTAAAACCTTTTGAGATAAGTATATTGAATGATGAGGCCGTAGCAGAATTGGAAGCTAAATACCCGAATAAAAAACGAAGTGAGTTAAAGCAAAAATGGAGTTATAGTCATCTTTTGAGGGAGTTAGCAAAAGACAATAAAGAATACGAGGGGCAATTGGCAACATTATCATCTTATTCATTGATGAGTCATTTTTGCCATTTTGATTGGACTGGTGTTTCTAGCAGAAATGAACAAATAATGTCGGCAGCAAAAGGTGACGAAGCACTTGATATTGGACATGCTTTGAGAATACTTTCTAACGCACTATCGTGTTACTTGTTTCGCGTTGCGGAGTACATGCGTGGTAATTCCTATTCTACGCCAGGACTGATGAAAATAACAATGGACATGTATGGTTTCGTAGAAAGAATTGATAAACATCAGAATGAACTAGTTGAGCAAGAAATGGGTTGAATTCTCTGGACTTCCGCCTCGACCTGTGGTACTGTTGTGTACTGCAAAGGAGGTGCGGATATGGCACAGATGAGTTTAGAAGAATTGTACCGCGGAGAAGGTGCGGGAGAAAAGTACGGTATCTTGGGAAAAGTTATGAAAGACTTCCTCCAAAACGGGCGTGCGGCAGAGTATGACGAGCGTACTTGGCTTGAAATGCTGCTTGTCAAGCACGCGCTGATGGCGGCAGAAAAAATGAAAAATGAGGGCGACACGGTGTCGGGTATGACCGATGACATATCGTCCTCTTCTTATGTGAGGTGGAATGAAAATGACAACGCTTGAAGATCTGTACTACGGCAACATCGTTCCGCACGAACACAGTTTTAAACGCGGGAGTGCTTACAGTGAAGTGTTGAGCTATGTTATTCGGCATCAGGACAGCTTGATACCGACGCTTACGGCTCAGCAGAAAGAAACCTTTGAAAAGCTCAAAGACTGCGAGGCGGAACTGCACGGTATGAATGAGCGCGAAGCGTTTATCAGCGGCTTTAAGCTCGCGGCGAGAATCATGACCGAAGTGTTGTGTAAACCGTCAGAGGATTGAATAAGCAGAAACAAGGCCGAGCCGATTTCGCGGTTTGGCCTTGCGATCTTCAGTTCGACACAGCACGGTTAAAATCTGCACCGCAGAAAACAAAGAAAACAGTATTCCCGCAAAAGCGCCAGAATATACAATGTTGGCGCAAAAAACTTGACAGAATTTTTCCGGTATGTTATACTGCAAATGAAGAAAGCAACCGACAATTGAATACACATATTTTTATTTTGAGTTTCAGACTCGCACTTACATAATTACCGATGCAGATCAGCATCGGGATTGAGTGCGGGTCTTTTTGTTTTGCAAAACAGCAGTCCTCTACATAACACGGCGAAAAACCGTGTGAATTTAACAGGAGGAAAAACCAATGAAAGAATCTGTTTACACCGCTTATGAGGATCTGCCACTGTTCCTTAATGCTGAAATGGTAGCCAAGCTCCTCGGTATCTCCATCTCAAGCAGCTACGAGCTGATGCACGAGAAAGGATTCCCGTCGTTGCGTATCGGCTCGCGGCTCATCGTACCGAAAGAGAAATTCCGCGCATGGGTCGAAGAAAAGACGGGAGGCAGCATTTGAAATTCACCCGATATCCAAAGCGTGATGCGATCCGGGATTATTTTCCTCTGCCGAATGAAATTTTCAGCTTTGGTCTCAGCACCGGTGAGATCGCAGTGTATGCGTATCTGATGTACTGCGAGGACAGGAAAACATTTCAGTGCCATCCGAGCTACAAAACGATTGGCAACGCTGTCGGCATGAGCAAAAACACCGTCAAGAAATATGTAGACAGCCTGATTGAAAAGCAGTTGATTACTGCCGAGCCGACTTCCGTCATCACCCAAAACGGAGAAAAACGCAACGGCAATTTGCGCTATACAATACGCCCGATTAGGGAAGCATTGGAGCAGTATTACGAGCAACAGCTGATACGGCTGCACGAAGAAGTTCGGCGTCAGGCGGCTTTGAAAAAACTCGCTGAATTTGACCGCAAACACGGGAAATCGGCGGTTTGACGGCAGTTTTACGGCTCGTCCGAAAATAAGCAGGAGAAAGCGAGGGGTTGCCTTGCTTTCCCCTCGCAGGAAACAGCGGACGGCAACGCCGACCGCACAAGGCTTTGTATGGCTTTTAAGAACGGTTATAAAAGCTTCAATTTCGGGGTTGCGCCGATAAAAACCTCGCTGATTTAGGGGTTGCGAATTTTACCGCAAATTTAGCTGGATATTCCGCCATGGATGTGGTATTGTGTTGTACTGCGAAAGGATGTGATACTATGGCAAAGCGAAGACCGTCGGGAGACGGTATGGTGCGCAAGCGCGATGACGGACGATGGGAAGGCCGTATCGTTGTCGGTCACAAAAAGAACGGCGATCCGATTCACCGCTATGTGCTTGCCCGAACACAAAAGGAGTTAATCGTAAAGCTCCACGACTGCATCGAGATGTACCGCGATGCCGACCTCACCGAGGATTCGAATATGACGCTCGGGGAATGGCTCGGCCGATGGATCAATGAATATATGATCTTCACGATTCGTGAAAGCACGCTTGATTCATACAAAGCGATGATTAAAAATCAAATCAAACCGTATCTCGGCGACAGACCTTTGTCGGTGCTGACCACGCAGGAACTTCAAAAATTCTATAACAGCGTCAAAAAGAAAGGTCGGGTGAAACCTGACAGGCTACACGGTACAGAGCTTGCCGACAGTATGGTGCGCGGTATTCATATGATGCTGCACGAAGCGCTGGATAAGGCGGTGCGCCTACGGCTGATTGTTAAAAATCCAACGGTCGGCACAACGATTCCCAAAAACAATTATCCGCCGAAGCAGATACTCAATGACGAACAGCTTGAGCGATTCATGCAGCGCATCCGACAGGATGAGCGGTGGTACGATTTCTTCTACACCGAGCTAACAACAGGTCTGCGCCGAGGTGAAATCTGCGGACTGAAGTGGGAGGACTTCGATGCGGAAAACGGAAAGCTGAAAGTGAGGCGCTCGGTTGCTAAAAGGAAAGGTGGCGGATTGAATATCGGCGAAACCAAAACCGAGACGGGAACGCGCACGATCGTCCTGCCGCCGAGCACTGCGGAACTTCTGCGGAAGCGAAAAGAAACGGCAGTCAGTGAATGGATATTCCCGAATATCTATGAGCCCGAAAAGCCGATGCACCCCGACTATGCTTACCACCGATTAAAAACACTGTTAAAACAGGCGGAGCTTCCGCTGATTCGGTTCCACGATCTGCGCCACACCTTCGCCACTCACGCGCTGGCGGGCGGCGTGGATGCGAAAAACCTGTCGGGAATCCTCGGGCATACCAACGCCAGCTTTACGCTGGACACCTACACCCATGTGACCACCGACATGCAGAGAAACGCTTCCACTATCGTGGGGAGCTTTATGGATGAGATTATGCTTGAAGGAGATGATACCAATCGCTAAAAAAAGAAAAAATGGTGAGGGCACATTACGCCTGCGTAAAGACGGTCGGTGGGAAGGAAGAATTGTTGTCAGGTACAATGAGAAAAGCCTGCCTATTACAAAATGCGTAACCGCCAAGACGAAAACGGAATGCAGTGCAAAGCTGGAAAAGCTGAAAGATCAGTGCGATAAAATCAAGCCAGATATGCCGTTCGGGGATTGGATCGACTTCTGATATCAGACCTACTGCCGGCACACTCTCCGCATTACCACAAGAACCGACTATGAAAACCGCATTTACAATCATATCATTCCCGAAATCGGAAAAATTCTGCTGAACAGGCTGTCACAGTCGGATTTACAGCAATTCTACGCAAAGGAAAAGACAGACGGAAGAAAACTGCACGCAAAAACCTACGGAAAGGGACTTTCGGACAGAACGATAAGGGGGATACATGCCAACTGCCGCACAGCTTTACAGCGGGCGGTGCAGGATGGACTGATTCGCGTGAACCCGGCCATCGGCTGTAAGCTG
>ENA-ORNT01000816-ORNT01000816.1-human-gut-metagenome-genome-assembly--contig:-NODE-816-length-22165-cov-7.747399_pt1 | contig 22165 bp, 20 predicted proteins | sample MGYA00242120_ERZ509032 | MGnify/ENA primary metagenome ERZ509032 (study PRJEB26280, sample SAMEA2338729) | human gut metagenome | biome: human gut; feature: human-associated habitat; material: faeces...
GTGTAGCCGAAGCGTTCGAGTACGCGCCAATGGGTCACGGCCGGCTTGCCCGTCTCCGAGTCGGGAGGGAAGACGGCCATGCGCAGACGGTCGCGCACGTCGCGGGCGATATTTCCCTCTATGCGCCCTTTTTCCTCCACAAAGTTGGCCCAGACGAGCGCGATGTAGCTACGGTGGGTTGTCTTGTGGAAGAACTGCTTGCCGAGCAGTGTCTTGGCTTCAGGCGTCTTGGCCACCACCAGCAGACCGCTGGTGTCCTTGTCAATACGATGAACCAGTCCCACCTCGGGGTTGTTGGCGTCAAAGGACGGCACGTTGCGCATGTGCCACGCCACGGCATTGATGAGCGTGCCGTGAAAGTTGCCAGCTCCAGGATGCACCACCATGCCCGCAGGCTTGTTGATGACCATCAGCTGGTCGTCCTCATACACGATGTCAAGTGGAATGTCCTCCGCCACGATGCTCGTGTCGTGCTTCGGCTGGTGGAGCATCAAGGTGATTACGTCCTCGGGACGCACCTTGTAGTTGCTCTTTACCGGCGTGCCATTGACGTGGATGGATCCAGCGTCGGCGGCCTTCTGTATGCGGTTGCGGCTTGAGTGCTGCATCCTCACGGAGAGATACTTGTCGATGCGCTCCGGCTCCTGCCCTTTATCGACCTCTACGCGGAAGTGCTCGTAGAGCTGTCCGGTATCGCTGGAGGCCTCCTCTGGCGCCAGTACGTCGTCAAGGTCCAGCAGTTCGTCGTCGATTCGTTCTTCTTCCATTTCCTTTATACCTTATTATATATACAGTAGGGAAAACTACTCCCTGAGGTCATTTTCCGTGGCTACTCCCCCGAATGTTGTGAGGGGCGTGACGGTGCCACGTCGCCTGAGAGGATTTCGTCCTCAGGCTGCACCTCGTCGATGGGCACTTCTATGATCTCGTAGTCCTCCTCGTAGGTAGGCACTTCTTCTTCCACCTCCTCATACTCGTTCTCCGCGGACGCATTGTTGAGCGTGTCGGAGGGTAGTCGGGTGCCGTCGCCTACCTGTATGACAATTGTAGCGTCGGCAGGGATTCGTTCTCCCACCTCCACGCGTCTGCCATTGACAAGGATGGCATAGACCCAGTCCTTCTCTCCCGGTGTGTATTTGGGCTCGACGGTCTTGAATCCCATGGCGAGCAGCGTGGCGCGTGCCTCCCGGTAGGAACTGTTGTCGGCCAGGTCGGGCATGACGAGTGCGGGAGGATTGGCCGCATTGATGGTCACATAGACGATATGGGTCGATTTGATGCGCTTGCCCTGTCCCGGACTCTGCTCCAGTACGCAGTCGGGAGGCATTGTCCTGACGTAGTTGGTGTCCTGCACGACGAGCTGGAGCCCGGCTTCCGACATCTTTTTCTCCGCCTCTTCGAGCTGCATGCCCACGACGTTGGGCACGACGAACGATTCGCCGTGGTGGGTATAGTAGGCCACGCCGTACTTCACGCCGATGCAAAGCAAGGCAACGACGATGGCGATGGCGGTGACATGGCCTGCGACATAGGTGCTGAAAAGCTTTTCAAAAAAGTTCTTACCCGTCATTCTTGTCCTCTGTATAAAATGCGCTACAAAGTTAGCAATAAGTTTAGAAACCGAAAAACAAAATGCTTTAAAAATCCTTTACTATTATGGAATGAAACCTTTCTTTCTGCTTTGTAAAGATGTTGCGGGGCCTTCCCGGCTTCTCGCGGGTCTTCAGTGGCGGCTGGTGGAATACTTTATAGATGTTGATTTAGGTCAAAATTTGAGCGAATCATGCACTTTTTATGAGGAAATAGTCTCTTGCCAACGGAATAATGCCTACCTTTGCACCGTCAATAAAGCATAGAGTTTAGTTTAATAGTAACTGATTTTTATAGGTTTTTAGTTGTTAATCATTTAAGGTAAGATAGACGGCAAGCGTGCCCGTTTTCGCTTATAATAGGTGAAATTAGTTTGAGAGGTGAATTTGATTGTTTGAAAACTGGATAATACCGCCGCTTGTATGTGGGAACACCGTCGCGAGACGCATCCCTCCAAGCAGTGGCGGAGTCGAAAGACCGGATTCTCGAAATCCGAAACGGGCAGTGCGCATTAGCGTTCTGCCCGTTTTCGATATGAATATTTGGCAGGCCAAACTGTCTGCTTTGTCGTTTTAGAAGATGGTCTGTGACGCTGTGGCACGTTTTTTGTATTTTACATTCTGTCAATAACCAAATTAAATGAGCTTATGGTCACAGTAAAGAATGCGGGCCAGTTCCGCATGGAGATTCAGAACGAGAGAGAATTGACCCACACCGACGTCCCTGCAGAGCAGGGAGGTGTAGGCGAGTATCCCACCCCCGTAGTGCTGTTTGCCCAGTCGCTGATGGCATGTGCGTTGACCACGGCTTCGATGGGAGCTGCCAAGGAAGATGTGGACACCACGGGATGGTATGCCGAGCTGAAGGAGATCGGCTTCGACGCTGCCCATAGTGTGGTAGAGCGCATTGCCATCCACTTCCATTTTGGCCAGGACGTGCCCGAGAAGAAGCGCAAACGCCTTGAGGCTTTCACCCATCGCGGTTGTACGGTGGGCAACTCGATCAACACGGAGAAGATCTTCACCTTCGAATACGACGTGTAGTCTGTAGGGACTTTCCATGATTGCGACCGCCCCGCTCCAAGCCATCAGGCTCGGGGCGGGGCGGTCTGCGTGTTGTGAGAGGTAGGAAAAGCCTTTGCTCTCTGGCCTTATTTTCTATCTCCCACCTGCATCGTCAGATGGCGGCCTCCGATGAGTTGTGCATGGGAGATGCGGTAGCTATGAAGCGGTTTTCCACCCAGCGACATAGACTGGATGTAGCGGCCCGTTCCCTTGCCGTGTGTGGTCGTGATGGTGATGTCGCCCTGCGGGTAATACTTCGGGTCGAGGTGGATCGTCACTTCATCGAAGACGGGCGTGGTGATCGTGTAGTAGGGTGATCCTGGGCAATCAGGGTAGAAGCCCATCATCGAGAAGATCGCCCATGCCGACATCGTTCCCGTGTCGTCATTGCCCGGGATGCCATCGGGTTGGTCCTTGTAATAGCGTTCCAACAGGAGCAAGACCTCTCGCTGTGTGCGCCACGCCTCACCCTTGAAGTAGGAGAAGAGGTACGGATAGGCGATGTCTGGTTCGTTGGCTGGATCGTAGAGATCGTTGTCGAAGACCGACTGGAGCTTGTCGATAAACTTCCGTTGTCCGCCCATCAGTTTGGCCAGTCCGCCAACGTCGTGGGGTATGTAGAAAGTGTAGTTCCACGACGATCCCTCATGGAAGCCTGGTGCGTTGGAGAAGTTGGCACCATCCTTGGGGTCGAAGGGCGTGAGGAAGGATCCGTCGCCATTGATGGGGCGCAAGACACCCGTTGCCGGGTCGTAGTAGTGCTTGTAGCCGAGGCTTCGCTGGCGGAAGATCTGTGCGTCCTGCTTGTGTCCAAGGTCTGCGGCCAGAAGCGAGAGGGCATTGTCGGCAACATAATATTCCAATGCGTGCGACACGGAGTTGTCTCCCGAGTTGTCCTGGGCGAACACACCGAGTGGGATGTAGCCTTTGCTGATGTAGGGATCGATGTCGCGTCTCATTTTGTTCTCTGCTCCTGGGAGCGTTGCACTCTTGCGGAAAGCCTCATACGCCTTGTCGATATCGAAGTCGCGGAGTCCCTTCAGCCAGGTATCCGTGATGACAGGGATGGCGGGGTCGCCCTCCATGGTCCAGGTCTCGCGTCCGAACAGTTCCCAGCGCGGCATCCATCCCCATTCGTCATACATGGCGATCATTGACCGTACCATGTCCGTCTGCTTGTCGGGGAAGAGCAAGGTCTGGAGCTGATGCACGTTGCGGTAGGTGTCCCAGAGCGAGAACACCGTGTAGCGGTTGTCCTTGGTATTGCGCGTCTCGCCTTGCTCCATGGCAGGGTAGTCGCCGTTGCAGTCCTGCAGGATATTCGGGTGGAGCTGTGTATGGTAGAGGGCCGTGTAGAATACGCGGCGTTGTGCATCCGTGCCGCCCTTGACGGAGATGCGCCCAAGCGTCTGCTCCCATTCCTTGTCGGCTTGCTGAGCGATGCACTCGAAAGTCGTGCCCTGCGGTTGCTCCCGGTCGAGGTTCTCGCGGGCGTTTTCTATGCTGACGAAGGACACGCCCATGCTGACCTCCACCTGCTCCCCCTCCTCGCAGTCGAAGGAGTAGTAGTAGCCGATACCGTCTCCAGCCAGTTCGCGGGTGTAGTTCTTGTATAGTTTCAGTCGTCCGTTGTCAGGATCCCATTCACCTTTTACGCCCTGGCGTGTGGGTTGCTGTTTCCATGCTCCCTGCTCCTTGGGCAGTTTGTTGACGCGCATGACGAAGTAGATGGGGAAGACAGCCTGCGGATTGTAGCAAAAAGTGCCGAGCAGACGCATGCCCTCTATCTCCTGGTTGTTGACGCGCCGCACCATGCCACCCGTTTCGTTGGTCAGTCCGTCTCCGATGTTGAGCAGCAGGTGTCCTTCGCCCTTCGGCATGGTGAAGCGTTCGCGTGAGGAACGGAGTGTGGAGGTGACTTCGGCACGGATGCCATACTTCTTCAGATTGACACCGTAGTAGCCCGGCCTTGCTTGTTCGCCGTCGTATTCGGATCCGTAGTCGTGATAATCGGCAGAGAGCTTTCCGCTCGTCGGCATTGTCAATAGTGTGCCCAGTTCGGGACATCCCACACCGCTGAGGGTGACATGGGCGAAGCCCGTCAAGTACTTGTTGTGGTACTCATAGGGCGCGGACCACCACCTTGCGTCCTTGTCATACGTGTTGAGGTCGCTTCCCATCACGTTGAAGGGAACGACCGACATCAGGCCGTGGGGCAGTACTGCCCCGGGGTTGCATACCGAGAAATTGGTCGTACCGATGAACGGATCGACATATTCCGTCAGCTTTTGCGCCATCGCGTTGAGGCTCAGCAGGCCCATGGCGACTGCTGCCATCCATTTTCTTCCGTATCTCATTCGTTTGTTCTTTTTCTTTTCGAGGCTAAAGGTACATGTTTTTCATGAGACCCGCAAACCTTCGCCTTTCTTTTTGGTGTTTTCCTTGTCATTCTGGTAATCACAGGAGGGTCTTGCCATAAAAAGTCCATGCGCCCAAATCACCATTTTTGGGTATTGTGTCGAATGTCCAAAAGCGGTAATTTTGCATCCGCTTTCGAGGAAAAACCATACAAGGGGGAGTGACTGTCTGTCCTTGATATCGCTCGGGAGCTAACAGGATGTATACATTTTAATCAACTTAACCGACAAAGAATGAAAGAGAAAAAATACCCAGGCAAGGCACTGGGTGCTATCCTTATCGTCCTGCTACTCATGCCACTTGGCCATGCGCTGATGATTCTGATGGAGCATTTCCTCACTCCTTCCGCGCTCCATTATTCGGCTTTTGCCATGGGATTTATGGGACTTGTCATAACGATCTGGGGTGTTTTCGTCAAGGGCGACACCCGGCAGACCTGCTTCGGACTTGCGGGGGCATTGCTCTTCTGGACAGGCTGGGTGGAGTTTCTCCTTGCCTATTACGCTCAGCGCTATGGTGTCCACTGCGACTTGGTGGGCAATGGTGTCGTGGAGACGATCAGCCAGTATGTCGATGGTGTGGCGGTCCATCACACCTTCACCATCAACGGCACTCCCCTTGAAGACTTCTCCCGTGCCGAACTGAAGGAGATCCGTGGCTCGCGCCCCGAATACCTCATCATGCCTGCGACGTTTGGCATGTGGATGATGATCGTCCTCCTCTATGTCTTCTGCACCCGTAGCGGCTGCCTCTTTATCCAATGGGTGCAAAACCATTGCGGCCTGAAGAACCGTGTGGAACTGAGGCCGATGGCCCACCATGCGAGTATCGTCATGTTTATGGAGTGGAACGTCATGATGTGGGGCCTCTATCTACTGCTGATGTTCTGCTACGACCCCGTGTTTCTGGGCGATCATCACCCTGTGACCTACATCATCGCCGTGGTCTGCCTGATAGGATCGGCACTGATGTTCAAACGCCAACTGCGCATCGGCAGTTGGGGCCGAAGCCTGCGCATGGCTTATGCCATCGTCATTGTCTTCTGGTCATTTGTGGAAATAGCCGGGCGCAATGGATTTTTCAAGGAGATATGGGTCGATCCGCTCCATCATGTCGTGGAGATGATTGCCATCCTCGTGGTCTTCATCCTGCTGGTAGTGGGCTATTGGCTCTATAATGCAAGGGAAAGTCAACAGTAATAAAATGAAAAAGTAGATTAGTAGAATAGAATAAAATAAAAATCAACGTAAGACAATGAAAAAGTTTTTTACCCTTCTCGCTGCCCTCTTTGTGGCAACGACGATGATGGGACAGATGCACGGTCCCATGAAGTTTGTGGACGCATCCAATATGTCTGTCTCATCGACCAGCAATGACAATCCGAGCGACACCATACTCTTTGAGATGGCTGACATGGCGACAGGGCACATCACCCTGCCTGCCATGAAAGGAATGCAGACCATTCCCTCGTTTACCATCCGCGATCTCAAATTCTCGATGGGAGCCGACCACGTCATCACCTTTGCGCAGCAGCCGTTCTCCTCTTCCGTGACAGTTGGAGGAGAGGAGAAGACCATCACGGGCACATCTTTCTCGGGCACTTATAATATGGCCGATCATGCGCTCTCGCTGACTGCTGTCTTCAAGTATGGCAAGATGCCCCTCGAAATGACCTACACCATCAAGTCGTACTATGTCAAGGCGGTGTCGGGTGGCATCAGCGTCTCGGTCGGCGGGGCTTATACCTATGATAATAAGAGCGTCACCTACCAGGTGCGCAAATATATGGATGGGAATGTGGAGAAAGTGGATGTGGAAGTTCCCACCTACGCCCTCGAAGGGACCATCATGGGCGACCTCACCCTCGGCTCATACGTCGTGAAGGGACTGACCTACGACGAGACCCGAGGCGGCTTCTACCGCGACTACAAGGGCGACGGCCTGAGTTTCCATTTCACCGCCATGCAGGGTGGAACGAAAACGATGGACGGCGACTATGCCTTCAATAGTGAGCGCGACAACAACATTTTCGTGAAGTATGATGGCTCCAACGTGGAGTCGATCGTCAATACTTTCCAGATGGGTGCCATGCCTTTCGGTATCGTTTCCACATTCCAGGTAGAGGCCACTGCCATTGATGGCGTGACCGCCGACGACTCGTTCCGTGCGACGCGTGCCTATGATGGCAAGGCTTACAACCTCGCAGGACAGCGCGTCAGTGATTACACCAAGGGTGTCGTCATCATCAATGGGAAGAAGTATCTCAAGAAGTGATGGCTTGTCGCTTTCTACAAATCGTATGGCCTGAATATCGGGCTCAATGGCCGCATCCTCTCAGGTACGGACAACGTGGAGTATAAGAACTATTATGACGTGAGCGCGGGAATGGTGAATGTCTCATACCCAGCCTACACGATATGGAAGCTATCGCTGGTGCTGCGTTTTGGACCTGCGGTCAAGGTGACGGCGGCTCTCGACAATCTTTTCAATTATCGCCCCCAGTATTACTACCTCAATTGTCCGCTTACTGATGGCATTGCCCTACAGGTGGGGTTGTCGGTGGATGTGGACAAACTGTTTTAGCCCGGTTTGGGTATAAAGTAATATCGAAGAATATGAGATGAGGCTGGGCGGTAACTATTGACGTTTAGTGTTGTAAAAGCAAAAAATATCGGTAGGAGGTCGAATGAAATCCGTTTGCTTCCTACCGATAATTGAAAATCCTCACCTTTCCACGATCTGTCTTGGGCGACTCCTCGTCATTTCATTTTTTCAATCGTTTCGATGTCCAATCCTGTGACCTTGGCAACCTCGTCCAAGGCCATTCCAAGGTTCAATAAGTTTTTGGCCACTTTGGCGCAGCCTTCTATAATTCCCTCGGCCCTTCCTTCTGCCCGTCCTTCTGCTCTTCCTTCTGCTCTTCCTTCCTCCCTGTTGATTCTGTTGGAGTCTACAAACAGCAGGCGTTCTGCTCCGAGTTTGTCCCAGAAGTCCTCATAGGCGAGGAGCTCGTTTTGGGTCATTGCCGATTCCTCCACGGCCTTTAGCGCCTTGCGGGTCTCGGGATTGTCCAGAAGCTCCTGTGGCGCTTGCTTTGTCTGCTCGTCGATCTCCGTAAGGAATCGTAGCCATAGCACGGCCATTTTCTTCTCCTTGAGGGAGTGGGCCTGAAACTTGGGCAGTTCTACGAAGGTGAAGTGGAGACCTTCTATGATCTCGTCGCTATGGAGCTCATGCACCACGCTATAGTTGTGTATGAACTCATCGGGATAGTCCTTCATAAACGTCTCGTTGACGAGGTTGAGCGAATAGACGGGTTGCAGCAATTCGTACTTGCGCTTCTTATCCAGTTGTCGTACGAAAGCTTTGGAGGCGTTGAAGAGGACGCGCTGCTTGAACGCCTCCGTCCATAGCATCTGCATCTCGACGATAAACTGTCTGCCCTTGACGTCGCGACACCTCACGTCCACAATACTGTTTTTTCCGACGTAGGTTTCGGGCACGAGTTCTGGCGACAGATACTCCACGCTCTCTATCTGCTCATCGTCTGCCAGGGGCAACAGGGCATTGAGCAGGCTGATGAGCAGGTCCTTGTGCTCACCGAATATCTTCTTGAATGTGAGGTCGGCTTTTGGATCAAGGTATCTCATGAGCGGAAACGTATTGATGGGTTGGCAACTGTAAAATGCTTATATGTGGCAAATTTACAAATAATAATCAGAGGAAAGCACGCCTGTCAAGTTAATCATTGTTAAGCGCCTTTGCTGTTCAGCTCAGGGCCAAACTCTTTTGCCTCCTCAAACTCGATTATCCTTGGGTAAGAACGGTTGCTCGCGTGCTCAGCACGGTAGGTTCCTCCTCGTGATGCGTAAAACGCAACTCATACGAATTGAGTATGCGTGTAGCGAGTTGGTGTATCAAAATCACCATATTTGTGTATTGTGCTCCCGTCAACTAACCCATACCTTTGCACCCAAAAAAGTATAAACCACAAATTATGTTTAGAAAAGTAATGTCCATCGTGGTGTGTGCAGCCAGTGCAACCGTATGTATGGCACAGTCTGTGGATGCTGTGACGGGAGCCACGAGGCAGGTGGCCGACACTGTCCGTATGAGCAAAGTAGAGAAAGCCCTCTCCCGTTTGAGCCTTGGAGGTTATGGCGAAGCGGTGATGTCCCGAAATTTCTATAGTCAGAGTTTCAACAGATACAATGCCCCCGCACGCTACAAGGACGACAATAGCCACGGGCGCTTTGACCTTCCCCATGTCACGTTCAACTTGGGCTATGACTTTGGCCACGGTTGGACGTTTGGCACCGAGGTGGAGTTTGAACACGGCGGCAACGAGACGGCCGTGGAAGTAGAAGCGGAAGAGTCAGGCGAGTATGAGGCCGAGACGGAGAAAGGTGGCGAGGTGGCGCTCGAGCAGTTTTGGTTGAACAAGGCTTTCTGGAAGGGAATGTTCAACGTCAAGGCCGGTGAGATCATCGTGCCTGTGGGCTATTCCAATGGCCACCACGAGCCCCTGAACTTCTTTACCTGTTATCGTCCGGAGGGCGAAGCCGCTATCCTGCCCAACACTTGGCATCAGCTGGGCGTCTCGTTCTGGGGACGTGTCAAGGACTGGCGATACGAAATGCAGTTCCTTTCTGGTTTGAACTCCGAGAGCTTCACGGGCGAGAACTTCGTCCACCCAGGTGCTACCAGCCCCTACGAGTTTAAGGTAGCCAACACCTACGCCCTGGCCGCACGCGTCGACAACTACTCCGTCAAGGGCCTTCGTGTGGGCGTAAGTGGCTATTATGGTCATACGTTTCGCAACTCTATCAAGGATCCTGGCGCCACCTATGATGATGTCAAAGGCGCACTCTCGATCATTTCGGGCGATTTCCAACTCAACCGATGGAACTGGATTGTGCGAGGCAGCGTGGTCTATGCCCACCTTTCCGATGCTGATCGCATCTCGACCTACAACAAGGCCAACTCCACACACCATAAGTACCAGGACGGCAACCCCTTCCACAACACCAATATTGGCAGCAATGCATTGGCTTACAGTATCGAGGCGGGCTACAATCTCTTCTCGCAGATCCAAGGACTGAGAGACCGACAGAAACTGTACCTTTTCGGCCGTTTCGACCATTACGACTCGATGGTGGCAGGCACGTACAAGAGCCAGTACCGCCATTGCGCTCCCTATATTACAACCGTGGGCTTCAATTACCACCCCATCAAGCAGATCGTCATCAAGGGTGAGTACGCCTATCGCGCCTTCAAGAAGCCCAACAACAAAGGACTGAGCAGCGACAGTCCCTTGTACGTCCAGCCGTTTAACAATGAGCCAAGTATCAGCTTGAGCATTGCCTATCAGGGATGGTTCCTTAAGTAAAAGGAGTGGTTCCTCAAGCAAAGTAATATCCAAACAAAAAAGATAAAAAATGAAGAATCTCAAGAACTATTCTTTTGCCCTCATGCTGGGCATTGGAGCATGTGGCTTCATGGCCTCTTGCTCTTCAGAAGACGATGTGAAGACAGAAGTGGTTACAGGTAGTCAGGAGGCGCTTAATGCGGCTTGCAAGCAATGGCGCGTGGCCCGTGCCCACTGGGAGAAGTCGGAGGCCTTCCTCTTTGGTGCTGCCGACGAATACTCCATCGATCCGCACACCGACACCTGGCCTGTGGACCAAGCGGCCCTCGCCAACGTGCTGCGCGATCAGAGCATCATGTCGGATATCGAGAACAAAGTCCGACTCCTCAACTCGGGCCTGCTGGGCTATCACGGTATTGAGTATGTGCTCTTCCGTCAGGGCAATCCGCGCGACATCAGTCAGCTCACCGACCTGGAGTATCAGTATGTGTGCGCCGTGGCCAAGGACCTCTATCAGGCCACTTGTGTGCTGCAGACCACGTGGGAGGGAGCCAAGAGTGGCATCCGATACAATGAGACTCTCAACTATCTGAAGACCCACAACAAGTTGCAGGACGATGGCAATGTGAGCAGCGAGGGACTCAGTTACAAGGACTTCGGCGGTCTGTTCAAGAACACTCCCTCAACCGATTATTCCAGCAACCTCGACGCCACCTTCCAGATCATCGAAGGTGCGCGCGATATCATCGGCGAGGTGGCTGGCTCGAAGATCGGTCTGCCATGGTCGGGTCAGGACGACTCCTATATCGAGTCGCCATACGCCTACAACAGCATCGTGGACTTCTATGACAACATAGCCGGCTGCAAGAGTGCGCTGTATGGAGCAGTCGATGCCACCACGCCCAACGACAAGTCGCTCATCTACTTCTGCCTCAATGCGGGCAACGCCACCCTCAAGACCCAGGCACAGACCGTGCAGAGCAAGATGGATGCGGCCCTCAGTAGCATCAAGGCCATGAAGAGTCCGTTTGCCCTCAACTATACCGACGCCTCTGCCAAGAAGGCCATTGGTGCTCTGGAAGAGTTGGACGGTTCGCTGGAGGCATTGGGCGCTACGCTCAAGACCTATGCCGGCAACCAGACCGTGGAGGCGCAGTGCAAGGTAATCAACGCCAACTACGTCGATAACGTCATCGTCAAGACCTATACGGCCCTCTGCGACCAGGCAGAGATCCTCTACAAGAACATCAAGAACATCAAGAAATAAGATACATGAAATTAAGATATAACCATTATCTCTGCCTCCTGCTGGGTGCCATGGCTATCGCCTCTTGCTCCGACGATACGTCCGATGCCCTTTCGTGGGAGATTGGCGATGGAACCAAGATAGACTATCCGGAAGATTACTTCACCGGAGGTCAGTTGGGCACCACGACCAACAACTCCTCCACCGCCTACAAGCAACCTTCCCTGGCTGTGGAGAACGCGGGTATGGTGACGGCCTTCAACGAGGGTGAGTACCTTTTCGAGAAAGACTTCAATACCAACACCACGGGTGCCTTCCGCGGCTTGGGCCCGGTGTACGTGCGCCCTGGATGCAACTACTGCCACCCAGGCTACGGACATGGTGCGCGCCAAAATGCCTATTCGGCCACGCAGGAGCGCAATGGCTACCTCCTCGTCATCTACGACAAGCAGACCAACGCCTACATCCGCTCGGTGGCTGGTATGCCCCAGACCGCGGCCGTGAAGCCTTTCAAGGCTCCGATCGACGAGTCGCAGATCCGGATAGACTGGAAGCACTATACGGACGAGTGGGGAAACAAGTTTGACGATGGCGAAAGCTACGACCTCACCTATCCCGAGGTGACGATCCCTGCCTCTGCCTACTATGCCCCCGTCTATGTGCAGCGCAATGGCAAGGATGTGGAGATTCCTGCCTCGGAGTATGACGACAATATCGCCATCCGTCTAGAGTCCACCATCGGCATCTATGGCACGGGCTTGCTCGATGCCATTACCGACGAAGACATCACGGCGCAATGGCAGGCCGAGTCGCCTTACGTCACGCTCAATCCTGCCATGTGGGATCAGGCTGCCAATACGTGGAAGAGCTACTACAGCAACACCTTGCAAGGTGATGGCACGAAGTATGTGCGCCGCTTCACCTATGCCTTGAGTCGTGGTCCTGTGCTCGACGGTGCTGGCGCCAATGCCATCTGGAACATCACCAACGTGACGCGTCCTGACCGCCGCTACCACTATCTCGACCTCGCTGGCAAGTACTATGCCGAGAAGTCCTCGCAGGACCCTGAGGTCCAGGCTGGCTTCACGGAATACATCAACCGTATCGACCCGGAGAAGAAGCATCCGGAGTGGCATACGGGCGACTTGGCAAGCGACATCAAGACCTATCTGACCAGCAAGAAGTTGGATGCCGAGATGACGCAAGAGCAGTATAAGAACCTCATGATTTGGCATCGCGGACTGGCTGTGCCTGCGGCCCGCAACACCACTACCGAAGACTTCAAGGCGGGCAAGGCTCTCTTCTCACAGATAGGCTGTGCCAACTGTCACCGCCCGTCGTGGACCACGGGAAGCGACGAGATTCGCGACCCGAACCGCCTCTTCTCCAATGCCGACATGCCTCGCTATCCCTATCAGAAGATATGGCCCTACACCGACATGGTGCAGCACCGTCTTTTCATGAAGAACGATATCCGCACAGGCTGGTGTCGCACCACACCTCTCTGGGGACGTGGACTGGCCAGCAAGTGTGGATCGGGTACGGAGCGCTTGCACGACTGCCGTGCACGCAACGTCATCGAGGCTATCATGTGGCATGGTTGCACCGCAGAGGGCGGCAAGAGCGATGCCTATGAATGTGTCAAAAAGTTCCGCGCACTCTCCAAGACGCAGCGCGACCAGATCGTCTTCTTCATCGAGTCCGTTTGATACAATAGCGTAATCCAACGTGAATAATAGATTGATCAATTATTTTATGGCTTCCCTGTACACACTTCTCTTGGTGTGTATGGGGATTGCCACTATTGTGGAAAAGCTCCATGGCGTCGGCTTCGCCAAGGAGCAAATCTATGGCACGGGGTGGTTTGTGGCACTATGGGTGCTGCTTGCCCTCCTGTCCGTGTATTACATCGTCAAAGCCCGGTTGCATAAGCGCATGGCCGTGCTGCTGCTCCACCTCGCCTTGTTGCTCATACTCATGGGAGCCTTCGTCACCCATCTTTTTTCCCATGATGGCACCATCCATCTGAAGCAAGGAGCCAGTGTGGCGAGCTATGTGGACCAGTATGGGGCAGCAACCGACCTTCCGTTCTCCTTGACCCTCTCCGATTTCAAGGTTCACTACTATCCCGGCACCAATGCCGTCATGGACTATCAGTCCGACATCGTGGCGGAGCAAGGCGACAAGACGGAGCATCTAGCGGTCTCCATGAACCATATCGGCCAGGTTTCTGGCTACCGCTTCTATCAGTCGTCCTACGACGCCGACCTCCGTGGCACGACGCTGCTCGTGTCCTATGATCCCTACGGCATTGCCGTGACCTACATGGGCTATCTGTTGCTGCTCGTCGCACTGCTATGGACGATGGCCTCGCGCCATACGCGGATCCGCCAGCTTTATCGCGTCGCTACCAAGGGAGCCGTGGTCCTGTTTTTCTTCCTTCTCTCCACCTCCTCCGCGGTAGCCAAACCTTCCGTCACGCCTGTCAACAGCGATGTAGCCGATGCGATGGGGCGCGTTGCTGTGCTCTACAACGGCCGCATCTGTCCGCTGAATACTGCCGCTACGGAGTTTGTCACCAAATTGTGTGGCAAGAGCACCTGGGAGGGTCTCTCTGCCAATGAGATCTTCCTGAGTTGGATGATATTCTATACGGAATGGGAGGCGCAACCGATCATTCGGGTGAAAAGCCAGGAGGTGCAGAAGCTGCTTGGCATAGAGGGCGAGTGGGCTTCGGTCAACGATTTCTATACCTCGCAGCATGAGTATAAACTCAAGGACAGGGTAGGGGACAGTACGCTCTCCGATGCGCAGCGCAAGTCTCTTCGCGAGGTGGATGAGAAGGTGCAGGTCGTCACGATGTTCTACAATGGTGAGATGCTTCATCTCTTTCCGCTCCCTTCTCAGGGTGGGCTGAAATGGTACACCCCAGGCAGCACGGAACTCCCGAGAGGCATTCCCGAGGCAGAGTTTCAGTTTGTCAATCACGCCATGGACTATTTCGTCAAGTCGATCTTGGCCAACGATGTCGATGGCGCAAAGACCATGATTGCCAAGATCAAACTCTTCCAGAAGGAGAAAGCCGGCCAGGTACTGCCCTCTCCTTTCTCTCTCAAAGCCGAGGTGCTCTACAACACCTTGCAGTCCCAGCGCACTGTGGTCTTCTTCAGCCTTGCCCTGAGTCTGTTATTCTGCATCATCGCCTTTTGCGGCAAGGAGGCTAAGTGGCTGAGCCGTCTCCATACCTTGTTCTGCGCACTCCTCGCTCTGTACCTCACCCTGCTTCTCGCTCTTCGCTGGTACATCAGCGGTCACATCCCTTTGAGCAACGGATTCGAGACCATGCTGTTCATGTCGTGGGCCACCCTCCTTCTGTCCCTCCTGATGGCCGGGAGAATGCCGATCCTCAAGGTCTTGGGCACGCTTGTCTCCACCCTCTGCCTGCTGGTGTCGATGATAGCCGTGGGCAGTCCTCAGATCACCCAACTGATGCCCGTGCTCCAGTCGCCGCTCTTGTCCATCCATGTGGCCGTGGTCATGCTCTCCTATGCCCTCTTTGCCCTTATAGCGCTGATCGCCCTGCGCTGTCTGCTGCTAAAGGACGGCGACCTGCTGACGCGCCTCACGGCCCTCTCGCGCTTCCTGCTCTATCCGGCGGTCGCCCTGCTGGCCATTGGCATTTTTGTCGGTGCCGTATGGGCCAATGTGTCGTGGGGAGCCTATTGGTCATGGGACCCCAAAGAGACCTGGGCCCTCATCCTGCTGATGATCTACGCAGTCCCTCTCCACCAGACGCCGATCGTCAAGGCGGACCGTCCTCGACGCTATCATGCCTATGTCTTGGCAGCCTTCCTGGCCGTTGTCATCACCTATTTCGGCGTCAACTATTTCATGACGGGTATGCATTCGTATGCCTAAGCGCCGGGAGACAATTCGTCTCTTGGGCGGGGCGCCGGTACGTGCTTGGTTTTTAGTCTTTTAGAAAGAAGCCTTTGGCCCGTTTTCCATGTCGGTAGTATGACTACTACTTATGGCAAACGAGCCAAAGGCTTCTCTCTTTTATTTCTTAAGCCGCTTGTTTTTAAGCCGCTTAATTCTTATACTCCTTCAGTTTCTCCAGACAATAAGCCTTGAAGTCGTTCCAGTGGTAGTAAGGCTCCACGTCGCTCTTGATGGGGAGCGTAGCCTCGTCCTCGCAAAGCAAGACCTTCACCAGAATGTCGTTCGCCTTGTTGCGATAGAACACAAACTGAAGGTTGGTGGCCATCGGGGTGATCTTGTAGTCAAACCATTGAGAGGAGATTCTCTCCGGATCCTTGATCTCCTCGCCATAACCGTTCAGATCCAAAAGGCAGGTGAGCGGAGTGACCATCGAGTCGTGGCCATATCGCAGGGTGGCTCCAGGGTGCTGGAGGGCGATGCAGCTGTCAGCCTTCTCGATAATATCCATCAGAAGGTTGCGCTGAGAGAAAGGCTGAACATTGCCCGTATAGGGAGAATAGCCGAAGCTCATTTGCCACCAGGCGTTGGCGGCAACCCAATTCTGATACAATTCTTCCTCGTTGAACAGATCATACAGAGAGACCTTGCCCCTCAACTCCGTGCCCTGGATGGAACTGGCCATCTCGTATAGTTTTCTGTTCAGATCACTCTGGTCGATGTTCTGTCTCACCCACGCTGGGTCGTTGAAAAGCTCCTGCATCACGCGGCTGTAGCAGGCGTGCTTCTTGAGAAACTCCTCCTGCACAACCCTTCTGCCCACTGAGTTTTTCAGGCTGTCAAGATATCTGTCGCCATGATTCATATAGTACATGTCGTGCTCGCTGGCATCATGGAAGATATGGAGCTTCGGATTCATGCGGAGCATCTGCTGCAAACCGTTCTCCATGGAGAGGATGCATCGGATCACTACCGTACTTCGTGCCTCAATATTGGTCTCGCCAGCAAAGATCTCAGGAAATCTTTCCATCATTCGCTTGGTTATCCCCTGGTGCTGAATTGCTCCGAGCGGAGTCAGCTCGCCGTCGCGTCCTCTTGCCTCCTCGCGAAGCAATTTCACCTTTGCCAGTGTCTCTTCGCCCTTGGCAGTGAGCTTGCCCTCCTGCTTCGCCTTCAGCAGAGCAAAGTAAGGCACGTCGTAAGCCTCCTTGCCAATCATATAGCGGGAGCCATGTCGGCCATAGTGGCTCAGATAGAAGGGTTTGTATCCCTTGGGCGCAGGAGTCAGTTCCTTCTGCGGGCCACGATAAGCCACATAGTTGCTACCCGAGAGCGTGATGTCTCGCTTGAAATCCTCCTGAGGAGTTTGCGCTGTCGTTGGCATCACCATGGCCAGGGATGCCAGCAAAAATAGATTCTTTATTTTCATTTTATTATCCTTGTTACCTAAACTCTACCATCAGGCCTTTCCTATGCCTGTCTGGGCAGCAAATGATTGCTCTGAACATGATCCTATCCGGTAATTCACATGCCTTGGTGTCGTGAAAGCAAACACCGTGAAATCCTGAATCGCAGGGCGAAGGTACAAATAAAAGCCGAGATTCTCGCTTCTTTCAAAGTTTTTTTGATCAAGAAGCCATATTTCAGTATTTATAAGTATCTTTGCATTGCTAAATAGGAAAAGTATCGACAACGGCTTCAATGCCATCCAACTCCATTACATATAAGAAAAAGGCAATGAAAGCAAAAAAGCTTCACGGTGGGACTCGCTTTCATCAATTATCTCGAAACTTAGATTCATACGGCTATGGAGCAGAAAACTATTGACAGATTTAGAGGTTGCCTTTATGGTCAAGCCATAGGTGACGCGCTCGGATTGGGAACGGAATTCATGATAGATGAGGATATTGCTTGGAAATATCCTCATGGACTACAACACTATGAGCAGATATACCAGGACAGACATCGGAAGCGATGGAAAATTGGCGATTGGACTGATGATACAGACATGATGCTGTGCATTGCTGACGCAGTCATAGAGGACCAAGGTGTCAATTTTAGAAATATTGCCCAGCACTTCAAGAAATGGGCCGACGGCATCCCTATGGGTATTGGTGAGCACACCTATAAGGTCTTGATGGCGAGAGACTATACGGAGAAGCCGTTTGATGTCTCTTACATGATTTGGAAGATGAGCAATTACCAATCTGCGGCTAATGGTGGATTGATGCGTACATCTGTCGTTGGACTTTTCCCGAAGGAAGTCAGGACTTGTGCAGAGCAGATCTGTCGGCTCACCCATTACGATCCTAGATGTGTCGGTTCGTGCGTGATAGTGTCCGAACTTATACACGCATTGGTTTATGGTATGCAGCCTCCTACATTTCTTCAAATAAGAAGTTTGGCACTGTCGTATGATGTAGAGATCTGCGACTATGTGGACAAAGCGTGGGATGAATCCGATGTCAAGGATTTGGTAGATTATGACCACATGGGCTATACTTTAGTCACATTGTCCGTGGCTCTTTGGGCTTACTGGCATGCTGCTTCATTTGTAGAGGGGCTCCTTGCTGTGGTGAATGCGGGAGGCGATGCTGATACCAATGCGGCAGTGGCATGTGCCGTACTTGGAGCGAAATATGGGTATTCGTCCATTCCAGCCGAATACATTGAGGGCCTTTTGTATGAAGAGTCCTTGGACAAAACGATGGATAGCCTTATGGACATTTGCATAAAATAGATAACCAAAGCTTCGTCAAATGCTTCATGAGCGCAAGATTGAAAGTGGGTATGGTGATAGCGTTGTAAAACGGTTGTCAGCAGACCTGAAAGAACGCTATCCAAAGTGGGTATTTCACCACGTCAACTTTGGAACATGAAAAAATTTTATGAGCGTTACGCTGGGCATGATGAGAAAGTGCTACGCTCCGTAGCACTTTTGCCGTGGTCGCACAATCTGCTGCTGTTGAGCAAGGGACTGAATGATGAAGCTACGCTCTATTATGCGCAGGAAACCGTAACCAAAGGCTGGAATCGCGACTTGCTTCTCAATGCCATCAAACTCAATATGTATGAGACCCAGGCATTGGCACGAGCAGATAACCGTTCTATAGGAATCATACTTTGTGCGGAGAAAGACCGTGTAGAGGTGAAACTCGCACTTGAAGATATGGGTAAGCCTATCGGAGTGGCGGATTATCAGTTGATAGTACCGAAAGAGAAATTACAGGAAGTCCTTACTGACGAGATAAAGGCGTTTAGTGAGGAAAAAGAAAACGACACGAAAAAAGGATAAGAACGGATTGCTATGTCAAAAACAACAATAAAGAAGCTGCTCCAGTCTATGACGAAGGCTGAAATCATAGAAATGGTGCTTGAACTGTATTCCGCCCGAAAGGAAGCCAAGGAATACTTGGAGTACTATGCCTGTCCAGACGAGAAAGAAAAACTCGAAGAGTACAAGAGTATCATCTGTGAGGAATTCTATCCCAAGAAACGGCGAGAACCGAAGACACGTTTTTCTGTGTGCAGAAAGGCCATGGCGTACTTCAAGAAACTCAAGCCGTCTGCTGATGCCCTTGCGGAACTGATGGTGTCGTATATGGAATGGGCTACCCAGTTCACCTACGACTATGGTGATATGTGGGAGCAATATTACGACTCCGTTGAAAGCAACTTTGACAAGACTGTCAAGCATCTTGTCGCAAACGGACTGTGGAAGAAATACGACAAGCGGCTTCAGCAATGCGTAAAATGGTCTGACGGAAGCGGCTATGGCTTTGCAGATGCCGTTGCATCCATGTATAAAGAAGGTAAGGCGATGGACCATGAGCTTGCCACAAAATATCTAACCTTGAAACGAAAGTAGGAGGTAAACGCCTACTTTCGTATTTACCTCCTACTTGATTGTTGTCATTTTTTAAGAAGACTTTATCGTTTTACTTGATAGGGCTTGGATATATAGATGCGTTCTTCTTATTTTGAGCTCCCTTTTGTATTGGAGAAATTGCCTTTGCGTTTGATGAGCTAATAAATTTAGTTCTAAATGGTTCGCCTATTTCAACTTTTCCATCATTATATTTGACATATGGGTATATGACTAATGTTGGATTGTCTTGGTTGAACATTATCGAGTTAGAGACAGTGTGCGTTCCATCAACATTCTCAACCTGATAGTACTCCCTGCGATTGTGTATGTAGTCAATGCAATATCCACTTTCTATACAGTTTGCAGCCCCTTTGATTCTGATGTCAACATCATATTTAAATCTATGATGGAATTTAACACCACAATTATCATCGCAATCATGTTCTTCTTGTTTATAATAAGTCTGACGAACAGACAAAATTTCGACACTAGTTTTTCCTTTTATCTCAAAACAGTTTTCTGTTTCACAAGGAATTTCTTCGTTGTTTATTTTAAAAATCAGACAAGGATGGATACAATATTTGCTGTCATTTAAATTGGATAGTTTAAATTTGATGAAGGCATCTTGTGTGATTGTCCTTGGAGCTTCAATCTTTTGACATTTTAGAATATTATGATTAGCGTCGTAAATGTTAATGGCAGGAGTTACTGGGAAATATTTCCCCAAAAATCCAGAATTTACAATATAATTTCCATCAAAATTTCCTGTAAAGCCTGCTCCTGCTATACACATCGAATTCTTTTCATACATTGGAATAAGCGGCCATTCTTTGTGGTATAAACTGTTATCTAACAATTTAACCTTTGGTCCTAGTCTTAGTTTTCCGAAGAAATCCATTACAAATTTTGCTTCAGCTCCAACACCCATGTCAAAACTGGCAACACAATCCATCATATTCTTGTCTTTTAGATTTTCGTTGCGAAAATTCAATCCTAGTCCTGTTGAGAAGTACGGATCCAATTCTACGGCAACGTCCTTAACATATACACCTAACCCTACGTCAAATATACCTTTGAATTTTAAACCAACATTACCATTAATTGATATACCTTTTATAATGTCAGCAGGTGGTGTGTGTGACAATGTGTCGGCATATGCTCCTATTTTTTGTTTGTATCCCCATTTTGTATGCAGGATTTCTTCGAGGTCAATAGTTAATGCACCTGAGCCATTAAAGTCGACATATCCTTCTGCTGCAATATAAGGTCTTAGTACTAAAGGACCGATAGGTAATGGGCCTAAATCTGCTTTGCGAGATTTAAATAATGGATTTTTGAACTCATCTACATCTTGCCAAAGATTTTTCTTGTATTCAAGGTTAATCCCTGCTTTAAGTTTAATAGCAAATTTGGGCTCGAAGTAGTATTCGAATGTGTTCTCCTCAAGACTGCCTTCTGCATGAATTTTGCCAGTCAATTCAATCTTTCCCGATACACCAATTCCTTTTTTGGATAAATTATCAACTGGAATTTCGATTATATTTAATGGTTTATTGGACTGTACGCCCCTTGATATCATAGATTTGCTATTGGAAATACTGTCTTCTTCTTCATATATTTCCATGTTTTCTGTCAGTTTTGATATATTGTCGGAGTCGTACACAAAATCAAGTTTGTCATATATCTCATTTAGGGCGGCTGACGTAGTAGTACATTTATAGTAAAATCCTGTATTGTTTATTGATAATACTTTATTACCCAAACCATACGGAGTCGTTTTAGTAATGCGTGAAGAGACAATATCTCCGATTGATGGCAGAAAATCGTCGGGTGTGTATAGCTCATAGTATAGTATGGTATCAGCTTCTATATGGTGTATATAATTAATACTTTTTTCGTCATATACAATAGTTGATTTGTTGTATTTGTACGTGATATAATAATCATCTCCTGTTTCTGTAATAGGATAATCAATACCTGCAATAATATTGCCAGTGTCATCAATTGTATTTGTTTCGCATGAGGCTATTGCGATGACAAATAATGTGATAAACATATATGCTAATCTATTCATAACTTATGTGCTCGGGTGTTATTTTTTATAGTTTATCTTGGGGTAATATGAAACATATTTTTATTGTTACATTAAAACTTAAATGTAAGATATGCTCTTAAGCCAGAGACCCTTGCTTTAAAACTGTCAGAATCAGCAGATTTGAATGGCCTGTAAACTAGACTCCCGAACCTACCCTCTATACCAAATCCAATGACCCCGTATGAAACATTGCTACCTGTTGTCCATACAGAAGCATAATTTCCATAGAATGCATTGTTGTTTCCAGTGTAAATTGCTGCAAAAGTTGGCGCATAATGAAAGTAACCATGGAGAGTAAAACCCTTAAATGGCTCAAGTGTTATGGAGGGACCAATATGCATTGATACTTCACCTTGATGATGTTGGTACTTGTTTGTTTCCCAAAAAGTTATATGCTCAATATTATAATTGGTGTAATTGATATCTAACCAAGTTGTATCAATACCAAATCGCAATATGTTGCAAATTGGTTTGTGCAAGAAATATGTTCTTCCAACAGAAAAGCCTGCTCCATAATTACTTCCTCAAATCCGCAACTAATAGGACTTGGCGCGTTTTTTGCTTGCAAAGCGAGAAA
>ENA-ORNT01000821-ORNT01000821.1-human-gut-metagenome-genome-assembly--contig:-NODE-821-length-22098-cov-22.060382_pt1 | contig 22098 bp, 23 predicted proteins | sample MGYA00242120_ERZ509032 | MGnify/ENA primary metagenome ERZ509032 (study PRJEB26280, sample SAMEA2338729) | human gut metagenome | biome: human gut; feature: human-associated habitat; material: faeces...
GCACTCTTGGTGTTCGCAGCTCCACCTACAACGGCTACCAGTGGAACGAGGTAATGTCAGCCATGTCTGACGTGTTCCTCTGTGGCGGTGACTGCGTGGAAGATGTCAACAGAAACGAGTGCCACCTGCGAGAATCACCTGAAGTCCGGATACCGACGAGCCACACAATCGGACGTGCCATAAAGGAACTCTCCCAGGAAAATCTGGAATACAAGTCTTCGTCAGGCAATGTGTTCAAATTCAACACCAACCTAAGGCTCAATGACCTTTTGATGAAACTCAACATGAAGATGGGACTGTTCAAATCCGGCCAGACTGTCAACGTGGATTTCGACCATGTTTTCGTCAAGACGGGAAAAGCCGATGCGACATATTCGTACAAGCATGCTTACGGCTATTTCCCTGGTGTCGCCTCAATAGACGGCATCATTGCGTACATCGAAAACCGTGACGGCAACACCCCGTCAAGTTCCATCAGGCTGACACGCTGTCAAGGGCTTTCTTGTATTTTGACTTTTTAGAAGAGTGGATTTTGTTTGACTTTTAATGTGTAATAGCGAGCTGTTGCGAATAAAAAAACGGACAAAAGATGCCTTATAAAAAACAAAAGACTGTAAGTAACTATTCAGCAACGGTAATCGTTAAAAAAATAAAATATCTCGTACGTCTTGTATCAAAATGCCTATTCGCTTCGTCTAATAGATGTGATTTCGTCGATAAAGACGGACGAAAAATCTATTTTTTAGTAATAACGACATCGAAACAAATTACATTATGAATATGAAGAGGATAGTGATGGCTGTTGTGCTGACAATGATGTTGGCAGTCTGTATAAAGGCTCAGAATGCAGACGTGACATATAAGGTAAGAGGCGAAGTGGTGGATTCGCTTACGCTCAAGGGAGAGCCGTACGCCACGATATGCATTTTCAGGAAAGGTGCAGGAGACAAGCCCGTGGCAATGGCCATGACCGATTTGAACGGAAAGTTTAATGTGGAGTCGAAGGGAGAGGGAACCTACGTGTTCACAATCAGTTCGATGGGACGCAATACCATACGCCGTACCTTTGAGATAGGTGCGGAAAGGAAAACCATAAACATGGGACGCCTGCTGATAACCGACAGCAGGACGGAGCTGAAGGGTGTGGAGGTGGTTGCCTATAAACCATTGGTGAAGGCAGACATCGACAAACTCTCGTATAGCGTTGCCGACGACCCCGAGTCGAAAACCGTAAACGCCATTGACATGCTGAAGAAGGTGCCGATGGTTACTGTGGACGGTCAGGACAATATAAAGGTGAACGGCAGTACGTCGTTCAAGGTATATGTGAACGGCAAACCCAACAATATGATGAGCAACAACCCCTCGGAGGTGCTGAAGAGTATGCCGGCTTCGAGCATCAAGAAGATAGAAGTGATAACGAACCCCGGTCCGAAGTACGATGCAGAGGGCGTGGGAGGAATCCTCAATATCATTACCGAAGGCAAGGGCCTGGAGGGCTACACCGCCACAGTGTCGCTCAGAGGCTCCAACACAGGTGGCGGAGGCGGAGTGTATGCCACGGTGAAGGAACGCAAACTGACGGTCAGTGTCAATTACAACAACAGTATCCAGGATAACAAAAAAACCTATTCCGACACGGAGAGAAGTGTCACCGACGACAATGGTGTTTCGACAACCGTGACGAAAGACAGCCGCACGACGAAGCCAAACAGCCAGTGGCACAGCGGAAGTCTGGAGGCAAGCTATGAGATAGACTCGTTGAGGCTTATCACGGCATCGCTCTCCCTGAGCCGCTATTCAAGGAAGGAGAACAGCGATGCGCAGACGCATACCCTGGCTCCTGCCTCTGGAACAGGTCTTTATGGATATTCGAGCGACATATTCAGCAAGAACTCCTACAACTCCGTAAGCGGTGCTGTAGACTATCAGCGCTCTTTCAGCGTGAAAGACCGCCTGCTTACATTCTCCTACCGCATAGAGTCAGACCCGCAGACCAACAAACAGCGCATAAGGTATCTCGACATGTATGCTGGAGAGTCGTGGACGGATTTCATCAACCGCATAAAGAATCAGGACATGGACGGCGACCAGAGCAGTACGGAGCATACCTTCCAGCTCGACTATACAACGCCCTTTGCCAAGCACCACACGTTTGAGACAGGAGCGAAATATATTCTGAGAGACAACAAATCAACAAACGACAAGTATGACGCTGCCACGGATGGAAACGGAGAACTGACATACGACAAGGACAACAGCTCGCACTTCAAGCACCGCAACGACATCTTTGCCGCATATCTGGGCTACGGACTGTCGCTTGCAAAATGGTCGGCAAGGCTCGGACTGCGCTATGAGCACACCCTGCAGGATGTGAAATACATAGTAGGCAGGGGCAGCGACTTCCGCAAGAACTTCGACGACCTCGTGCCTTCGGCAAAGCTCGGCTATAAGTTTTCCGATATGATGAACATCTCTCTGTCCTACAAGATGCGCATAAGCCGACCGGGAATCTATTACCTCAACCCGTATATCGACGATACCAACCCGGAGAGCATCAGTCAGGGAAACTCAAACCTCGACTCCGAGAAGACCCACTCCTTCGACCTGCAGTTCAGCAGCTTCGCTCAGAAGTTCAGCTGCAGCCTTACCACGAGCTATAGCTTTACTAACAACAGCATACAGAACGTGCAGCGGATGGTCAACGATAACGACATCGCCGGGCTGCCGAACCCTACAGGAAAGCAGGTGCTTTATACCACCTATTATAATATAGGCAAGACGCAGAACGTGAACTTCAACGGCTACGTAAGCTGGAATCCGCTCACCGACACCCGCTTTACGCTGAATGCCTGGGGAGGTTATTCGCATCTTACCGACGGACAGAGCCTGAAGAACCACGGATGGAACGTCTCCCTATGGACAAGTCTGCAGCAGACGATAGCAAAGACATGGACCGTGTCGCTCTCTGCCTACATGCAGACACCGGGCGTCTCGCTGCAGGGCAAGACCAGTTCCATGTTCAGTCATGATTTCTCCGTCAGCAAGTCGTTCATGGACAAGAGGTTGAACATAACGTTTAATTGCGGAAACCCGTTCAAGAAGTATTTCAAGTATAATAGCGACATATCAGGACCAAACTTCGCTTACAAGGAGCAATACCGCTTCTGCATGCAGTATGTGGCGCTCGGAGTAAGCTATAGGATAGGTAAGCTTCAGGCAAGGGTGAAAAAGGCTGAACGCACGATAGAGAACAACGACGTGAAACAAGGCGGAGGAAGCAGCTCCGACACTAATATGGGACCTGGCAAATAGCCGGGAACCATTTTCCTCCCCGTTCCAACATCTTGAATAATGTAAAAAAAAGCACTTATTTTTCATGCTTACGATAGGTATGTGTCAGATTTTTTGTATTTTTGCAAATCTATATGCGGTCGCTGACCGTGAATAGAGATACAAAGACAATATAACAAAGAATATGAATATACTAAACGAAATAAACAGTGCGGCAAAACAAGCCGTAAGCACACTCTACGGTCAGGACGTGCCGGAGAAAATGGTGCAGTTGCAGAAGACAAAGAAAGAGTTTGAGGGAAGCCTCACACTCGTAGTGTTCCCTTTCCTCAAGATTTCAAAGAAGAAGCCAGAGGATACTGCACAGGAGATAGGAGAATGGCTTAAGCAGAACTGCAAGGCAGTGGCTGACTATAATGTGGTGAAGGGCTTCCTGAACCTCGTCATTGCTCCGGCGGCATGGATAGGAATGCTCAACGACATCAACAAGGATGAGAAATATGGCGAAACGGCTGCTACGGAAGACTCTCCGCTGGTTATGATAGAGTATTCATCGCCTAACACCAACAAACCACTCCACTTGGGACACGTAAGAAACAACCTGCTCGGATGGTCGCTCGCACAGATTATGGCGGCAAACGGCAACAAGGTGGTGAAGACAAATATCGTGAACGACCGTGGTATACATATCTGTAAGTCAATGCTCGCATGGCAGAAATGGGGCAATGGCGTAACTCCAGTGACAAGCGGAATGAAGGGTGACCACCTGATTGGTGACTTCTATGTGGCGTTCGACAAACACTACCGTGAGGAGGTGAAGGAGCTGAAAGCCAAGTTCGTGGCAGAAGGCATGGACGAAGAGGCTGCCGAGAAGAAAGCCAAGGATGAGGCTCCGCTGATAAAGGAGGCTCATGAGATGCTCGTGAAATGGGAGCAGGGCGACAAGGACGTGCGTGCTTTGTGGGAGAAGATGAACTCTTGGGTTTATGCAGGCTTCGACGAGACATACAAAAATCTGGGTGTCGGCTTCGACAAGATATACTATGAGTCGCAGACATACCTCAAGGGAAAGGCAAAGGTGGAGGAAGGTCTTGAGAAAGGACTCTTCGAGCGCCATGAGGACAACAGCGTATGGGCAGACCTTACAAACGAAGGACTCGACCAGAAGTTGCTGCTGCGTTCTGACGGCACCTCTGTTTATATGACGCAGGATATCGGTACTGCCGAGATGCGCTTCAAGGATTATCCTATCGACAAGATGATTTATGTGGTGGGCAACGAGCAGAACTACCACTTCCAGGTGCTGTCTATCCTTCTCGACCGTCTGGGATTCAAGTGGGGTAAGGAGCTTGTACACTTCTCATACGGTATGGTGGAGCTGCCTAACGGAAAGATGAAAAGCCGTGAGGGAACGGTGGTTGACGCCGATGACCTTATAGCGACAATGGTGGCAGACGCAAAGAAGACAAGCGAAGAGCTGGGTAAGTTCAACGATATGACCGAGGAGGAGCGCAACGAGATTGCCCGTATCGTAGGTATGGGAGCATTGAAATACTTCATCCTGAAGGTTGATGCCCGCAAGAACATGCTCTTCAATCCAGAAGAGAGTATCGACTTCAACGGAAATACAGGTCCGTTCATACAGTATACCTATGCTCGTATCCGTAGCATCTTGCGCAAGGCAGCAGAGCAGGGACTGGAAGTTCCTGAGGCTTTGGCTGACGACATGCCTCTCAACCAGAAGGAGATGGAACTTATTCAGAAGATGGATGAGTTCGGAGCGGCAGTGCGTCAGGCAGGTAAAGACTATTCTCCAAGCGGCATTGCCAACTACTGCTATGAGCTGACAAAAGACTTCAACCAGTTCTATCACGACTATAGCATTCTGAATGCTGACGGCGAGAACGAAAAGATTGTCCGTTTGATGATAGCAAAGAACGTGGCAAAGACCATCAAGAATGGTATGGCGTTGCTGGGTATTGAGGTTCCTGAGAGAATGTAGGATTTTAAGTTAACGAGTTGACAAGTTGACAAGTTAACGAGTTGACAAGTTAACAAGTTGACGAGTAGACAAGGAGATTACTATGGTATGCCAGACCTTCTTGTCTACTCGTTTTCATTATCAACGTCGTCAACGTTTAAACTTGCAAATCAAATTTCCTCGTCAACTCGTTTACTTGTTAACTCGTCAACATGTAAATCAATTTGCAAATCAAATCTCCTCGTCAACTTGTCAACTTGTCAACTCGTCAACTTGTTAACTCGTCAACTTGTTAACTCGTCAACATGTAAATCAACTTGCAAATCAAATCTCCTCGTCAACTTGTCAACTCGTTAACTCGTCAACTTATAATTATGAACAATCAATCAATGATAAACCCTCCGGATTACAGGCGTGATACCGTACTGCCACTCCCAATGGAAGTGTCAGCCAATGCATGGGCAGTGGATGCGGCTTGTTCCGGCAATCCTGGACCAATGGAGTATAGAGGCATTGACCTTGCCACGGGAGCCGTGGTGTTCCACTTCGGACCGATGCATGGAACAAACAACATCGGAGAGTTTCTTGCCATCGTTCATGCCCTCGCACTGATGGAGAAACAAGGCCTACGCAAGACTATCTATTCCGACAGTCATAACGCCATCCTGTGGGTAAGCAAGAAGCAATGCAAGACAAAACTTGAGCGTACACCGCAGACGGCACAGCTTTACAACGTAATAGCGCGTGCCGAACTGTGGCTCAAGACACATGCCTTTCGCGTACCTATTATTAAATGGGAGACAAGGAAGTGGGGTGAGGTGCCTGCTGATTTCGGAAGGAAGGGATGATGCCGCATAGAACGTAAAAAAACTATATAATTCTGTTTGTTTCATGCAATGATTCCTCTGTTTGGATGTTTTGAAGATAGAGAACATTAAAAGAAAGAGGAAAGAAAAATGGAAAAGTGTATAAGCAGAATATTCAAAAGGGTTCGTAGTGTATGGTCAGTGGTCTTTATAGTTGCAGCGATACTGCCTATGATGCAGTCGTGCGACTTGGACGATGACAATAATGGTGTTGTAATATGTCCGGGCAAAGTGCCGAACGCTGTGGTGACAGTGAAGACGGCTGCCGACAATACGGTCTATCTGCAGCTGGACGACAACACTACACTGCTGCCGACAAACATGAAGGAGCATCCTTTTAAAGGAAAAGAAGTGCGTGCCTTTGTTAACATCCGTGAGGTAGGCAACAATGCCGCCCCTTACTCAAAGGCTGTAGTGGTGAATTATATAGACAGCATATTGACAAAGCCTGCTGTGCCGACGCTGGGCGACAAGAACACAGAGGCTTATGGCAACGACCCGATAGAAATACTGAAGGGCTTCCCTACAGTTTGCGAAGACAACTATCTTACGCTCGCTGTATGCACCGTATGGGGGAAGAATGCGAAACCGCATATGGTAAACCTCGTTACGGGAGTCAACCCGAAAGACCCGTACGAAGTAGAGCTCCGACAGAATGCTTTTGGAGATACAAAGGGCAATTATGCAGGAGCAACGGTGGCTTTCTCTCTGAAAGCTTTGCCTAAGACGGGAGGGAAAACCGTAAAGCTGAAGGTAAAATACCAGTCATTCTCTGGAGAGAAAACTGCGGAGTTTGACTATAAAACAAAAGACTGAATGAAGTGAATCTGAATGAGCAACAACTTTTAGACCAATTAAGGAATGGCGACAGAACAGCACAGAAGACTCTCTACACGAAATATGTGGGGAGCCTTGCTGCTATATGCTCACGTTATGTCGTTGATCCGGATGATGTGAAAGATGTGTTGCAGGAATCATTCATAAAGATATTCACACAGCTTGACTCCTTCACCTACAGGGGAGAGGGGTCGCTGAAGGCATGGATGGGGCGCATCGTGGTGAACATGTCTATAAACTTCATAAAGACATCCGGGCGCTTGAACCTCGTATATGACGATGATGTATCGGCAAATATAGCAGAGACGGAAGAGCCTGATGCCGACGGAGTGCCACCGGGAGTGTTGCAGGAGATGATAAAGAAGCTCCCCGATGGCTACAGGACGGTGCTCAACCTGTATGTCTTTGAGGACAAAAGTCATAAGGAAATCGCCACCTTATTAAATATAAAGGCAACATCGTCAGCCTCCCAGTTGTTTCATGCTAAGGCAATGATGGCGAAAATGATTAAAGAATATAAACGAACCCAATAAAGTTTTACCGATGAAAGAAGAATGGAAAGACAAGTTGCAATGCTCTATGGCAGACTTTGAAGAGGCTGTCCCGGAAGGATTGTGGCAGGATATAGAGGAAAGACTGTCTGCCAATGATGTGGTAATCGGTAAGGCGGAGCGTCGGAAGCCAATGCGCCGTACTATGGTAGTTGGCATTCTTGCCGTTGCAGCGTGTGCCGCTTGTTTGGTTGGGTTCTTCCTGGATAGAGAAAAGGTTGAAGTCGGAAGCGGAGACTTTACAGCAAAGACTCAGAATGCGAAGTCGGAGTATATAGAACAAGGTGGAGAAAAACACCTCGCGCAGAATACCGCTAATACTTCCGGAGTCAGTCCAAAAGCCACTGTTGCAGTTGTAGCTTCGCAGAAGAGTTCTGAAAAACATGGCGATGTTATGGTTAGTCCCGACGTTGAGGGAGCTGCTGTAGATGTAGCTGCTGTTAGAGAGACAACAGTAGATGAGGCTCTTCCAGAGAAAAAGGAAACAGAGAAGACGAGTGGCGAATACAATAAATCCATAGTGGTAAACAAGTCATATGCAAACAACAGCCGACATGACTCTTATGGCGGAAAGCAGAAGACCATGAATGTAACTCACGGCAAAGAGAATTTGTCAGACAGATTCTCGGCATCGTTGTTTGCTTCCAACTCCATGAGTAGAGGCGGCTCGGGTACTGGTGTGCAGCTGCTTGCTTCGAATGTATATAACGATGCGGTATTTTCTTCCAACCCGATGGGAAGAGAAGGTAAAATGCCCGGATATTATGTCGGAGAATCAGAAGATGAAAGTGTTGACCATCATTATCCTATAAGAGTAGGACTCTCTGTGAGATATTCTCTGGCGAAGCGTTGGGGAATAGAGACAGGGTTGGTGTATTCATATCTTTCTTCAGATATCTCGCAGGGTGAAGGAGACAACAGCAACAAGACGGAGCAGAAACTGCATTTCGTCGGAATACCGCTGAATGTAGACTATAGCCTGTGGAGCAACAGGATATTCAACGTATATGCGATAGGTGGAGGCATGGTGGAGAAGAACGTAAAGGGAACGTCCACTGCAACATGTCGCCTGAACGGTAATACGCAATCTACGTCTGATTATAAAACAAAGATGAAGGAACTGCAATGGTCTGTAAATGCAGCTCTTGGAGTACAGGTGAATTTCAATAAGGAAATCGGTATGTATCTGGAACCGGGAGTGGGCTATTACTTTGACAATGGCAGTGCACTGAAGACATATTATACAGAGAAACCATTCAGCTTTAATCTTAAATTAGGTTTACGTTATACTATAAGTAGCAATAAATAGTTCTCTTTTTTACATTTTTTTTTGGTGTTTGGAACATTTTTTATATATTTGCATCCAACAAACATGTTTATGTGATTTTAATTGCATCAACACAAAAGAGAAATTTATCGTTAACGTAAACCTAAAAACCATGAGTAAGAATCTTTTTAATGTAAGGTTATTCTCGTCATTGTTGTTTGCTGGAGCATTGGTTACTGCCGGTTGCACAGACAATGATTACGATTTTGACCAGATTGACTCTACTGTCGGAATCGGTGGCGAAGGGCTTGAGATTCCAACAAGTTCAACGGAAGAAATTAAGTTAAAGGACGTGCTTGACCTTGAGGAGAACGGAAGTGTCGTGGAAGATGCCACAACTCACGACTATGTATTCCGCCAGACTGGTGACCCTATTAACCCGGTAAAGGTTAATATTGCAAAGATCCATGTCGCTAAGGAGTCTGGACAGTCGATACCGTTTACCTTCAATGTTTCAAGCAGTGCTCCGCGCAATGGCGTGAGAAAGGCTGGCGGCTCGGTTACGGTGGATGCTGATATCTACAAGTTCAGATATAAGGGTAAGAAGCCACAGGAGGTACTGCACCTCTATTCCGCAGAGGCTTCAACAACCTTGACTCTCAGAGTTCCGTTTTCTGCTATCAACGGAGCAGTAAGTCATTTGCAGAATGTTACATTGTCTCTTCCTGGTTATCTGAACTTTAATGTAGGCACCTGTTCTACAGCTCCGAAGAAAGTGGAAGGCACAAACATCATGTTCGAGAACGTTCCTACAAATGGAGACTTCGTAGTTAATATAAACGTAACAGGACTTGACTTCACACGTACAAACACCAACGGAAGTGTAAGCATTGACAACTATGTCTCTCTTGATGGAAAGGTGCACCTTACCGCCAATGGAGCAATAACAGGAGCAATGTCTTCTTCACCAACGCTGAATGCTTCGTTCAGCATGGCTGACTTTACAATAGACTCTGCCTTGGGTATCTTTGATCCGGAGATTGATCTTAAAGACGGTCTTGGAAACACGAACATTACGGGAATACCTGATTTCTTGCAGGATGATAATGTGAAGGTAGACCTCTATAATCCGGAAATCCTCCTTACTATAGGTAACGACATGGATGCTGCTGGTACTATAACAGGAAAGATTATTTCAAAGAAGAAGGGCGCAGTTATCAATGTTATCAACAACATTCAGATTCCTATTGCTGCCAATACGGTAAACAAGATATGCCTAAATCGTACAGGTGAGGCTAAGAATGGATATGTTGTAGTCAAGGTGCCAGAATTGTCAAAGGCTATAGAGACTATTCCGGATAACATCGCATTCGAGGCTACGGCAAAGGCAAGCACGGAAAAGGTTACAAAGTTCAATCTCGGATATGATTATCATATTACTCCGTCGTACAGCATAGATGCCCCTCTCGCATTTGCAGAAAATGCAGAGATAGTATATAAGGATACTCTTGACGGTTGGAATGATGACCTGCAGGATATGGAACTTGCAGAGAATGCTTACCTGAGTGCTACGGCAAATGTGGAAAATGGTGTGCCGGCATATCTGTCTGTAGATGTTGTTCCTGTTGGTGTAGACCGGAAGGTGGTAAAGGGCATCACGGTGGAATTGGTAAAGAAGGATGTTGCTGCTTCGCCTAACGGAACGGATAAGGTGTCTTCTCCTTTGGAGATAAAGATTTCGCAGACAGAGAAAGGCGCATTGGCTAAGCTCGACGGACTTATTGTCACGGCAACCGGAAAGGCAAAGAACGGTGACAATAAGGTGACGGGCATTACTCTCAATGCAGAACGCCACACTCTGATTATCAAGGATATCAGAATAAAGATTGTGGGTAAAGTGATAGGTGACTTCAATTAATCCAATACATCATGACTATTATGACAAACAAATATAATAAACATATTCTGGCTGCCGCCATGCTGATGGTTGGCGGTGCCGCTACAGCGCAGAATCTTAATTCGGCTTACTTCACAGACCAGTATGCTTTCCGCCATACCATGAACCCTGCTTACGGTAATGAGCAGAACTATGTGTCTATTCCGGCGTTGGGTAATATCAATGTAAGCATGCATGGAAACTTCGGATATGAGGATGTGATAATGAAGAATCCTCGCTTCGGTATTGACAGCGACAAGAAGATGACTACGTTCATGAACCCTTATATCTCTGACGGTAAGGCTCTTGACGGATTCTCTACAGGTAACAACCGTTTGACGGGCGATGTTAATATCGCTATTCTTTCTGCCGGTTTCAAGGCTTTTGGCGGTTATAACACAGTGGAGCTTAACTCAAAGTCTTCTTTGGGAATGGTATTGCCGTATGAACTCTTCGAGTTTGCACGTAACACAGGCAACAAGACCTATGATATAGGAGACATCAATGCTCATGCTCAGTCGTATGTAGAGCTGGCTTTAGGTCACTCTCGTAAGATTGACGACAAACTGCGTGTCGGTGCTAAGCTGAAACTCTTGTTCGGTATTGCAAGAGCTGACTTCCAGTTCAAAAACGTGAAGGCTGACCTTGCAGGAACAGACAAGTGGACTGTTAGCGGAGATGCTCTTGCTGACGTTTCCATGAAGGGATTTGCGTACAAGACAACAACCGATGACTATAAGCAGGACGGAGCAGGACAGTATGAAAAGATTGACGATGTAGACGTTGATGGAGCAGGACTTGGCGGCTTTGGTATGGCTTTGGACCTGGGTGCCGTGTATAAGATCAATGACGACTGGACGGTGAGTGCGTCTTTGCTCGACCTTGGTTTTATCAGCTGGAGCAATGATGTTCAGGCTGCTAACAAAAGCAAGAGCTTTGAGTTCAATGGCTTCCATGATACTTCTGTGACGAGTGATGGCAACAATACCATTGATAATCAGTCAGACAAGTACAGTGACCAGATTACGGACTTTATCAATATTCAGGATAAGGGCGACAAGGGTGGAAGAACGACAGGAATTGGCGCTACGTTGAATGTAGGATGCGAATATACGTTGCCTGTATATCGCAAGATGACTTTCGGTCTCTTGAGCAGCACTCGCATCAAGGGCGCTTACTCTTGGACGGAAGGAAGACTGAGTGCCAACTGGAAACCTTTGAAATGGCTTGACGGTGGTGTGAACTTTGCTGTAAACAGCTTCACGGCAAGCATGGGCTATGTTCTCAACATACATCCAAAGGGTTACAACTTCTTCATCGGCATGGATCATATCCTTGGCAAGATGAGTAAGGAGTGTATTCCTCTCAGCAGCAATGCCAATATATCTCTTGGTATGAGCATAGCATGGTAATTGAAATATAAAATATTAGATTCATATATTAAGAGCCGGATTTAAAAACAAATCCGGCTCTTAATATATACTGTTATAGATAAATCTTATTTCTTCTTTTTCATATCAACTGTAATCCTTCCGACGTAGATTCCGCTTTTGCCGTTCTGGTCGTTAGGGATGCTGATGCCGTCGAGGTTATTGACGTATTTTAGTTCCTTGAAGAAAGAGTGGGAATGCCCTCCGAGAACGATGTCTATGTTTCGGGTGTTTGCCATCAGTAGTTTGTCGTCAGTGTCTTCTGTATTCCATCCAAGGTGGGAGAGACATACTATGAGGTCGCACTTCTCTTTGTTCTTTAAAGTCTCAACCACGTCGTTGGCAGATTTCGTAGGGTCAAGAAACTTCACGCCTTTGCAGTTCTTGTCAGAGACAAGTCCTTGCATCTTTGGCGACAGTCCGAAGACTCCAATCTTTATACCGTTCCTCTTTATTATAGTGTAAGGCTTGACGAGTCCTTCCACGCAGGTTCCGGTGAAGTCGTAGTTTGCGCATACGATAGGGAACTTTGCCATGCGGAAAAGGCGCGCCATGTTCTCAAGGCCGAAGTCAAATTCATGGTTTCCTATTGTCGCTGCATCATAGCGCATCATGTTCATCAGCCCTACCTCTACATCACCTTTGAACATAGTATAGTAGGAAGAGCCTTGCGAGAAGTCACCACTGTCGAAGAGCAGCAGGTCGGGATTGTTCTTCCTCTGCTCTTTTATCATCTCCACTCTTCTTATGAATCCGCCGCGGTCAGCCTTTGACGTGTCGGCGAGTGTAGCCTTCAGAGGCATTATGCAACTGTGTGTGTCGTTGGTGTGCAGTATCAGCAGCTTCCTTCCTTTAGCCTGTGCGCCAGTGGCAATGGCTATTATAAATAGCGATAATACAATTATCTTTTTCATATCTGTTCTCTGATGTTAGGTTAAACAATGAATTATTTCGTCTTGACGAATCTGTTTTCCACTTTCGAGTCAACGACCTTTCCTTGTGCTGCCATCTCCTTGAAATAGCTGATGATGATGAAGCGCACGTTGTTTTCTGTGCCTTTAGGGCTGTTTACCTTGGTCTTGCTCTTGAAAGCCGTCATGCGGTCGTTGCCTTCAACCACATAGTCGAGGGTGGCGATACGGTATTCCTTGTTAGGGTCTATCTCGCTGCCGTTGATTTTCAGACTGACGAGTTTGTTGTCCTTGTCCATCACCGCCTCTACGCCATGGCTCACTCCTTGTCCCCCGAAGTCAGCCATCTGGCGGAACAGTTCCGTCACCTTGTCGCCAGTAAGCGTGCAGAAGTAAATCTTGTTTTCAAAGGGAGCCACATCAAGAATGTCTCCGTATGTCACATCGCCTTTGGCAAGAGAGGCACGTATGCCGCCAACGTTATATACAGCAAAGTCCGGTTTCTCGTTGAAGGGCTTGGCTCCCCACATGAGGATGTCTGCCATGAGGTTGGAAAGAGGGCTCTCAGGCTGGTAATTGTCGAGATACCTTGCTGTCTGTCCAACTACAGGACTCATGATGCTGTCTACCTTAGCCTTGAAAGGGGCTATGAATTTCTCTGCTTCAGCATCCTTGTTCTTGTCGTATCTGTTGTCTACAAGGATTCTGCTTCGGCTTATGTTTGCCACCTCATAATGTGAGGCGCAAGAAACGGCAGTCATTGTTGCTGCCGTAATGACGATTGATGTTAGTATTTTTCGCATAGCTTACTTTTTTTGCAAAGATAGTGCAAATTGAGAGCACTACAAAATGAAAGGCGCAAGACTTTCATTTTGTATTGCCGAAATGCCGCATGTTTTATCAAAAGATAATGCAAAAATCCGATTAGGCGAGCGAAAAGGAAATTTATTTCTTTGTTATAGTGCCGTCGTCGCTGATTGTAATCTTCGGGTCGGTGAAGTCAGCTTTCGTCAGACTTTGTATTTCCTTTGCCACGATGTTCTGTTTGTCGAGTCGCGGTCCGCGTCCACGCTGCTGTATGAAGGAGTTTATTTTCCCTTTTACAAAAGTGCCGTCGGTGGAGTTTATTGTCAGTTGCAGCACGGGGGCGTAGCCAGACACTCCGGCAATGTTTATTCCGTATGGCGTACAGAAGTTTCCGAGGCTGTAGGCTATGAAATGTCCTTTGTATAGCTCCATGGCTCTCACCACATGTGGACCGTGACCATATATCACGTCAGCTCCGTTGTCGATGCAGAAATGTGCGAACCGTCTCAGATCCCCTCTGTTCTCTCCGAGGAACGTCTCCGGACCGTCAGGCAGATGTCTGTATTTTGTTCCTTCAGCTCCACCGTGGAAAGTCACGATGATGATGTCAGCCTTTCCTTTCAGAGAGTTGATGTTACGCTTCACGGTCTCCAGGTCGAGGTGTCGTGGAGTGTAGCTGTCCTGTCCGAATGAGCAGAATCCGTATCTCACACCGTTCTTCTCTACCACAGTCACTTCCTGTCTTCCCTTGATGCCGGCATACGCTATGCCGTTTTCTTTCAGAGTCTTTTCCGTAGATATGATGCCGTTTATGCCGAAGTCACGGGCATGGTTGTTTGCCATGTTCATGAAGTCGAAGCCTGCGTCGGCAAGCAGCTTGCCGTATCTGGTAGGCACTTTGAAGGCATAGCAGTATTTTCCGGGCTTCTTGTGTGTCGTGCCGGTGTCGGCGAGAGCGCCTTCCATATTGCCGGCTGCAAGGTCAGCATTGGCTAAGATGCCTTTCACGTCGTCGAAGAGGTTCTTGCCGTCGTTTTCGGGCAGTCTTTTTTCCGGGAATGTCGTTCCGGGCATTATGTCGCCTACGAATGCGAGCGAGAGGGTAGTGGGCATGCCTTTGCCGGGCATCTCGGTGGTTGTTGACTTGCATCTGTCGTGTTGTGCTTTTGCTGCGATAGAATCAGAAACGCCAACGGGTACGGAACCTTTTCGTTCTGTACCCGCTGATGTGCAGGCAACAGACAGGCCTGCAAAAATCAAGAAAGATGCTATTGCTTTCATTATTATTCTGTTATTCTTCTTGCCCCGATATATCGACGAGAATAGTAAGGTTCGTTAGACTGGCTTACCTTGACTCCTTTTAAGCTTGCATGTATGAAGCTGAAGTTGCCGTTCATAGGGTCATAGTCTACAACAATGCCCACATGTCCTACTCCTCTTCCGGAGCGTGGACTTGAGAAGAACACAAGGTCGCCGGTCTGCAGATTGCTGTTGTCAACAGCCTCTCCCTGGGTGAACTGTGCTCTTGACGTACGGTTCAGCTTAATTCCCATCTGGTCATACAGATAGCTTGTGAAACCGGAGCAGTCGAAAGCTCCCGTTCCCATAGCTCCGCGCTGGTAGCGTGTGCCGATGAGTGCGAAAGCCTCGTCCATAAGATTTTCCATCGATGCCACGTCGTAGTTGTCTATACTGCCGTCGTTATTGTAAAGGAAATCGTAGTTGTCAATCTCGTCAATATCTTGGTTGTCGTTGTCATTGTCTGGCAGTTGGTTAGCCATTGCCGGCATAGCAAATGCACACAAAGATAGTACTGCGATTTTTAATTTTTTCAATGTCATAATAGTTTTTTTTATTCATGCGCTTTCGCTTCTCAACTGGAGTGCCGTTGCTTATTTACCTGGAATTTCGGGTAAAAACTTGCTGCGCATATTTGTTAATGGAGATTGCGACATGTTTTTCTGAATACAAAAACAGGCATCGCCATATATATTCATTATCGTGTCACAAAGTCCTTATTGGATTTGTTTTCGTTGCGAAGATAGTAAAAAAAAATGATATATGAAAGTGTTTTACATCTTTTCAAAAGCTGTATTTCTGCATTCGTCGGCGTAGCTCGTCATTGTTATTTCTTGATATTAAGTGTTTTAGCAACACATGGCGCAGGAAATGGTTTAACCTTGATTGTTTACATGCTTTAACACTGTTATGTAATAAAGTGTATCTGATTTCCTTCGTTTGCCTATATGGGGCGATTTGTTTCAAAAATAGAAAGTCACCGGGTTTCTATAAGTGAAAGTCGAATCAAGGGGCATTTGCCTGTAATGGGAGGAATGGCATGAAAAGGACAACTATCACTATGGACGGAAATGGGATACTTTCCATTCCGTCCAACTTAGAGGAACTGTGGATGAGTGAGGGAGAGTTGGTTGATATACTTTATGTTACCGCTCCGAAACTCAACTCAGTGATACGAGCCATATATAAAGAAAGTATGTTGTCTATGTTATAAGTCCAATGCAAGGACGAAACTTCCGTTAGTGTTTGGCAAACGCTGTATAATTTTCCTATGATAGTTGCCATTTGCTTTCGTCTCCACTCTTTTGGCGCAGCACAACTTCGTGAAGTTATCCTCAAGAGATTGTACGAAGCAAAAGAGAAAACAACTATTGTTCTGCAACTCTACGGAGAGACGAATGCCTTTTGTTGAAAATGGTCGTATCTTTGACGCTTCGGTTGTTCACTGTCGTATTGACTTATTGACGCACTGATTCACTGTCGTATAGAAATGTGCTTGTAATTTGATAAAGAAGTATCCATGCAAAGAATAGTGTAAGCATATATACATTGATGTCATACGTTTTACATGTTTATCGTATGACATATAAAACGTATGACATGCAGGAATACATTTTTGTTCATCCCGAGGAATGGTATTCTATGTCCCCAATTCTTCGGGATTTATTTGTTTCATCCTTTGGACATGGCGAAAAACGAGTCGTTCCTTGGAGGCTTTGCGCCTCCAGTCACTTGGGCGAACACCGCAGTGTTTTCAATGGTATTAGGTTTTATTCTTGCCAAAACATTGTGTCCACAAAGACAAAGCAAGGTATGTTTTGAGTTACTCAAAACCTTTCGAGTTACTCTCGAAAGAACCTGTCTATCGGTGGATACATCTCCAAAGTCGAGTATCTGAACCAACCTATCGGTAGTGAAGAAATGAGAAAATCCTATTGTTCCGATTGTACGAGTTTTCAGAGTAAAGCCTCGTTGCTATAGATTTTATCTTTGTTAACTTAAATGTACAGGTAGGGAACACGAATGTTCTGGCAATAACAAATCTTCCACATCTTACTTTTAAAAACATAGATATAGACGATGAATATAGTTCGGGGCTTTAGGAAGCGTCAAGTCGTTCATATAGTTTTCTTTTTCATTTTTTACATCAGTATTTACCCACGATACGGAATCTTAGAACTCACAACATCTATTTTGTTTATGTCATAACCATTGATTTGTAGAAAGTGGTATATGGACTGCACTGTAAGCATTTTATTGTTAGTTGGACCTACAACAATCTTTTTAAGAGCCTCCTTAGGTACTCGTATTTCAACATAAGGAGTAATATACCCATTGCGAACACGATACTTTATTTTTGAAGCATCATCACGGTGTACAACACCTCTTGTTTCTTGTTCATGCTTGTATGCATCATTCTTTGCACCTAAACATGTTGAAAGAATTATATTGTTGTAAAGAGCGTTCCTGTTATGGTTGTTATCTTCTTTTGATGGCTGGGGACCACCGAGAGCAACAAAACAACCAGTTTTGACCAATTTTAAAAAACTGCCCAATTCTGTTTCAATGGCTTTTTCTCCATAGATGCATCGTGCCATAATCTCATAACTTTTTGCTAATATATCATAGTCAAATGCTATGGCACAACCGTTTCCATTTGCAGCATACATACCCCACATACTCAAATTGTCCTCATTTGCTGAGAATGAGGTGATATAATAACTACGAAAAGCACCAACCACAATATTTTGGTCTTTCTCTATCTTGTTTACTATGTTAACGCCCTCAACTATTTCGTGAGGGTCATTTTGGTACAATACATTTGTTGCTCTAAGAACTATGCAATCCTTATGGACGATATTAATTAGGGCATTCAAGTCTGTATAATGGAAAACATTCCAAGTTGTTGTTTGTCCTGCTACTGTTGGCATAATGTTATTTTTTTAGTTTATACTTCGTTATAATTGATTTCAAGAACTCACGATTTATTTGGTCTATAATAAATATTCTTAGTGGAAAGTTTATCAAAATGGAATTTGAATGTTACCACTAATATCTTCACTTACCATAGAGCAATCTTGCAATTTATGCAAATCTTCAATATGACTTATCAGATTATTATAGTTTTCAAGATTCTCTATCTCTTCACGCCTTGCTTTGCTCAACTTACAAAACTCTTCTTCTTGTTCTAGTCCTGCAAATCGTCGTCCACATAGATTAGCGGCAATGCCAGTTGTAGAGCTTCCGCTAAATGGGTCAAGAATCCAATCGCCTTGATTGGTAGATGCAAGAATCATTCGGACGAGTAAACGCAATGGCTTTTGTGTTGGATGTTTGCCACAAGTCTTTTCCCATCGACCGATTGCCGGCATTCGCCAAACATCAGTCATTTGCTTACCATCATTCAGTTCTTTCATCAAATCATAGTTGAATTTGTGTGGAACTTTCTGCATTTTTCTTGCCCAGATTACAAACTCTGTAGAATAGGTAAAGAAACGACAGGAGATATTAGCAGGAGGATTGGTCTTCTGCCACGTTATTACATTCAGAATCTTATATCCAAGTTCCGTAAGACAATTTGCTACGGAAAAGATATTGTGATAAGTTCCACTTATCCAAATCGTACCATTGTCTTTCAACTTGTCACGGCACAGGCGTAGCCATTCCATATTGAATGCCATCATATCCTCTTGCGACTTACCTTTGTCCCAATTCCCTTTATTCACGCATACGACTTTACCGCTCTGCAACGATATTCCACCATTGGAGAGGAAATAAGGAGGATCTGCAAATATCATGTCGAACTTGAAATCAAACTCTTTGAGAAGTTTGAAACAGTCGCCATAAGCAAGGACAAAGTCCCTTTTTTCAGATTGATAATATGTTTTTAGATTCTGATTTTTGACGATGAAATTTGCATCCGTAAAATCTTCAGAATCAAGTACAATCTTTTCTTCCTTATAAAGTCGACGCACTAATTCAATAGCTTCGATTTCTGAGTCTGCAGAAACTGTTGCTACTCGTTGTAAACTTTCTGTTATTTGTATCTGATAATCCATATTGGGTGCAAAAGTATATCAAAATACTTTAGAAACCCTCAAAAGATCATAGTTTGACTTTTGTGATCAAAAAAGATCATTTCAAATATTCACAAATACATAAGAGTAAGGTACTTAACTATTTTTACAAATTGTTACATTGTTAACAATTGATCTCGAAAATTAGATAAATCCCTCGCTTGCTCTTGCTATACACATTAGTTCATATTGCTTATAGATACTCTCATAACTATGGAAAGCAACACGCTCTTTCACCTCTTTGAAAGCAGTTCTGCTCATCACTTTATCAAATTGTTCCTTGCGATTCTGAGGTGCAACAATCAAGAAGCGGCTATTGAAATCTTGTAAATCACAAAACTTAGTGATTGAGTTTTGAATGTCTGTCGAATGCTCCACTTCAAAGAAGCTATTTGGCATTTTGCGCTCATTGAACCAAATGACATCCACGGTCCTTGCCCTGTCTGTAAGATTCTCGTATGAAAAATCGGGAATATGGATTGTGGTGCAAATATCTTTCAGGGGCTTTTCAAGAAACTTGCGGTTTTGGTCTTGCGCAGGGACATAGGTCGCATAATGTTTCATGTTGCCTATCTCTATAATAAGTCCTTGATAGTAACCATGTGTAAATTGCTCAATGCTCTTTTCTTCCTTCGGGCAGATGTCGAATTTGCGCATCACTTCTTCACGACATTCCTCCAATGCCCAAAGACCTGGCTGTATTTTAAATATTTCGTTAGATTGCTGCACAATTCTTCGGATTGATTCGTTAGGAGTCTTAGTTGCCCACGATTTTGTATCTACGAGATGATACAAATCACCAAGCGTAGCATACCCTCCTGTTGTGCGAAGAGTATCTATCACTTGTTGTGCCTGTGTATATTTCTGCTGTCTCATAATCGTCTTTACTTCAATAAATTTCTGCCTCCAGTATCTTCGAGGATTTTCATTTGTTGGATAGCAATCTGATTCAGTTTGATGAGCCGTTCAGATTGTGCCATACCATCGTTAATAAACACAGCATTTAGATTCTCCATGTTCGATAAGCAGATTAGCTCATTTATATTGGCATAATCACGAATGTTACCTTTCTTATCGGGATTCTGTTCACGCCATTGCCTTGCCGTCATACCAAACATAGCTATGTTGAGAACATCGGCTTCATCGGCATACTTCATAGCTGCTTGTTCACGTGTCACCTCGTTTGGAATAAGATTTTCCTTGATTGCATCTGTGTGAATACGATAGTTTATCTTTGACAGTTCACGTTTAGCAGACCATGACAATAGTTTCTGCTCATCAGCTTTAAGACGTTGATACTCTTTTACCAACAAAAGTTGGAAGCGAGGACTAATCCACATTCCAAAGTGGTACGCAATGTCTCGATGAGCATAAGTTCCACCATATCGGCCAGCTTTTGCCATGATGCCTATTGCACCTGTTCTTTGAATCCATGCCTTTACAGAAAGCACGAAGTTGTTGCTTCCTGCTGCATTTTTAATTGTATCGAATTCGGTACAATTAAAATTCGGATTATATAGCTTTTCCCATTCACCGAGATATTCTATTGTACTTTTAAGGCTCATCCATCTGAAAATTATGTGTTCCTGCATTTGGCTATGTGCCATATCTGTCAAAGAGATATAATCCTCGTTTTGCACACTAACAACAGATATTTCTGTATTTTCAACTTTTATCTTAGCCATAATCCTTAGTCTTTAGTTAACACAAATTTGTGGTTGCATATACTTTCCGCAAGGAACATTAAACAAACCTTTCTTGTTTACACGATATAAACCGTTGAAGCAAGTGCGATTAAGAAAGAAGAACTTTGCCGTATTCTCTATCGGGTCAAGGTTCTTCTCATTGTAGCGTTGGCGTACTGCCATAAACATCTCACGTTTCGTTTCCATATCTTGCAAAGCGTAATATTGAGCTTGAATATCCTGCAATGCAGGAATCAACTCTTCCACATTGTCACGTACAGTTCTATAACATGTAACCAAATCGCTGTTAATATCGTTGATCACAGCACGTTTGATATTTGGATGCTGTTGAAGCATGTAGAACAACATAGCCCCACCACCAACGAATGGCTCTATGTATGTCGCATCATCCCAATTATCAAAGTCAGCTGGGAGTTTTGCTTCCAGTTGTTCAATGAGTTGTCCTTTACCGCCAACCCATTTGATGAATGGTTTTGCTTTTGTATTCATTATTAATCCTTTTTTGAACTAATGATTGTCAATCATCACTGTTAGTACCTTTTGTTTTATTGATAAGCTGACGAACATCAACGTCCAATAGAGTAGCTACCTTGGTCAATGTTACTAAATCTGGTTGTGAGGTATTGGTACACCATTTTGAGATTGTTGCTGGATCTTTCCCTAATTGCTCGGACAACCATTTGCTTGTCCGCTTCTTCTCTACCAACACGACTTTTATGCGATTTATATCTTTCATCGTTTATCTTTATTATTGCGTTCAGCGCAAAGATAATGGAATATTTTTGAAATCAGGTTATTTTTGTTGCACTTTTATTATTATTTAGCATATCAGTCGGAGGAAAATAAAAATTAAATTGTATCTTTGCATCGAGAAATAAAGAGTTGTTTGACAAGCATACTTATACACAATGCAGAATTTGGAACTATTGCCAAATCATTACCTTTATTGAGGTGAGAAACTCATAATTCGCTCATTTTAAGCTATTCTGTATAAATTAGCGGAATTTTCTATAAAAAGTCCCACAGATTATTATTTTTAAGTCCCACAGATTTCACAGAACATTCTGATGATAATGGGATTAAAGTTTCGCATGTAAGCTCCACACGCCCTGAAAGGGCAGAAGCCCCTAGCCCAGG
>ENA-ORNT01000836-ORNT01000836.1-human-gut-metagenome-genome-assembly--contig:-NODE-836-length-21852-cov-7.289948_pt1 | contig 21852 bp, 19 predicted proteins | sample MGYA00242120_ERZ509032 | MGnify/ENA primary metagenome ERZ509032 (study PRJEB26280, sample SAMEA2338729) | human gut metagenome | biome: human gut; feature: human-associated habitat; material: faeces...
AACTGCAAAAGTACAAATTCAAATCGTCGCACCCTTGAAATCTCTTGCAAAAGACTGTGTTACAATTAATTCAAAGAGCGATTAGTCCACTTTAACGGGACAGTAGTGAGTATCTAATATTATTTTTTCTGTTTCCATATGACTGCTTTATAAGTTAAACTCATAATAAATAAAAGCTACCTATAAAAGTATTGGCAAAATGTATTATTTCCAATTTGTTGTATTCTCATGTCGTCAAATCTTATAAATCCATATCAATCTTTTCACCGACAGTATCTAAATAGGTATTTAAATCTATTGCTGGTACAGTACCTATCAGTTTTAGATATTGCACTAGTTGTAAGAAAAAAGTAAAAATCGAGTTCTCGGGATGTTTGTTGAAATTTACATTCTTTACTTTACGGGAATCATAAAGATCCCATATTGCTTTTGACTCTGTTCCTTTAAAATTAACAAAACCCTTGTCATACTCTATATAAAAGCTGTATTTATCAGCACAACAACAAAGGTCAAGGCTTTGCATACCTGCGAGTTTTCTAAGATTTGCCTCTATTGTATTGGTCTGCTCATAACTGCTTGTTGAAGACAAAATACCTCCCAAGATAGGACTTAGTGGACGAGCTGGGTATGTACAACCAGTACATATCATAGGAATAGAGGTGCGTTTTAGTTTTCTGACGCTTTCAATTTTCTGACCTGCATATTCTATGTTGTTCTTGATGTCTTGCTTTACCTCAAATACAGCATACACCCCTTCTGCAGGAATGTATTTGAATCCATTGTGGTTAAATATGAAAGGAGTATAGAAGACATCATACAATACTATGTCTATCTGTTGGCTTACATTTCCCTCATGATCTATAACCATCGCCTTGTCAACATTATACCGCTTAGGCAAGTATGCGCGGAAGAACTCTATCCATTTATTTTCCGTAGCATCTCCTTTGCTCCCTTGATGACAAATGGCGACTCTATTGATGTTCAATGCTGCCTTCATTTCATCCTGTAAGTCAGCGAACATTTCTTTCAAATCTATCATACTTTCAAATTTCAATAATATACCTTTTTCGTATAAGTAAGCTGTGCTGCCAGTTATACAACAATCATTTAATGAGATTATAAACAATAATGGAGTTGCCAAAGCAACATTCTTGTCATTGGCTATACACAACATTGCTTGACTATCAGCATAGCTATATTGTGTTGTTCCTTTCGGATGTGTATGCCATTCTCCCAAATAGGTAAGTCCTTCCTCTGCAAGTTTTTTCCATGTTTGCTCCATACCACCTGTTTCACGCAGAAATGAAGCATGGGTGCTTTCCGTTTTAGAAGGCATAACCAAACGTTCCACGATAGCTTCGTGACTATCTTCGGAAATGCGCCCTGCAAACATTCCACCCGTTTCATTTGGGAAAGAAGCAAAAGCTTTGCTATACATCTCGTCTAAAATGTTTTGGCTGACTTTTAGCGAGAGGTTTCTTGGGGCAATAACGTATTTCATAAGCGGTTGATGAGCATGCCATCCTGGGTCTCTGAAACATAAAAGTTGCTTTCGGGCTCAGTTGCAGTCAACATCGCTACAATGTGTTTTAAGGCAAATTGGAGTTTTGCCGCAATATCATTGTAAGATGCTTTGAATGTCGGGCTCCAACATCCAGTAGGGTAGAACATATCTGTCGTATCAGATTTGATTATTTTCATATAGATGAATTTGACAGTTTCTGTGATATTATTTCCCAGTGCACAAACAAGCTCGTTGGCATGATTGCTGATAGATATATTGACAAGTTTGGCTCTGAGATTCAATTTGTCAAGCACATACATCATACCATCGTCGGTGCTACAATCAAAGATGATGTCATATCTGTTCAAAATTTCTTGTACGGCATTCTTGGCTTCATCGTTATCCATTGTTAGCTTTATCCAAGAATCTAAATCCTTTGGAGATATTTCGCATTGTACAAATGGAGATATAGACTGTAAGATGCTACTTAACTCATAAGGTTTGTCAGAAATACCAGAAAGAAAATCATATTCAGATCGGCAGACATTGCCAGGCTCATTTAAGTCCACGTCATACAAACTAAGATACTTGGATCCACTCCGTGTAAGCGTTTTGGCAACCATGCTCCCAATAGCACCTATACCGATAATCAGAATTCTCTTATCCACTAACGAAGAGGGCAAGCAGCCTCTTCCAAAGAAATAATCATAAGAACAGTTGTAAGAGGATGCCCAATCTATGAAAGTCTTTGTATATGAATGGTAGATGATAGGTCGCCCTCCGTGCTTCACTTTTTCCAACTTTATTGGAAAATCATGCGCTTTGAGCATAGCAACCTGCCAACGCATTTCCCCATTAGGGATTTTATAGCCACAAAACAACGGAACTCTTTGACTCTCATTTTTAATTTGCGAACGGTTGAAAAGAAATTGCATTTGACACCATGAGAACAAGGAGGACATATCATTATAGAACTCCGACACAAATTTGTCGTATTGGGAAGGCGCTTGCTCCAAGAAGCAATAAATCCCCTCGTAGTGCTTTTGCTTTTTATTACCCTTTCCCCATTGGCAGACATATTCTTCTCCACTTGTCTTACTATGAAAGGTATTTGCTAAGAATGTGACCATTAACTTTCCATCATGTACACCAGGCACAAGCTTTGTTAAGTCAACTGTGCCATAGTCATTCTTGGGAAACTCTTTGTTGGTATCTGTATAGAGAAAATTATAATAGATGTCCTCTATGAGATTACGATCAACCACAAGTTCTTCATAATGTTCATCCTTTTCCTTTCTCACATAATACTTATCAATCCATTCTTTTAGGCGCAACAGATCTAACTCTAATTGTTCCTTAGGATTTTCGACTTTAGGTGTATGCAAGCAAAGAAAGCCAGAGCGCATGATATGAGGATATGCAATCAGAGATGTATTGAAAAAGTGGATAGACTCGCTATTATCCACTTTTAAGGGATAAAACGGAGCTATACGGATATCCCATTGCAGGGGAGGTTGCCCTTCTTCTGTTTGAACATCAATAAGAATTTTTTTGCAGGAATTGTCCTCCTTAATATCTCCTTTCAGTTCAACAAAAGAAAGGCTGTCAATAACTTCTTTAATAGCTTTCTCTTCTATCATCTTCATCCAAATCTCTGAGGACTCTGTGGATAAGATACACCACTGAACCCTTCTTTTTGCTTGTAACCATCGTTTTGTTTTTCCTCATATTTCTCATTTTTCGGGAAATAATAAGGCAGGAAAGTCTCATCATTAGCCTTAATGTTTCTGAGCATATTGTCCATATCACTCTTCAAAGACTGTCGTTTATATGAGTCCATGGAGGCAACAACGTCATTGTTACCATTTCCTGGGTCATAAAGATGGAAACTATCTATTGTGATGTTGTCACGGATGTATTCCATTGTGGCCTTCAAGTCTTCCCATAATCCAACAGAGTCTTTTCCATTAAGAGCATTTATTGTAATCAACTCTAATAAAAACGACTTATAGTCTTTGCCCTTATGCTTCTTCCATATCTTTAAAAGTCGAATAACTTTGCGTTCTGTATTCTTTCCACTAATATGCTCAATCTGCTTGCTGATGTTTGTTTTTATACACGTTCCCTTTTTAAATCCCCAAAGATCCTCATTGAAACAAAGGTTTAGATCCTTTGTTTCAATGTAATCATCATCAGATAACTCTCGTCCAGGAACTACATCTATTTGAATGGGAAGTTCATCACCGTCCTCTTTAGGAAATTCCAAACCGATTGACACTTTTTGTTTTCTAACGACACTACCATACTTTTCGGTTAATGTATTATAAACATCATCGAACATATTTTGCAGTGTGTCAAAAGCATCATGTTTGAAAGGCTCTACAACATCCACATCAAACTTAATGTTTGTGGCTGTATGTTTTGCCATACTTCCAGAATTGAAAGCCGTATATTTTTTATCACCATAGTGATCAGACATGACTTTTTTAATGTCATCACGCTTGGCTTTTACTTTTGCAACGAACTTTTCGATGTGACGCAATTTGTGGGTGTGCAGCACTTCACCTAAGTATTTATCTCTATCAATACTCATTAATTTTTTCCCCTATTTTCCGCAGCACTATAAGTTAGCCGTTTATAAGTACTTGAGCAACAACAAGTTGCTAAAGACTTTGCCATGTCGGATTTTTCACCTACCTTAGTGCTGCGAAAACAAGTATAGTAAAAAAGTCCGAATGACATGGCGAAGGTACAAATAAATTTCGAGAAACTTACTCCTTTTGGAGAATTTTTTCGGTCATGGAGCAATTAGCTATATACCACCAATACAACATCCCCGCTATTTTTCAAGCAGTTACGCATATATTAAAAAAATGAATTACTATCGTTTTTAGGGCGAATGGGAACCTAAGCGCACCCCATCACTTCACTTGTTTTCTCAACATAGAAACATTGAAGCATAGCCCGATAGTACTTATCCCCATCTTTCTTGCGGATCCCCCCCTATGTACCTACCAAACTCAAATTATTCACCAGTTACTCCCTTGTAACTAGGCCAAAGCACGAAGAGGCAAAGCGACCTACACCTCCTCGCCCGCAAACTTCACTTTGAACCCCAGTACCGTGGCAAATATCATTTCGATATCCTTCCAAAACGAGTAATGGCGATAGTAGTAGCAGTTCAGGCGCACTTTGTCAGGATAGATCACGTTGTCGTTGTATTCGGTTGCAATCTCTTGCATTGAGCGTTCATCCCCCTCTGCCTGTTTTTTTGCCACATATTCCGAAATCATTTCGTCCTCCAGCCGATACTTCAGCGTAGCAGGACCCGTGATGCCCGGCCGAAGCTTCAACACATCCCTGTCGTCACCTTGCAACTTGTTTGCATACCCTGGGACGTCAGGGCGTGGACCAACAAAGGACATGTTCCCTATCAATACGTCCCACAAACCAGGCAACTCATCCAACTTGTAATGACGGAGTTTAGCACCAAAAGGCGTGATACGGCTATCTCCAGCCACAGAGACTGTAGAACCGCTATGCTTCACCGTCATGGAGCGGAACTTATGACAAGTGAAGAGCTTACCATCCTTGCCCACACGTTTCTGGCAGAAGAATGCAGGGCCACCCGGCATCTTCTTATGAATCAAGAAAGCGATAATGGGGAAAATCCACCAAATCAAAAGCAGTCCACAGAAGGATGCTATAATATCAAAGAGTCTTTTAAAAATCATCATGTTAATCCACGTCTTTATCAAATAAATACCCCCACACACGTCTTCCACAAAACATAAGCGGATTAGTGTCCGAGAACAAACGGTATTTCCAATTATTGCGCAACATATTCTTCACCAAGTCAATCCTCACTTGCATATCCGATCGGTTGCCATTGCCTTCATTTTTTCTATATAGCGTATCATTGAGCAAACGCCTGTCAGCAGCATCATCCTTAGGACAATTAAAAGGAACACTTACGCCACATATTCTACAGGCCAACCGACTCATGGCATAACCAAACGCCAGCATGCCATATACCTCGCACACACGCTTCCATTCGTTCCAATCCACTGTGTCCCCATGCGCCTTCAGCACCATTGCCCAATCACAGATATGGCGAAGGATGATACCCTCGTTCAAGAAATGTTCCTGCGCGTGAGCCAACACATAGACTGCATCAAAGAAAGGAGAAGTAGCTTTCAGCTGCGAGTCACCAATATACTCATTCCGTCCATTGTCGATCCATGACCGCAACTCACGTTCAAATCTCTTAGCCTTGCCACTCCCCTTGATGGGCAACAGAAACTGATGATTCTCCACCGTCAATCCCCTAAGCAATATCTTGGAATGTTTATAATAGCTACAATCCACTGTCAGCCCATTCGCTCTTGCGATCCTATTTCCTTCTTCATACTCACCATTCAGATAGCAGTCCATATCCGTGCAAGGACGATGGTCGGGTATAGGATAAAGCCTGCTCAGCGAGAACCCTTTCAGCACATAAGTATCAACCCCGTGCTTGCCATATAGTTCCGCCAAAGCCTTTGCAGCCTCCCATTGCCCATGATACGCCCGTTCCTGTTTCATCACAGACGCTATCCATAGCATTTTCAAAGGCTTAGGAATCGCGGTCAGACCGTCATTCCGCTCTTCAAGTCTGTGCAATCCATCCAAACAAATAGACGACACACCCTGTTCAATCGCCATTTTCCACAGACACTCCCAATCAACAGCCAAAGGAACATGGCGGTCACCTCTTTCGCCTAATCCGAAAGAGATAAGATCAAAAAGAACCGCTTCAAGATTTTTCATGCTCGGCCACAACGACACTCTTCACATAGTGCAGTTTCTTAAACACACCACACACCAAGTTCATTCCCGTCCAAAACAAACTTGAGATCATGCTCATTCCCATCGCTTCACGCCATAGCTTATAATGCCAACGTATCATAGTAGCATAACCATGGGTAGATACACTCCCCTGTCTTCCACGTCTGTATTTTGCCAGACACTTGTCCAACAAATAGCAGTCAGCTTTTTGTATCACCTTTAGCCACATTGCATAGTCGTTATTCTTCTTGATGTCAGCAATCTGCAGCAATCCGACATGTTCCCTGTCATACATCACCGTCAAACACCCAGGCCAACAAAAGCTATACATGCCCAACTTAGTTATATGCTTAGGGCCAGAAATACTTATTCCCGTGGCATTTGATTCTTCGTTCATCTCTTCATATCCCGTATACGAGAAATGACACTTCTTCTCCACCATAAACGCCAACTGCTTCTCCAATTTCTGCCGATGCCACAAGTCATCCGAGTCAAGAAAAGCGATCCACTTGCCCTTTGCCCTACGCAAAGCATTGTTTCGGGTTATTGCAGCTCCAGAGTTCTTTGGATTGCATTCATACTTGATGCGCTTGTCCTCTTGCATATAAGGTCGAACAACCTCCAATGTGTTATCTTTCGAACAGTCATCTTGAATCAGAAGTTCCCAGTTCTGATAGGTCTGTGCCAAAACACTTACAATGGACTCGGAAATAAAACCAGCACAATTCCATGTGGGCATAATAATTGACACCAATCCGTAGTCTTGCATGATATATATTAATTATTTACAGTATTTCTATGGGCTATTTTGTCTTATGAAAACACCCAAAAAAGATCTGCACCAAAAACCTTGAAGTCAACATCCCGTATCTTTCGCTTTTGTTCCTCCCATAATCCTTCTGTTATATCATTTGTCAAAGGCTGCTCTTTTTTATAGCCGTTAAACACAGCTTCCGAAAGAAGAATAGATGGATAGGTATGCTTGTTCTCTACACGCTGAATTGATTGAACATTTATAAACTTAGACGAAGCCAAGGTTGCACCCAACCCATTCTGCTGAACTGACAGTGATTCTGCCAACTCTTCTGCTGTAAAATCTTTAGTTTCTCTATAATAGCCAGATGCACGAGTATCTAAAAATGGATTTACACCAAAATAATTATGATGATAAAAGTTGGCATCAACCTTGTACACAATATCCACAAATTCTTTATTGGCACAATCTGTGAGACGAGAAGCATAGTTTGCTGGATATCCTATCCAAACAAGACCTTTGTTATCATCATTTTCATCTCCTTTTTTAACAATACCGACTTTCATCACCCTCATTCTGCCATAATCAACACCTATTCCACACTTAAACTCTAGATTATCTATCTTTTTATCAATAAGCATGGCTATATGATTGATAGTGATAGCACAATGCACTGCTTTCGTATAGCATTTATCGGGAGGAAAGATAATCATCACACGATCGCCTATTATATTTCTTACAAACCCTCCTTCTTCTTGCGCTGCCAACAACACACAATGGGCGAACACGGAATAAAGCCGCCCCATAGTACGGTCTTGTTTATCTTTCGTTAATTGCACCGAATTACGAATATCAACAAACAACACACAAGTATTAATTTCTATGCCTTTTTTTTCTTGACCATTACCATAGGTAAGATTGGAGTCGTCTAAACCTGGTACATATTGTTGGGGAAAGAAATAAAAACTCGTGGATTTCCAATCATTGATAACACTCTCTATGGAGGTCATAAAATCTTTTTTACTCATTATATTTGTGGAAAGATAAGATAAATCACAATCTCAGCGAACGTAAAGCACAACATTCTTATAAAGTTATTCAGCCCCTTTTTGTAACTTTCAAATTTGTCATCGCATATTTTGGAATTACAATATATTTGAGTGCACAAATCATCCAAATACGCAGCTTCCGTCTGCCCTTTACTATCAGCTTGAAAATCTCTATAGCTTTTCTTTGCGATTGACTGGAAGTGCAATTTAGAGTTTCGTGTTATAGGAGAAGTATAGTCGGCAAAGTCTTCTATTTGAGTTTTAGGCTTTAATACCATTAAAAGGTTATACACCATGTGTCCCCCACTAAATAGTATCGGCAGCAGTCCACACAGTAGCAATGCCTTCTTATATGAGAACGTCGCATATACTCCGTACAACCAATAGTCGTAAAACGGCTCGACGAGATATCTATACCCTTTCCCTATAACGTCCGAAGTCAGCAAGACCGCAATAAATGCACCACAAAAAGCTAAAAGTATTCCAGCCTTTTGGTCACAATTATTGATCCATGCATTAACCCTATCTAATCGTTGATTTAATTCTTGTGCAGAATATGGATTTTGAGACATTGTCATCTATTCGCTATCGTTACATTTTGTCTAATGGCAGCATTACTGTCTGTTCGTGTAACAGTGTTATTACCTACAACAAAGACCATTACATCTACTCCGTATCACGATGCAAGTCGGTTGTACCAAACTCACGCATCATCTTCCCATTTCGTTTCTTCCACCATTCTTCTCCCTTGACGCACTCTCCTGGTCAAGCGGTTTACAAACAACATCCATTCCCTTTCCTATCAGTACATGATTGACAACCATTTTCAATTCGTCATCACAATAATTCTGGATAGTAAACTCAATTCCAGGATAGCATGTCTTAACAAAACTATCCAAGACTTTAGGCATTTCGGAGAAGTTAGCATCACGCTCAGAGCAATAAGGAACGGCATATACATATAGGTTGCTCATAAAGCGCAACTCACCAACACAATACGGCATATCTTTTCCATCATCCTTTCTGATATACACGCAAAGAACTGGGCTATCAACGCTTGGCAACACCTCGTTACGATATACTGGAGGCAAAAGAAATCTGCTCGGCTTTACTTCCTCATTTATCCACTTGACAGTTTTAGAAAAAGCAGGAAGCAGATAGTTTGGAAGACATGCTATCACAAATTTTACAAGTAGCCTATAGATGCTGTGCAAGCAAACCGGATCCTCTTGCTCAAGACCTAGTCTGAGGCCCTCCTTGGGAAAAGGCATACCTGGCTTTGGCAAAACGTTTATGAACTTGTCAAAATAGAAATCCATCCGGCCACTCTCATACTCAAAATTGAATCCTTTAGCAGTTAATGGATTATTGTTTCTACTTTTTCTTCCCTCTGAGGCCCTGTAATAAGAATAGTAGTTCGACAAGTCCTTCTCTATTGTTCCTCCAAAGCGCTCATTGCAATCCTTACACTCTTCTAAGCAAAACAGGTGATCATTACCCAAAAAATATGAAATAGCATGTGAGTTCTTGGGCTGGCCAAAGATAGACTTACTACTACCCACCCCATCTCTTTTTCCACAGAAACGACAAACCCGTTGACTCTTGTCCCAAACCCCGAAGTATTGCTCATAACCCAAGTCTGCAAAATACAACATTTCGTATCTTGGGTAACGAGAGGCACGATCCCTATACTTTATGTATTCATACACCTCACACAAGTTATACCCTTCGGCATATTTCGCCAAAGCAAACCTCCAACAATACACATCATAGCAAGGAAAGCCCTGGGCGTTTAAAAGCACCACCTTTTCATCACTCTTCACTGTACAAAGAGGTTGGAACAAACCTTTCAACTGAAGATGGTTTTCTGTCAGATGTGAAAGTTCTTCACATTTCTCCTTCAATTCGGCGCCTGTACTAAGACAAAACATCCCCCATGAGGCTGGACGTTCCAAAACCTTGAAATGCTGACATATAGCATTCTCTACCTCTGTTGGCACCCCTTTAATGGCTTTATGAATGCAATCCTCAGGATATCGCACTATAATAATATCAAGCATTACAACTGTTTTATTGTATAAATTCTAATCGAGACGTCTCTTTTGTTAGTGCTCAATTTAGGGCATAGCTCTTTGTATAGGCACTATAGCAAAATTCAAGCAAGCTTGCTATGCTCATAGTTTATCGAAAATGTTCCAAATTTTCGCTGCTGTACATAAATCAATGTTTAAAATTTGGCAGCAAAGTTATACCTTTCAAAATTGAGTCCTAATTTGAGTGCTGACCGGCTTTCACCGAATACTTACTTTTCAATATTCTCAATTCCTTTCTCATGACTCAATCATTGTTTATTACACGGCATGGCACACCTACTGCCGTTTTACCAGCAGGTATCGACTTGTTAACCAATGCCATAGCACCTATCACAGCATTCTCGCCTATCTCAATGTCATTGCGTGCTGTTATAGATGTGCGCATTCCTATGTACGCCCCATTCTTAATTATAATTTTATTATGTCCTTGCTTTCGTCCATGACAGGCGAAATAAACTCCATACGAAATTGTCACATTGTTACCTATGACAATCTTGTCAACGCATAGGTCATCCAAATAGCATTTCATACCGATAAAGCATCCTTTACCTATCTTGAATCCACACATTCGATACAATCCTATACGTACTGGTGTCAACACACAGTTAGGAGCAATATTTTGGCATATACCTTTTCGAATAAGATGCCATAACTCACCAATAATAGAACGCTTATACCAATATGGTATTTTATCTTCTGACACATTGGGATGTGTCCAATGATAGAAGTTTGCTAAAACACCCCCCCCGATAAATAATTTACTCATATTCTCTCTTAAATTACAGTTTAACTTACAGTCTTGTCCATTCATCCAACCAAATATCAAACTCTGTATCACGGTTAACCCATTTCTTAGGCGCAACAACTTTACCTCCTCGCTTATTGAGGAAAGCTCCCCACCAAGAAAATGAACTATTAGCAATAACCAAGTCTTTACAATGAGTCATCAAAAACATATCCCACACAGAATTCTTACCCGTATTGTTTGTTACCAACACCACATTGCCATCTCCACATAGGGGTGTAATGTTTCTAGCACACCATTGGGTATCATTCGAGAAAATATAATATGTATGTTTCAAACCATCCTTCTGTATCTCTTTTATAGCCCGATCATAATAATCTAAATCACTAATACCCATAAAATCAGGACACATTAGATAATCACCTCTTCGAATATGAATACCAACACTATTCTCTGCCTCCATTTTCTCAATATACTTGGCGTTCATCTCATTTGGAGTTCCATGAGCATACACATTCTGTAGTTTATTACGAATTGAGACATAATTCTTTACAGATTCCCAAATACCTTCATAATAGGCATCTCCCTTTACTTGATAGTACTCCTCATGATGAACAAAAAAATCTTCTTCTGTCTGTATTATCTCGTTTTTCCTTACAGGCAACAAACGTCTCACAATGCGACTCAGTACATAATTCGGCATATACCAAGTAACCCTCATCAGTTGCCAAGGTTTCGCTACTTTCAACTTTGCATTTGGGAATACCTTATGTACTTCAAAACCATTATGTAAGTTAGCCCCCTTATAGCGTTTGAAGAATATATGACCATAGTGCGAGGTGTCAATCAGTACCTCCTCTTCAGGAAACCTTTCCTGAAGAGACAAGGCAAAGGCATACTCAAACATCTGATTACCTAGACCTCCCATTATATTAACAATTTTCATTTCTTATTTCTATTATTTACTCAACAGATAACTTTCACCATACTTCTCTTCAACAATTCAACTAGTGCGAATTCCAAAAATGTGGTAATAACAACATTAAGGACAAGTATTATTTTACGGTTTACGTAATGATTTAAGAGTATTCAATACTTGCTGTGCTTCTTGTGGATTCTTTTCCCAATATTTACTTTTCGCTATTTCATCTTTTACGTCTTCTCCAAACCTATATTTAATATGCTTGGCTGGTGATCCAACAACAATAGAATATGGCTCCACATCCTTATTAACAAAAGAATTAGCGCCAATGACGGCTCCATTACCAATTCTAACCCCCTGCTTAATAATTGCTTGCGCCCCAATCCACACGTCATTACCAATAACTGTACGTTCAGGAGACTTGCACTCATCACTGAGTAATGGAGACATACTATACCACCAATAAGAATGTTCCATACCTCCAATATGAACATCTGGTCCAAAACAACAATAGTTGCCTACCTCCACATTATATAGCGAATTGCGACGAGCTATATAATTGTACTTCCCTATTTTGCAATACTTGAAAGAAGACCCCGAAGCCAAATTGCAGGTGAAATCTATTTTATTATGATTCAATCTGTCAGTAGGTCAGCGCATTAAGTTCCGCATATAGTAATAAAAAGACCTCAGATATCCACGAAGACCTTTTTTTTCTATTCTATGCCCTTTTATCGACATATATATATTATTATACGATTTAGCTATTTCAGACCAAGAGAAACGCTTGAAATCAACTAAAGAGATGTTACTTCTAAGCTCGCCATAGTGTTCTATGACATTCAACAAACCATCCTTTATACTATCCACCGAATGACTATCAACCCCATAGCCTACTTTCCCTTGCGGATACATGCCATCGAAACCTGTTCTAAGCGAATATATTATAGGAAGCCCTTGACAGAGGCATTCGGCATAAACCAAACCAAACGTTTCACCATGGCTGACCATTGCGAAACAGTCACATTCGTGCACAATTTCCATCAATTTCTGCTTATCGTAAATCTTGCCGAGATACTCTATGAAATCAGGATGCTGCTTCACTTCACGCTCAACACGTGATTGTTCTTCACCATCTCCACCAATTAAAGTAAGACGAATAGACTGTGACTTATGTATCTCCTTCACAGCCTCAATGAGTCGCACCACATTCTTATTTGAGTCAAAACGACCAATATAAAGCACACGCACAGGATTACCAATTACCTTTTGCTCTACATGCAAATTGTCTATCCATATTGAGTCAATACCATTATTGATAATATAACCTGCATTCATTTTTTCTATGAGATCCCGATACTGCCATCGTTCCATCATTTTGCGCTTAATGATAGGAGTTACATAAGCCATGGCATTTGCATTCTTTATCACGCTTCGACTCATCATCCATAGATGAAACATCTTTTGCGCATAAAAATCAGAATCAGTTCCACGCATAGATACGAAGAAAGGAATGCTATACTTTTTCTGTATTGCCCTTGCGACACATCCTTCCGTAAAGAGTGTGGCAGCATGAATGGCATCTATCTCACTGATAGGAATATGCTTTTCTATCAGTCGCACCTTACAACGTATTTTAGCCCAAAAATCAAGACGGTAAAGACTGAGCGGAATGTCTATTGGAGCTGTCACTTCAATCAGACGATCATGATGTACGAAGCTGTTTGTTAATATCTCACCCACTCGTGGACGTGTTGGGGCAAAGACATAGATTTTTAAATCTACATCTTGCTCCAACATGCGCATCAATAAGTTGTTATGAACCTTGCTATGAAAATAATCTTCTGTTAAGTATAGGAGAGTCATACTATTTTATTCTTTTTATCAAACTAACATCTGTCAAGTCTCCTAAATGATTATAATACTCTTCGGTAAAATAGCCATATCCTGTTGCCATTGTAAGTTCGCCTATTACAGGCTTATTATCGACAACATAAAAATCAACACGCATTTGCGGATGTCCTGCAGAAAGCCTACCTGCTATTGACAACATAAGATCCAAACAATCTGGTTTAGGAAAAACAACTTCGTTATTAACCTTATCAAGTCCATTGCTTCTTATGTTATTTGATAGCCTATCCCAATTTGTATCATACAAATCTATATTAAGAAGAGTTTTCCTTCTATTATACGCAACTAAAATACTTTCTGCTCTACCATTGAAACACCACACTTTAAAGTCTACCATAGAACATGAGACCACATTTAGACTTTCATCCTGATGTAGTAATTCTTCTGCCAAAATGCAAGGTTTTATACCCAAATAATGAGGTTGATAACCTCTATAACCATAAGGAATATCAAGCCAATGTTTCATTTGCTTCTTTACCTTATATTCATTAAAGTCATCTTTATTGTTTACTACAAGAACAGAAGCACATCCATTATTTGTCTTGATAACAAATTGCTGAGGTAATGATTCCCATTCTATCTCAGCAGCACTGTTCCAAACCCCACACAGCTTTGGCAAATAATCCGCACAACCTCTACTCTTTACATATTCACGCATACGATATTTGTCAGCACATAACGTCCAAACAGAAGTATCGCAATGTAATTGCATCCAATATATCTTTTCTATCAAGTTTCGAGGTTTTTCAAGATTAGGTTCCTTTCCAAACCTATAAACATAATTTCGTCGGATTTCTTTCATCGGATTCCTATTTACACTCCATCTTTGGTAGTAATAAGCCATCTTACGCCACAAAAAACTTTTATTCAGAAAAAGAATGATTTTAGTTCTTAAATTCATAGTTATCTCTTTAAATTATAAATATAGAATGGTATCGCAGATTTCAACGTTTCAAAAATCAGCATATGTATTTTATTATATCTCTGACGACGAATCAGCCATTTTAAATCTTTCTTATATTTTTTTACAGCCAATTCTGACGTTCTTTTTTTATGATTCAATACATTAGCCCCTATCACATCCGTCATCTGCCTTTGCCATGGGGAGAAAGAAAACCTGTTACAGTAATTGATGTAGCAAGCATCATACATTGGAAGATATTTATCGTGATGCTTTATTATATCTATAATTCTATCTACAAAAGCTTGTACATTATTATGAGGAAGAACATAACCATTGACACTATCTTCCACCATTTCCTGACAAGCATTTTTAAAATCAGAAGTAATAATAATACAACCTACCCTCATGGCCTCAATCATAGCCATTGGACATCCTTCACGACGTGAAGGAACTAAGAAAATATTAGCAGAACCAATTAATGATTCTGCTTGATTTCTTGGTATACGACCTGTGAAAATAATTCTTGAGTCGGGTTTAAACAAATCTTGCAAAGACTTATATCTTTGAACTGTCTGCAACGTGGGAGAATTAGCCCCCATAAAATAAAATTCAAAATCTAAAGATGTCTTGAGCAAACTTTGCATAACATTATATACAAGTTCGGGAGATTTTGCCGCTGACGTTCCACCAGCAAAGACTATCTTTAGTTTTTTGTTTTTCTTTTTCTCTTCACGTAAGTCTTTTGAATTGCTCAATTCTTCTACAAAATTATAAATCACGCTCACTTTGTTTCTATCCTCTATACCAAACTGTCTACACAGGTAATCTTTATTATATGACGATAGTGCAATTAAGCCATCTGCATATTCACTATTCAATCCTGCTGTATCTGCTTCATTATATCTTAACGAATGACTTACTGAAATTATACGGATGTCATCATTAATATATGGCGTAACAAGAGACATAAGAGCGCTGTTACTATTAAGAACAACGTCCGGACAGATTTCATGATTTATCAAGCGAACGAGCTCTTTCGCATTAGCCTCAGATAAATCTGTTGATTCTAAATTATAAACATTGACCTTTGATCGATCAAATGGTAATTGGGTATCATCACCAATAATCACACTCATATCGTTTCCGTTGGAGAAACAATTTACAACTTCATGTGCATAAGAGGTTATTCCCCCTCCACGAAAAGAAGATGTTACTAATAATACTTTCATTATGTTATTTATATTTTTTTAATCTATTGATAAATTGAATACATAATTGCTTTTCTGAGTATAACAAGACCATTAAGATAATCACTATATACAAAAGCATGCAAAATAACATAAATATATCATCTTGGCTATCCTTAAATAATTGTAAGACACGGACAAGCCCTACGATAATTGACACTATGAAACATGGTTTTAAAATTGCTTTTATATAATCCTTTAAACCTATATTCACCCCTTTATACAAGAGTATATACCATCCGACAAAGAACATTATAAAATAAACAACTAACATAGCACATGACGCTACTACAACCGACACTCTAGCAAATACATATAAGAAGATTGTCATTATTAGAAGTCTAAATATAGTATAGACAAATGACACATTTGTTCGTTTCGTCGAAATCGCAATTAATGCATTTGGTTGCCCTAATACCACAAACAAACTCCAAATAGCCATTATGCTTACTATTAAATTAGCATCTTCATAACCTTTTCCATAGAAAAATTTTACAATAAAAGGAGAAAAAAGAAATACGAAACCTACTATAGGAGCATTAGCTATTGTGATTTTATTCACAAACGATAAGAAGACCCTTTTTAAATTAGATCTATTGTCTGCACTAAACGACAACACTGGGAGCATGACCTTATTCACTATAGAATTTATTACAAGAACAAATTTCAGCACTAACTCCTTTGCCAAATTATAGATACCAAGATCACTCATTCCCAAAAAAGAACTAATAATAATTATGTCCATTTTTGAAGAGAAATAATCCAATATTTGTGTTCCCATTTGAAAAGAACCGACTTTTATTAAATCTGTTGTTTCATGAAAATTAATTCTTACGAATTGCACTCTATATGTTTTTTGTCCAGCCAAAAAATTCCACAGATTTACAATAAAAGCATTTAAAAGTGTTGAGAAGACCAAACTGTACACTCCACATCCTACAACAGCTAAGACAACGGCTAAGACTAAAGATATTAACGATGAAAAAATATTTCTTATTGCTATTGTTTTAAACTGAATATTCTTCTGCAATACGGTATCATATAATTTACCAACACCCGCAAAAGCAAGTTCACTTAACATTAGAGGAACAAGAATTATTAGTGATTCATTATTGTAATACTTTGCTATTAAAGGAGAAGCTAAGGATATTATTATCATAATACCCACAAATGCCATTAGTTGCAGCCAAAATAAGCTAAGGAATCTACCTCTATTAAGATTTTTTTCAGACATAATAGCAGCAGAAAAGCCCAAATCTGAAAAGACCTGTGTTAATCCAAGAATAAAAGTAAGAATAGCAACTATACCAAAATCACTTTTATCAAGAAATCTCGCAAGAATTGATAATCTCAAAATTTGAGTTAAACCATTAACAATAGTTGAAACTGTTGTCCATCCTATTCCCTGAGCAATTTTTTTATTACTAATTCCTACCATTATATAAACATATAAAACGAATACAACAATGCATATGAACTATATGCTATCCCCAAAATATAAATTAACTTTGTATATCTCATACAAAAGCGAATTTGCCAAAAATAAGCAATAATAATTCCTGTAGGAATAAACAAAAATCTAAAAAATCTTTCAGCAATAATTGACGCATTGATACCTAAATCTAACAGAAAGAGACATGATATAAGTACCATTATTATATCTAATCGAAAAAATGCGTTAATAACGGGACTTCTCTTGTTATTCTTATCTTTCAGAATCATGAATGCAGCCATTGTCCCTGTAACAATATATGCAGATCTTTCAACTATTTTCAACAAAAGGGCACCAATTCCTACCACAGAAGCCTCTCTCTCCATATAACCTTGAGCAGAAACTACACTTTTATTCCATGAACCATCGTCACCTGTTGCATCAAAAAGTAAATAATCAGATATTACAGTTTGTAACAACATGTATATTATAGGAACTGATAAAACCAACAAGACTATTGATCTGCGATTAAAGTTTCGAATTAGCGTTGCCAATACTACTAGAACGATACCAAACAAAGCCGTTTTATGGCAATAATAAGAAGCCACAATAGCAGACAATGCTATCAAGTATGATAAATACTTATATTTATACGGTTTAAAAAGAAGCGTAAAACCATAATACATTAAGCACATGGCTAAACTGACACGTGCGTAGGAACACCATACTACACCAAAAACAACAAACATGAACCATAACAAATCTTTTTGAACATCCAAACGATCAAATATTAATTTTACTAATAGTAAACATACCCCCCATACAATAGTTCGGAATGTAAGATAATCTGGAGCTACATTTTGGGCAATCCATTGATATATATCTTCCATATGTGTTCTTTCTCCAGCACGTAAGTATGGATAGAACTCGGCAATATGGAACCAATCTGAACCCCAAAATGCAAAGAGAAAGAAAAGAAAAATACATATTATTCCTAAATTCTTCTTTGCTTTTGATTTAATAATGTACGGATATACTTTTGCTTCTTTAAAACACCAAAATATTATCAGCATAAGTATAATGTTAAAAAAAACTAAACCAAATGTTTTTTCATTACCTATCAACTCTAACATTATTCGCTTTAATATTAACTATTATTACACACCACCAATATAGCGTCTCCGTTATTTTTCAAGCAGTTACGCATATATCTTTTAAAAAAAGAATTACTATCGTTTTTAGGGCGAAGGGGAATCTAAGCGCACCCCATCACCTCACTCGTTTTCTCAACATAGAAACATGGAAGCATAGCCCGACAGTCCTTATCCCCATCTTTCATGCGGGTAAGAATATCCTCTATGTACCTAGCAAAACTCAAATTGTTCATCTTGCAACTTTCATATAAACAATACATGAAGGCTAGATTTTCAGCGACGCCATTACTGCCAGCCTCACCTCAGTTGCGCCGCCCCAATGCGAAATGCCTGAAACAGCGCTCAATAGCTATGTTGTGGTTTTCCGCTTACTTCGAAGACTAGCAATCTGACGCTTTCTTGCTTCTATTTCCACCTCCATCAGCTTCCTTTTCTCTCGAAGTTGTCTGGTCTCAGCCCTAATCTCAGAGATCTCGTTCTTGACTGCTCGCAGTCCGCCTTCAAAGCGGATACAGTAGAGCGCAGAGAGGCTTTCTTGAGACGCAGTTCCTCGGCCAATGCCTGGTTGAACTCAAGCAGCGAGGCGTGCTCTTTGGAGAACAGGCGCTCCACCTGATCCTCGTCCAAGCATTTCAGCCATTCCTTTACATTTTGTCACTATGGCAAAGTTCAAGCAAGTTTGCTTTGCTCATAATGTATCGAAAACCTTCCAAATCTTCGCTGCTTTACATAAATCAATATTTAAAACTTGGCAGCTAAACTATACCTTTCAAAATTGATCCCTTATTGGAATGCTTACCAGTATGTTGCAGCCGTTGGTGGTATCGAACCACAAGCATTCACTCTACCTGCACAACGGCTTCCAAATAATGTTAGATATGCTCTTCTACACCACGGAAATGGACATTTAGTTCATGGAGATGCTCCAAAAGGGTGCCCAGTGGCGTGCCCTCCGTCATTTTCGCAAAGGCATTGACATCCTTGGGAAAACATTTTCCACCATAACCAAACTTACCGTCAGGACCGGGCACATAGGTGTGGGTATCATTGATGTAGCCCGAGAGGAGCATTCCCGTGTGTACCTTGCGCCAATCACCGCCCATCTGCTCACAATATTCACGACAGGCATTAAAGTAAGTCACCTTGTAAGCTCCAAACACATTGTGCATATATTTGGTCAGCTCAGCCTCCAAAGGAGTCATGACGGTAAACTTCTTGCCAACAAAGATCTTTGTGAGTAATTCATGCGCACCAGTGAACACCATAGTCTGCCTCTTGAAGTCCTCGATAAACGTACGTTCAGTGAGAAACTCTGGCATATAGCACACCTGGTGCTTCGTCTCACGAGAGAGCATATCGCTGGTTCCAGGAAGAATAGTGGTTCTGACAAAGACGGGGACGTCTGGCAGGTTTGATATCAGTTCTTTCATGAGCGTCAAATCCTGAGTTCCATCATCTTCCGTGGGCACATGGATCTGCAAGAACGCGATGTCCACGTGACTCAGATCATCATGATATCCCTTTGCGGGGTCACTGATAAACAGTTTACACTCTGGATTGTTGTGTTCTAACCAATCCTTCAGGGCTCCACCGACGAAGCCACATCCGATAATTCCTACGTTAATCATGTTTTATGTTTTTAAACGTCTATATTTATTTAGTTTTATTTTCCGAAATGATTTTCAAATCATCTTCTGCATTTATTCCTTTCAGCTGATTTAGCTCGTTTTGCGTGGCTGCTAAACGGGCTTTGAAGTCGGAATCAAGTTTCTCGCGCTCATGGGCGTATGCTACCTTCAACTTTTGCTCACGTGCCTCAAATTCTGCGCTGACTTCAGCGGCGATTGAATAGCGAAGGGATTCCGAAATATTTACACCTCCGTCTCCTGTCATAAAAGCCATGAGCTTTTGCATCATGTCATTTATCTGGTCTATCTTTTCACACAGCTGTTTGTTCAGGCTTGAAGCCAAAGCCTCCAGCTCCTCTACTCGCTTTTCACGGACACGAAGTTCCTTGCGAAGCTGCCTGTTTTCGGCTGCCCAATCATGCACTTGCGCACTAATCGCTTGTGTGGACTTGTTTTCAGGCTTCATTATGGCTGGGACATAAATATCGTGGTATGCTTCTAATAGATCAAATCCTTACGAAGTAAGGGGTAGGGCTGGCGGAGAAGCTGTCAAGGGGACACATTAATCACCGTTAATCCAGCTTTAATCGTTCATTAATGCTTTGCTAGCCATCAGTCTGATGTCAATCCTTTTTGGGTTGGGAGGAGGAAAGGAATTGCTGGTAGGCTTCACGGGCATTGGGGGCCACGATATGATTGCCACCGAAGAAGTTGATGATGATATGTGGTTCCTTGTTCTGCCTAAGTTTGTCGAAGACGGCCTGGGCGATGCGATCTTCCAAAACGGCATCAGATGGCTTCGCCTGTGGTTTCTCCGACTGCTCCGCCTTGGAAGACGGGGCTTCCTGCTCTTTTGCAGAGGCTTCGGTTGATGCCGAGGCGCGAGAGTCAAAAAACAGGTCAAAAGGACTCCAGTGACGTCGTTCAGATAATTTGCATTGCTTATAGCCAAAGTATGCTGCAGCGGCTATTTGGGCTATCATTATCTCTATTCCGATCATGACGATTAATGTTTGGGGTGAGACTTACGGCGAGCTATTAAAGCATCATTGATGCGGGCGCGAATGTTGTTCACGCTTCTACCAGAAGTGATGTTGGTGGCGAAGGGCAACAGGAGCTGGATGAAGCTACTCCTTACGACTATTTCCTCGGTGAGTTTGGTCTCTTGATCGAGCATAGAGACGACAACCAAGGCAAGTTCTGTGGCGTTGTTGCAGTCACGAATCTGAGCGAGGAAGGCCGGGAGGCATTCCTCGCCAATATAGAGGGCGAGTTTCCTGGCCTCAGGGGAGTCGGCATCGGAAGAACTGTCTTCAGCGGCTTCCTTCTTGCTGAGTGTTTTCTCGGCAAACTGGTCGCCATAGAAGTTTTGTACGGCCTTTGTGGCGTTGGGCAGAACCTGGACGATACTGTCGTGGATGCTAATTTTTACGTCGTTCATAATGCGGTTTTGGTTATTTATGAGAAAATGGGTAAATGAATTGCGAACGGAATGAATGGATTATGAATGGATTGTAAACAGATTGTAAACGGTTATGAATGGATTTGTATTCGGTTACGCCATTTCGTAATTTTGTATTCGTCTTCAGCAGACGTTATCAGAAACGCAGCTGACAAAGAGAATCATTATCAACTTCAAAAACTTTCAAGGCAATGAAACAAAATCGCAGTCCCACCAAGTC
>ENA-ORNT01000853-ORNT01000853.1-human-gut-metagenome-genome-assembly--contig:-NODE-853-length-21531-cov-5.466567_pt1 | contig 21531 bp, 33 predicted proteins | sample MGYA00242120_ERZ509032 | MGnify/ENA primary metagenome ERZ509032 (study PRJEB26280, sample SAMEA2338729) | human gut metagenome | biome: human gut; feature: human-associated habitat; material: faeces...
CTTCCATAGTCATATCTTTAGTATCAGCTAAGAAACTTTCAGGTATCAATAGCCATGATCGGAATTTACTAATAGTACGTTCCTCAACTAAAGTATAAAGACGATAAAGAGCAAGATAAGGTAATAAGCGATAAGGAATAGGTTTAGGATTATTAAGAAGCATCAAACGACTTAAACCATTATAAGGTAATTTACAATGATTAAGATTATTCACTTCTTCACGTTGAACAATGATAGGTTGAGATTTAGTATATACACCCCAATCTTTATCACCAAAACGATAAGCTTCCCAACATTGAAGAACCCAAGTATATTCAATATCAATATCACCAAGAGTAGTATCTAAGACATAATCTTCATCAACAATCTTTTGCTCAATCTCACCATAAGCATTAGTGTAAGTAAGAACACCACGCTTCATAGGAACCTTAAAAACACAATGACGAGCTTTGAGGACCCCGGTAGAGGGCAAGGAGTGGTACAGAGCAGCATTCTGCGCATCAATCGTAGGATTAAAAGCAATCTCACGAGAACGAAGCATAACAGGAGTAACTGTATATTCACCCGTACTTTCATGATTATGAATTATATCTTTGATATAAGCAATATCTCTTTTAGAAAGAACTTCTTGATATTCACCAATTATATCATTGATGTTAATATCAAACTCTCGCATCCCATAATCATCATCTTCAACAAAAAGATTACCACTATCAATTCGATAATACTCAAGAGGAGAAATAATTTCAAAAATAACATCATTGTATCTTACATCACGATAAGAATAAACACTTTCAGTGCAGAACCAATAATAGAAAGCTTGAATATATTTCTCATTAGCTTTAATAAGGGAATTAAGAAGATCAAGAGTTTTCTGACCACGATCAGCTTCTTCATCAATCCAATCCTTAGCAGCTTGTTTCATAAAGTCTTCAGCAGATGGAAGATCTTTAGAAGGCTCACCGGTTTGAACACCGTTAGCATTCATGATGTTTATAAATTGCTGACGAAGAAGACTATCAAGAGCAACACGAAGATCAGCGTTACGTCTAGTGACAACATCAATATCGGCATTATAAACTTGGTAGTTATTATAGGTGTTAATGAACTCTCCTATATATTTCTCTTTAATAGGAGTAATAAAATCAACATCTCTAATCTTACCAGGCAAATCTTCTTTTCTACCATTAACGGAGTTGTAGGTCGCCATTACATACTTGTAAGTAGATTCATCTACAATTCCATTTGCAGCGTCAAGAAAGGCTTTAATATCTGCTTTATCATTATTAGAATGAGCAGTAGCAATAACCCAATCACACATAGCCTTAGTCCAAACAGCTCCACGCTTAGTAGCTTCCGAAGCAAAGACATCAGGCTTTTCTAAAGAATTAGGAATCTTAGAAGCATCCATTTAACGACGATTTAAACGATTTGCAATACGTCTGTCATTATTCTCTGTATTACCTTCAACAAGACGCTTAGTATTTAAAGAATCTGCAAGAAAGACATACATAGCAACAATAGCAGCACTAATATGGTCGAAGTTACCCTCAGCAGTAAATCTCTGACACTCTAGAAGCAATCGAACACTACTAATAGACTTAAGTCTACGAATAGGTTTACCATCAGCAGTATATGAAAGAGGTTCATAAATAAACTCCTTTAGCATACGAAGACCATTATATTTCTTATCACCATCACCAATTACAATACCATAATCATTATTGTTAGGATTAGTCAATTTACGAGTATTGGCATTGGTTGGGTCAAGCATTAAGTAACGTCTAAGTTTATATTTAATAAAGTTAGAAACAGTCTCACCAGTACCAGCTTCCGGACAACATTCAGCATTATACATAAGACACATACCCATAGTGACTATATCATTTTGCTCCATTGTGTCCAAACGCCCTATATATTCGCATACAAGCAGTTTTTGATTTGGATATGGAGTAATAGTATTACTACGCATCCATACTTGTGCAGAATAAAGAGAATGTTTATCTGTTACGTCTTTTTGAGCCTTATCTACCTTATACGCATCCACACTAACAAAATATAAATCTTTAGGCACTTCACCATTTACTAAGAACGGACGATAATACATTCTAACGCAACCATGAGTATCATCACGAGAACCATGCGGAACTTGATTAACAAACTCATGGAATCTACCTTTACCAAATATATCACGTTTAATACATTCAGCTTTTGGTATAAATTCAGCTTTATTAGAATTACCTAAATCATTAACGATAATCCAACCGTCTTGAAAGAATCTAGTAGCATTATCATTAATTAAATCTGAAACATGTAGATTAAGTTCAGGAGAAGCGAACATATTCTCTGTTGTATTAATGAACGCTTCGGCAGGAGTATTAGCACGTTGGGCTTTATAGATTATATGAGTTTCACTATCATTATTATGAAAATGATTCTCTTTATCTTGTTTATCCCAAGCATAAGCAGTGAATATAATTGAATTACCACGTTCAACATAAGGTTCACAATCCCATACTTGTGGAAAGAAGAAACCACATACTTCATGACGTTTATTAATATCCCAAACGTTTTCCATGCAAAGCATCTTATTCATTTTGGGATTATAAAAGGCTTTACTAAATGCAGCCCAGTTAGCACCTTTAGTACCACCCGTACCATAAACACGAATAGTACCAACAGATATAGCACCAGATTCTGTATTAGATAAAGTAACGTCAAGAGCTTTTTGAAGGTTAGGACACTTACCAGCTTCCTCGAAGTCAATCTCAATAGCTTTCTTACCTACAGCAGCAGATTCATTCTTACCAATAGCAACACTATAAAGATTAGAAAGCCAACCAAAGTTTTTGAGACCTTTAGTTGATACACGATAACCCATTAGTATATCATCAATAGCTTCTGAAATGTAACCTCTTTTCCAAAACGTATGTTCCTCAAAATGGTCAAGACATTTCTTAGCCATAAACGTAGTAGCACCTTTATCTGTAAGATAAGCTAATTGGTCAGCAGCAAGAGTTACCGTAACATTCGGAAATAAGTTAATTGTATTTGCAGCTTGACTACCACGTTTATATGAGAAACCTTTACGACGGGCTTTAGCCTTAGTAAGATGAAACTTATTATTAGCAATAAACTCATCTATTTTGAAGTTCCAATAGTCACCATCCCAATAACGAGGAAAACCCATAACAGTTTCAACGTGTTCAGCACCTTCACGTTTAAGTCTTGCACGTTCTTTATCATTAGGTGTACGTTCAATACGACCATAATTAAGATAAGTATAATGCGCACCGGTTATACGTAAAGGTTGAAGTAAACTTTCACGTTCCTCATCAGTAGTATTAGCATCAAAGAACTTAGGAATATCTTTATAATAAAGTTTAGCTTTAATAAAAACACCTTTCTTACGACGAGATGTTTCTCTTTGCCAAAATGATTCATAAGCCGGAGTACTAGGGTCATAATCACAATACGTACCATATTCATCAAAAGTATCAGCAACTTTAGAAAGTCTTTCTATATTAATAACAATGAAATCGATATTCATAAGAATACCACCAGAGTTACCAATAAGAAAATCATTATCCGGATCATATAAAGGCTTATTAGTAATATAACTAATACCCTCGGATGCTTTCAGATATTTACTTTTATCTTCACAGAGATAATCTATAAAAGGAATATCTCCACGTTTATAGCCCCATTTATTCTCAGGGGCAGCATTGATGCCATCACAACTATTTTTCCAATAAGCATGAATAAACATAAAGTTATCAATAGCATCTTGTGAAAACTCATATTTACTATTCATAGCTTAATCAATCATATCTATTCCACCACCAACACCATTATCTATATTGTTATGCACATCCATTGAAGCAGCAAGCTCTTTACCACCACGAACAATAGTTTTCTTGAGTTTAGACTTAACGTAATTATCTTCCGCTTCTTTAAGTTCAGCAATAAGTTTAGGTAAGTCTTTACCCATCTTCGTAATCTCACGCATATAACCGAGCATACCACCGATCTCTTCTTTAGTAAAAGAGTCTTTCTTTAGGTCATTACGAAGATTCTTATTCATAACAGCCATAAGATCTTTACCAGCTTGAAGGGCATTAACAGTTTCAAAGAACATCTGTCCAACATAATTGATATTATGCTCAACAAGCCAATTGATAGCTTCAATCATATCTTTAGTTGGTCTAAAGTCTGAATTAAGTTGAGCAACCTCAATAGCATAATCAAAAGCCTTTTGATCTTTTAAACCATTACGATGAATATATCCGTCTTCATCAGCATAACAATCAATAAACTTAAATATTTTATACATAAGCTCTCTATCATTATGCCAATCATTATATATCTTAGCAAGAACAGGAACTTTAAGAATCTGCTCTATATTAAGAATAATTTTAGAACCTTCAACTAACCATACATGTAATGCCATAATCAATAATTTTATCCGTTTTATTACGAGTAACAAAAAAGCCCGTACCAACTTAATGATACGGGCAAATATAAGAATTACTTCTTAAATACAAAACATAAGAATGACAAAATAAAATCTTTATAATAACTATTACTTTACCATATATTATTAGTAATCAAATTAATAGTTTCAGTTATTTCTCTTGATACAATAATATCTTCTTCTTAATCATCCGCATCATTATAAGCATCACAACCAACACTTAATATTTTATTTCCGATGCCTTCATCAGGAGTAACAGTTACAAATGATTTTTTTCATAATTAATTTTATGGATTAATAATACAATCACAAATACAAATTGTAGGATCTACAGTAGAACTCTTCATTGTAACAATAATTTCTCCTCCCAAAGATCTAATATCATTCATCATAGTTTTAACTAAATTATAATTATAAGGATTCATATATACCAGTTGACCACCGGTAAAATCGTCATTAATAAAAGTACTTCCATCAGACGTATAAGTAAACTTTTTAGAAGAATTATCAACTACTGTTATTTCAATAGTATCAATAAACCAACCTGTAGTTATAACAACTTCCGGTCTAAATGCACCTAAATTAAAAACACCAAAATAAGTATAATTAGATGAGAGTAATGCAGTCTTAGGATAATTAAATACAGCTTCTAAAGTTTTAGAAGATTCAGTATATCTTTTTTCAAAATCCATTCCACTAATAGTACCATCAATAATAAATCCTAAATCAATAATAGGATATAATACACCTGATTGAAAAATATCTATAGTTTTAGATATCCCCACCCCAGTAACATTTAGAACTTCTGTTCTTTTCATAGATAAAGTCGTTTTATCACAAACAATATTTAATACATTATCATTTTGCCCCGAATCAGGACTTACAGTAATAAAAGATTTTTTCATATAATATTAAATTACATTAATTATTATACCTAAATTTTCTTGTGTACCAGTTGTTTTAATAAATATAGATATATTTATACCCCCACTAATAGAAGCATCACGCGCAGAATTTATCTTTGCAATAATTTCATTAATCTTAGCAGTAGTTATGTCTATAATAGATAATACTGTACCTTCATCTTCAGAATTAGGAACAACCTTTGTAGTAAATCCATTTAAATCTATATTACCGAAAGACTGGCCATAAGAACCAAGCTCTATAGAACTAATCACAGGATTATTAAATTCAACTTGTAAGCTAGATACATTTTTAATAATAAATAGATGCCTTGAGCTTAATATAAAATTAGCAAATTTTACATCAAACATCAAAACTGTAATAGCACCCTCACGAGTTAATTTATAAGGTTCTTGTATATTGGCATTAGAAAATATATATCCACAATCAATATAAATATAAGGATTAGGATTTTGTTCTATTGATACAGATTTAGTAATACCCCCTCCCTCAACCTTAAATGTAGCATATCTACTAACATAATTCTCATTTTTATCAGCATTAACAGATAAAGTTCCATTATTTTGACCTGTATTTGGAGTAACTGTTATAAAAGCTTTATTCATAATTATATGTTAATTTTTAATTTTTGAAAATTGTCTCATAAATTCACAAATTTGAGTAGCATAAGCATCTACAACATATTCAATATCATTCGCATAATCTTCATTAGCTTGAATGAATAAACAGTGAACATACTCATGCCAAAACGTTTGAGTTCTTATAGAACTAGGAATATTTTTACTTCTATCTCTAAGGATAATATAGATTAAACCAAGAACGTGATCAGAAACTCCATATTGTATTCCTTAAGTAGATTGATAAGAAACCTCAGCCATATTATAAGCTCTATAGATAATTGAACCAACCTTAAAACTCTTAGGATAATCAGTATTATATTCCCAATCAAAAGTAGAATCATCCCACCAATGAGTAAATAAGAAACTCAAATGAGCCATTGCAATATCATCAAGATGAGCTTTTTTGCTATTTGGAAATTCGGCATTTAAATTAAGCTCATAAGCAACAATAATAAAGAATGCTCTAACAAGTTCTCTAAGAGATGCAGTTGAATCTAAAGCATCATTGATTTGTATGATACGTTTATCAAAATCAATTTCAGTAGTTTTGACATTAGCGTGTTTAGCTATATAATCAAAAGAACCAATCTTAAAACTGACAGATGTTACTTTCTCATTTAAATCAGTAGGAAGAAAAGGATTAAGAAAAACTGTTTTCATATTAGAATCAATAAAGTTAGAAACATAACATTAAGACCAATAGAAACACCACCGATCTTAGCCCACTTAGCAGAACGACGCATATACTTCTTAAGATCTTTAATCATATCTTTATTACTCTTTTCTAATTCAACAATAGATTGCTTATAAACGTTCGCTTGATTCGTAAGAGTATAAAGAATATGTTTCAAACCATCAATAAGAGTATCTTGCTTAATAATAATGCTCTTTAAAGATTTACATAAAGCTGCATCATATTCACCTTGTTTAAGAAGAATTGCAATTTTACGATTATCTTCAAGAGTATATGTAATAACAGTATCTTTAAAGACTTTCAATTCTCTGCCGTATATATCGAGCGATGCTATCATCAGAAACAACATAAACATCAGAGAAGTTCTTAATATCTGTTTCATATTTAATTATAGTTTTATTTGTATTAGCTTTGAGACTATCTATAAGACGTTCTTGTTTTATAGCGTAATTCTCCAAAGCAGAAATAACCCTACCAAGAGAATCCAAAGTATGATAAGGAATATCAGTTGTCGGTATTCGGTCTTCTTCATTACATTGAATAATATTAGTAAGACATAGAGCCAAAAAAAGGAGTGCTATTAACACTCCCTTAAAATCTATCTTCATAACTCAAACTCTTTAATGTTAGTAAGAGTATAAGTAAAAGAATTACCATATAAATCTTTAGCCTTATTTACCAATGGCATAAATTTATCTTCATAATCTCTAACAGATTCAAAAACTTGACAACCAGCAGAATAAAGACCGATAGTACGAATAATTTTCCACTTAGAAGCACGATGTATATTAATACCAGCCATCTCGTAACTAATACGACCAGATAAATCAAGTTTATTATCTCGGTTATTATCACGATAAAGTGGAAGAGGTTTAACTTGAACAAGTGCAGGATAATCGCCTTTATGCTTTCCAATTTTAAAGGCATTTCTAAATTGACCTTCTTTTAAAATAGCACAACCTTTAGAATTTATAGGTTTAATCAGATTTAAATCAGAAGGATCAGTAGTTATTGAAAACCAATCATAAGTCCATTTACCATTCATTTTAGGATTGGCATCATTAGCTTTGTAGAATACAAGAAGAAGATCATTAAATGTACCTGTATCAGCAGTGTTACATCTAATACCCCAAATGTTCAGATTGTAGTTACCTTTATCAAAGATAGCAAAGTCATGAACTTTAGCAATCTTATGAAGAACATCAATATTAGTCTTAGCTATGACGTCATCATAAGTAATTAAAGCATTCGTTAATTCACTCATAGTTTACTTGATATTATAGTTAAACAAATTGGTATTAGCTTTACGTTCTTTATTTAATTGAGCAAGTCTATAATCACAAATGGCTTTAACCTCAGCTTTAAGATATTTAATATCAACAAAAGTAACAACCTCTTCATGTGGCATATCATCAGGAATCAAAGGATTCTCAATAGTCCTAATATGACAAAGCATATTACCAAGGCATTTAAACCCCCATTGTTCAATCAGATAATCATACATACTTAATTGAAGAGAATAATGAATACCAGTAGAATCCTGTAAATGATTTATAGGAAACAACATAGTTTCATTAGTAACAATGTACTTATCCAAGTCAATAGTACCATCTGCTTTCTTAGCCCAATATCCACCTTCAAATCGAATAGGTGCTTTATTAGTTTTCCAATCAAGAATAAAGAACTCATCCCCTTTAACAAATAAAATATCAACAAGACCTGAAATCAAATATTCTGGATGATAAACACCAATCTCAGCATAGATCTCAAATCCCATAGAAGTCATATCCTTAATAAACTCGTAAATTTGAGGATACCTATCAGTAATACCAACAACTCGAAAATAATCAAGATCGAGTCTGCCATAACTATGAGTTCTTATAATATCATCTACTGTATAAATACGACCATCAATAAAACCATTCGCATTTAAATAGTAGTTGTTGCATCTTTTCACGCATTGTTCTAGGAAATTATGCTTTTCAGTTCCCTTAGCACAAGCCTTTTCAGTTTCAATCTTCCATTCAGCAAGAATTTGTTTAACAGTCTTACCTCTATATCGAATATATTTACTATAATTTCTATGAGTAGGAGGAACAGGATAACTACCAATATTAGCACAAGCTTCAGCAATAGCTTTCCAATCCTTTTGTTCTACAAACTTACCAATAATAGTAGTAGTAGATATATACTCTCTATCAAGAGCGTCAGTATATTTATGCTTTTCCTCGTCGAAGAAGATCGGCAAGTCTCTGGGTATAATCTGCGTCATAAGCTGCTTTATCAGTAAGTTTAAGGAATAGCTTCTTTCGTAATCGTTCATAGAACGCTTTGTGACGTTCTTTCATATATTCGTATGGTAAAGAAGTCATCTTATTAAAATCAAAACCACATTCAGCATAAATATCGTAAGTTTCAGGATGAATCCAATGTTTACCAAAGGAAGGTATTTCAATCTCTCTATCCACACGTTGCATTGCAGTAAGAATAGACATCCACTGACTATCTGCAATATCATTTAGAAAACGTTCAAAATCTTCTTTATTACGAATAAACGTAAGGAAGTCTCTACACCAAATCTGTTCGGGAGTATAACGTTCAATAAAATGACGACCTTTTTTGGTCTTATAATACATCTTAGTAGGTTCCTTTCTTTTACGATCTACAACTGCAACCATTCTCTCATAAAGTCTCGTGACTTGAAGAGGAAATAACCTAGCACCTTTAGCCATAACAGAATTGGATTAATAAATCACACCACCAATTTGATTAAGAGAAATAAGATTACATTCCCAAAATTCAACTTTACCATCTTCACCAACAATAAGCTTACTACGATCTTTAAGACCCGGACGATTTTCGACAACTCTAAAATTATCATCACCACCAAGAACATCAATAAGCTTTTTGTCAAGATTTTTAATCTTATGACTTAGAGGTACACCTTTGCCACCATAAGACATATCAAGAACAACTTCACGTCCAAGCATATACGGCGGAATATTGTCAGGAATAGCAATACAATAAGTAGCTTTAGGAACTTCTCTATCGACTTTCATAACATCAGTTACTTCAAGCGGAGACATCTTATATTGATTTGCAATAATAACTCGACCTTCGCTAACCTTAATATTACAAAGAGAACCCGGCGCAACACAAGCTGTTTTAAGATTATTCTTATCAGCTTTAATAGCTTCGATTTTAGTTTGAATTGAATCCATAGTTTAAATAATTTACTTTATAAAATAATCAATGTTAATAGGCACAATCTCATAACCTCTACAAAGATCTGCGTCAGTATAAAAGGTAATATTATACAACATTAACGTAGCACTAACTGTAACAATGTACATAGTAGGTTTAAAAGGAGGACGGTCTTCAAAAGGGCAAATGCCAGAAACGGAAAATCTTTATCCAACACGTCCTCAATGTGAAACAAAGTATAAAATGAGAGTAACAGAATTACCATTAATAATAGTGGGAGTACCAACAATAGCAGCGATGTCTTCAGTTACAGCAGTAGTCAGTACTCCCGACTTCATTATGAGTAAAAGGTCACTCACAAAGATACGAATAAATTAGATATTACAAGGGATTACTTGAATATCTTTTTCTAAACCTTATATTTTTCTGTTTCAAAGACAGTATTCAATAGAAATCTTAATAGTACTAACGTCTTCACCCAGATTTGCAGTCACGCACGCAGTGCCTTGTTCTTCTAAATGCTTCAAATCAATATGCAAAGCATTCGCAGTACTACCACATTCATACCTTTGTCTATATACACGCACGCACGTGTGCGCTATGCAGAGTTTTGCGATATATATAAAGATATATATAAAGATTACTAAAGGTAATATCAATGACAGTATTACTACTTCAAATTCGTCCGTCCGTAATATGTATTTTAATTATATTCAAATAAACCTCTTATCACCCACCAATACTCACCTACTCATATCCCCTCTTATTACCCCCTATAGTCCCCCTCTTTTCTCCCCTTTTCTCTCCCTCTCTTTTCCTCCCTCTTCTCTCCTTTACAAAGCACCCCGAAGCTACTTAAAATAGCTTTAAATATAATAGTATTACCTTTAGTAAGTATATGCCCTTCTAAGTTCCTTTAAGTATCTTTAGTAATACTTAAAGTAGCATTAAGTAAACTTAGAGTATATATAGGAATTCCACCCCGCTCAATGCAAAATGTAACAAAGCTACGAAAAGCATCTGTAATACTTATAGTAACAATACTATCTTGAATAGCTTTGCAACTACCAACTCTAGAGGCTTTGTAACGATCAGCAGACCCCAGTAGGGAAGAAGGACTGGTGACGCGCGGAACATCCGCATCATCACTCGTATTATCAGAGTTAGTATAAGCATTTTCAATGTATTTTGAATAAGCATGAGTAAGATTCATAAGTTTTGCAGTGGTAAAAGTATCTTTAGTAATACTAGAATAACCATGAGTAATAGCAAAATGTTGCTCCCTTCCACATCTATTTCCCTACTGGGGATTACAAAGCTCATCAAAGTTATTATAAATACCGGTAGTATTAATACTATTACTACTTAGAGTAACTCTGATATTACTTGTAATATTATCTGTAATAGAATCAACGTTACCACATTTCGGCTTACATTTTGGCAAATTATACACTGAATTTTGATAATGCTTATGCTGATTGTTTTAATGTTACTCTAATTAATTTTAAAGCTAATGCCGATTATATTAAGTATGCTTTTAGTATTACTCAAATTACTTTGAATATAAGTAAGGCTTCTTATTTAATTTACATTGCAAATTCTAATACTCGAATTTGTACACAGAGTAATTTAAGTGCTTATTCTAATTCTTTTGATATTGCAATTGCTTAAGGAACTTTGGATATAAGCAGGGCAGCTAATTTAATTCATTTTGCAATTTCTATTACATAGGCTCGTCTTTACCAATCTTCTATTATTAATTCTAAAGCATTTTCTAACACTATTACTATTCAATTTTCTATTGGCTTTAATGACACTGTTGTTCGACTTTATACCGACTATGAGAGTTTGTGTGCGGGAACTTATTTTATTGCAATTTATTGCGGATATTCTCTGGATTTTATTATTGGTTATTTTAAGGCTTTTAGTAATGCGATTTTTAATTTTGATTCTTATGGAGTTTCTATTGATTTTAGTGACGATAATTCTAAGATTTTTGATGATGGTGGTTTTAATAGCTTTGAAGACGGTGTTGCTGAACTTTAGGTCGGGCGTGAAAGTCTGTATACGGGGACCTCCTTATACGACAGCACCCCCTTGTAATGCTTGGGGGAATGCCCCCGTCGATGATTCATGAGGAATGATTTTCCGAATTGGAACTGCAATTTTCCATAGAGATGTTGCAGTTACAATTTCTATTACCTCACGACTATCTCCGCTTGATAGCATGGATTTAATTAAAATAAATATTAATTTTGAACCTCACGATGCTAAGGTGAATCGTATCTATCTTATGAATACAATGATTAATGCTCCTGAAGTTAAGAAGATGAGTGCAATTGTGTTGAATGCAATTGCTGTTCTTAAAGACACTGAGGATTATCAAGATCGTTATCTGATTGATTGCAATGATCTAGAAGGTAATACTATTGAACGCTTGTTCATTGGTAAGAAGATCTTTGATAAGATTGATGGTCTTGTTGGTAAGATTATTGATGTAGTCTATAAAGATTGCATAGCTGATGTTACTCAGTATATTGATGATGAAGACATCAATGAAGAGGTGAAGTTTCACACGACTACACACAAGCAAGTGATTGATGTTGTTAAGACTAATGATATTAACTTGTTGATTGCTTGTGTTAAGCATGGTATTAAGGATATGTATAATGAATTAAAAGAGTTAAACAAATGAGAGTATTAAAGACGTTATTGAAGTGCATCATCATATTGGTGGTGCTCTTCTTATTATCAGCTGCTGAGAGTTTAGCTGATTGGTTTGCATCAGTTATTGATGGTGATGTATTTATTAGTTGCATTATTGGTGCAATTATTGCAGTTGTTGTGCTATCTATTATTAAACCTGATAAATTCAATTAAGCTATGAGTGATTACTATGAAGTTAATGGTGAAGATTCTATCGAGATTAATCCTTTTACTGAGGCATTATTAGATGAATTAGAATCTTAATGTGTTAAGAGTAGTGCTATTAGTGCTACTCTTATTTTTTTTAGACCCTACAAACTCCGTCTAATCAACACGACTAAACCCCTTATTGTAATTGGCGGTCGTGGTGATCGTCCTAGAAATTCTAATACTTAAAGTTATGGCAGATGAATTAAAGAATCCAGTGAGATGTTCAGTTATCGGTGAAATTATCTCTATTAAAGAGATCAACAAAGACGACTTTGAAGAAGGTAAATTTCGGCATGATTGTCGGATTGTTCGTGTTGATCCTCTGAATGGTGCTCCACTTGTTGATGTTTACATCACTAATGATCAGTATGACAAATACGGTCTTAATGCGATTATATTCGCAGGTAATGTCGTGAACTTCAGCATTGATGAGAATATTGCAGGTGAGACCGGTTATATCGACCCTGATACCAAGGAATGGACGTATCATACAAAGACATTCAACAGCTTTGCAGGTGCTGACAATGTTGGTAGCTTAGGTCTTATCGGTGTATTCGGTAAACTTGGTGTTGGTGCGGATATTGTTTCCGGCTTCATCAAGAACATCGAGACAGCTCGTAAGCAACGCGAAGCTGTTGCTAAGCCTAAAGCGGTTGAAGCTGTTGCTACTGAACAAGCAGAAGAAGTTGCGTAAATTCCGTGAGGTGGTGCTGAATATACTCTCAGTGCTGCCTCTTCTTTTTGTTACTTAATTAATCCGACTAATGATCATGAAATTACACGTTATTTATAAAGGTCAAACTATTGATATTTCTTATGATTTACTTTACATCAATACTGATGAAGTGAATATAAGATTCTCTAATTCAAATGCACAGAGTTGTAAATTTTTAACACAATATCTTGAAGCTAATCGTCTTGATTATGTTCTTAAAGATAGAGAAGACTATAAGGAGATTGTCACACTTCCGGATATATTTGCACTTACTCTAAGTACAAAAGGTACATATCGTTCTCCAGTTGTTAAAGATAATCTCTATGATGCTATTATTAAACGCAGTAATGACATCGAATTAGCTCATAATGTTATTAGAGAATTTAAGCGTAATGTTAAGATAATTGATGCTAAGCTTGCTGATATGCAAGATGATTTAAGTAAATCTGAATATGCTCGAAGCATTGATAATATTACTAAAGAAATACTTGAATTTAAACGCTGTAAACAGCTTGAAGCCTTAGCATTAACAGAAGAACATTTTGATGTTTCACGTGAAACAATGCCGACAGTTGAGACGCTGGAAGTGGCTTACGAAGTATCGACGTTGTTCAAACTTGAAGACTTTGCGAAGCTTCTATATATTTACAAGTATTTGAAAGATCAATCGAAATTGTCTAAGAAATATCAGAAGGTATATGATGTATTAGACAAATTGGAGAAGTATATGTACCCGGAATATGTTAAAGAAGTTGAAGCATTAGGACAGAATTTATTTGCTGAATTGCAAGAGAAAGCTGCGAAATGGGCGGAGAATGAACCGAATATTAGTGAGTGGATACGGGAGAAATGTAGGCAGTTTGGATTTAAGGTTGAGAGTGAGAATGAGGATTAGAAATTGCAATAGACGCTGAATCTTTAAAAGTATTCGCAATATCGTCTTCAAAAACGTCTTCTCACGCGCCTTTCTGACGTTCAAATATTGCAAATTAAAATCAGAATATTTCAACCTGAAAATCGAAAATCGTAAAAAGTTTTGAATTAGCATTAGAATGTATGCAATTAAAATCTGTGAAGTATTAGCACTATTTGCAAATTAAATTCAAAGTATTTCACGCCGAGAATATAAAGCTGCAAAAAGTTTTGAATTAGAATCTGAATTTGCGAAAATAGAATCTGCGAAGCTATGCTAGTAATTGCAAATTAAAATCAAAATATTTCATACAGAGAACCGAAAACTGTAAAAAGTTTAGAATTAACTGTAGAAAAGATGCAATTAAAAGCCTAGAATTTATATGCAAAATACTAGAAACAATGCAAAATGCTTCAAAATGCGAATCTGAATCTTTAAAGAATTTAGAGTAAGCATTAGAGTATATGCAGTTGAAAGACTCAAAGCGTTAGCACTAGATTCAAAATTAATTCAAATAGTTTCAAAATCTCAACCTTGAATATTAGAATTATTTGAATTAGAATCAAAATGAGTATTCGCAAAACTCTTAATATTTGCAATTGCATCAATGTTATATTCAGTATAATTAATGCAGAATATAGCAATTTGAATATAATTAAGAGTATGGAGTATAAAGTATACAGTATTCAGTGAGCTATTAAATACTTTAGAAATATTCGCAGAAATATTCGTAATAAATCCTAAGCATATTCAAAACAATTCACATTAACATTCCAAATATCAAAATACTTCGAATTAGCATCAATATAATTTGAAGTAAACTTAGATATTTTTAGATTAATTATTTAAGCTTTATAACTAATACTATATCTTATTGAATTTGTAGTATTAATTTCATTTAAAACATTAAGCGTATGGTAGTATATATTAAAGACCGAATAACAGATGAAGTCATAGCAGTAACTTATGATGTATTCGTAGTATATGGAAACGAATTAATATTCACTAAACAGAAAGCAGCAAAAGCTATTGCAAATAATTTAAGTGATTCAATATTATTCTTAGTACATAGAGAAGCAAAGCACTTTATCTCGTATTCAGCAGAAATTGATCAATCAATTGTAACATTAAATAAGAATTTAATTGCAGTTGCAATGGACAGTGGAAACAAAGAGTATGAGATAAATCACTTAGAGTATAAAAACCAATTAGAACAATGGAAACATGACATCGAGAACTCTAAGAATAGTTGTAACTAATATTGAAGCAGAATGGTTAGTTCCAGTAACAGCATCAATATCATGGGTAGATTACCAATTAGTTCTTAAATTAACATCGTCACGAACAAGACACGGGGTACAAGAGTTTCTTAGAAGAAACAACATACCTGTAACAGAATTCGTAGATGAAAAAGAATTAATAGTAGATCCGAGTGAATTACAAGAAGTATCTATAAAAGAATCCAATATAACAACAAAGGAGCTTTTAGAGAGACTAAATGACGATGAGTATTAATCTTAATATTATCAATAATGATTATAAGATTAACTATAGTATGTGTAAGATATAATGTGACAATGGAAATATTGTGTCACAAAGATACCGAATGTATAGTATCAGATGAAACAATAGAAATAAAAGCAACATCAGATAAAGTAAGAAATAAAATCAAAGATTTTTGTAAATTCGCAAGAATAAGTGTAAAAGAATATCCAATTATTCATAAACTTGTAATATCAAGAGAATTAAAGAAGATATTCGTAAAGACTTTTAACAATCGGTAGAGCTTTCCAATCCCCAATAGGAAACAAGGACTGGAAGGAGCAGCATTCAGCGTTCCTATAGTAATAACTTTAGAAATGGAAGATTATTTTACAACAGAAGAAATAGTAGGAGCATTAGTATTCATATTTTTAGCAATTGTACCTCCATTAATATTGGAGTATCGAGAGAAACATCGTAAATAATATTAATATTAATATTTAATAATTATGGCATTTATAGGATTTTTAGCTGTAGTATTAATATTATTTCTATTATTCCGTTTGTATATATACAATCTCGAATCAGAAGAACGTAAAAAGAAATATGAGAAAAAGCCTATAAAAATTAATGAGGAATCTCATGTTCAATTTCATTATTTTGATGAAGAGGATAATTGTATAGAAGATTATGAAGAATATACGAATCGTATGCAAGAAATATGGGGATATGATCCGTATAATGTTGAACCAACAGAAAGTTATTGTGAAAGAGCAATACATATAGAATAATATTAAATTGCATTACTATTATGAGAAAGAAACTTCTTACAACCAAAGAAATTAAAAGATATATCAAGACACATGATACGATAGAAGAAATATTGTATTGTTTAGTGTTTTTCTTAGTACCATTTGTATTTTACTTAGCAGCACATTTCAAATATCTATTTGACTATATGGATGATGATGAACTTCAAGTGTACTTAGAAGCTGAAAAGAGATATTCAGCAGCAACAAGAATATGGTTATTGGCAATAATAGCAATACTCTTAGTAATACTGATAGTAAAGATTTGACCGCCATATATTGAGAACGAGCCTTTGTTTAATGGAGATGACCTCTCGGTTGTCTCCATATAATTAAGGTCACAGAAGGCAAATTCAAACGTTTTAAATGGCATTTTCAAGTCTGACTTCCGGTATGGTAAAATCGGTTATAAATAAAAGTAAACGCAAAATTTTATGTTTGTAATAGTAGCATCAAGTGCAAAATCAGATATTGAATCAAAGAAATGTGTATGTTTAACTAAAGTAGACAAAATAGAAACATATTTTAATAAAACACGAGTTACGTTCGTATCATTAGACGCAAAGAATGATACAGAATATGAATTAGAAGGAGCAGATGTAAACTATGAATTTGTGACTTCATTAACATTAGAATTTAAACAAACACAAATAATCGCAATAATACCTTAAAAGATGTATATACAAATAAAATCAAAATTATGTACAACATCAGTAATTGCTGTTGTATCTGTGAAAGAAAAAGATCTCAATGAGGTAGAAATAAAATTCAAAGATAAAGAAGCATTAAAGTTAGCAAGACTAAACTTATCTAACGTAGGTTTAACTGTATCCGAACGTGCGTTTAGAAGAATGAGAATAAAAGGATACAAACAGTTATTAATTAAATAAATTGTAATTATGGAAATACAAGTAGCACAAGTGAACAAAGCAACCATTAAGGATGTTATTAGTATTCGTAGTAATGATGTTAATAGCGCAGTAGTTGTATTTAAAGATGCAGCAGCATTTAATACAGCTAAAAAGATATTATCATCAGCTAAGATGAAGTTTACACCATTACATGTAACACCAATGATGTATCTACCACAGGGTACTGCATTGCTTGTAACAGTATGAGTATATGGAATATTCTAAAAAGTTTCTATCTCAATTTAAAGTAGATGCAACAAACTATACGTATGTGCCAGTTGATAATCAACCACACGTAGTACCACTTATAAGAAAAGGTACAACAAAAAAGTTTGAAGCATTGGTATATGCAGAAGAATCATCTTTACGAGCATTCCAATGTGCAGCAATACAATGTGATTTAAAGTTATTACAAGACTGTCAAGGGTGTCGATGTTTGCCGGGTGGACGTAAAGATGGAAAAGCCGTAGTATTTAAAATAGAATACATTTATCAAGTGCATGAACAGTGAGATATTTAAACCTAGCTTGCTTCCAGATAAGGACAAGACCGAGTTTGTAAAGCAAGTGCAGCAAGAGTACAAGCACATAGGTTCAATAAAATATAGACCGGGTTCAACATTATGGCAATTTAACACAGAAACGGGAGAATTAAAACTCGCAAAAGTAACAGTTAAAGAGCAATTAGTATGAACGTCTAAAGGGGATTGTACTAAGAAGACACGTAGCGTCATTTACGAGGACAAATGCGTTTACATGTGGGCGTTAAATAGAAAGAATGCTGAAAAGAAGATCCTCAGAGTTATTAACAATGTAATTAGAAAAAGACAAGAGAATCAATGATTGTATATTTTATTATTTTATGGTTTACAGTAGCATCACTAATTGTATTAGTTATGTTTTTAGTGGATTCAATAGGTCATATGTATTATCACCGAATGGAAATGGTTTGGTACGTTCAAATAATGATATCATTAGTGTTATCATTATTCATTTTAGGTGGAATAGTATTAATTGTATTCACACTTGAATCATTTTGTTCAGTTGTAGATCTATTGCAAGACGCATCTGTAACTGCATTATCACCGAGATAAGTGTTTGATTATTAGGTTAAGTCAAAATTAATGCTTATCTTTGTAGACTTTATGATGTTTGAGTTTCAAACGTAGTTATTAATCTATTTATTAATCTTTCTTATTATATGGCGAAAAAGGAAAATCTAAAGACATTTGTTATTCAACAAAGTGATATTGATAAGGCTATTAATTATCACTTAGATAAAGGCGGTAAAGATCATAGATATCTTGCTGATTGTTTAGAGCGTGAAATGTTTTACAGTTATTGCTGGGAAACTATTCATCGTTCTGTTCGTCCGTGGGATGGCTTTCGGAAGATATTGAATACTGTTGTTGATAGTTTGTTTTGTGATATGCCTGCGATTACAATTAAAACAATTGCAATTGACGGTGCTATTACGTTCCGAACTGCTCAATGTAATGGTATTAGATAATGAGTGGTGAATGCAGTAATTGCGAATCTAGACAGCGTAGGGGTAATGATCCTCGTTGTCTAGTTTGTATTTATTTCAATCCTGCAATATTTAATAAAGGTTTTACTAATGTTAAATCACAGCATTTTATTACTAAAGTTGTGAAAGCAATTGAAGATGCTAAAGTCTTCCGAGATAAGGCTAAGATTGCTAATTTACGATTTAAAGTTAAAGATGTTGATGAAATTCTTAATTCAAATAATAATTCTCGTACATTTCAAGAGATATTTGATGATAAGAAAGAGCATTGGCAAAAACTTGGACTTAATGTTGCAGATATATGTGGATTTGAAGATGCATATAAAGAAGTTTCTGAAGTTCATGAAAGTGATAAAGGTAATTTCTATTTTACATTTCCATGTTCTACAAGACTTAGAAATAAATATGTTCGCATTTATGGAACTGATATTTCGACGAGAGCTGCTATTGAAAAGATGTACCCTGATACTGATTATGTTCAATATGATTCTGTAGAATGGAATACTCCTAATAAATATACTCGTCGTAAACCTTGTGATTGTTATACAGAATGGATATAGAAAAAGCTTTTGAGAGTATTCAAAATAATCTCATTGTTACTAGAGAACGTAATCATTATATTACTCAAGTTTGTCCTTGTTGTGGTAAGTATAAGTTTAGTGCCGATCCTAGCAATGTTATGGGTAATTGCCTAGATTGTGGATATACTGTTATGAATAACAGAGGTACTATTGATAGATTCAAAGGACAAGGTGTATTTGCACTATCTCGTGGTGCTAAAGGTGGTATCTTTTCAATTGTTGAAGGCGGATGGGAAGCCGCAATTGAAACACTACCTAAAGCTGTTGCAAATGCGTTTGATTGTACGATTAATGAACTTGATTATTGTATTCTTCATTCTGTTAAAGATAATAAAGTAGTTACTATTGATTTTAAAGGTATGCTCTAAGTTCCGCCCCGTTCCAGTTCTATCTCCCTACTGGGGTCTGGAAATGCTACGTGGAGTGATGCTAATACTAAAGTATATATTATGACTGAAATAGACTTTGTTGTTGGTGATAGAGTTGTTACCTCTAGGGGAATCTATGGTACTATTGTATCTATTGATGAGAGTGCTGATACTTCTCAAGTTAATATTGGTAGCAAAACTGTCACTCTGTATAATAATCAGTTATGGTCGGTTAAGAATCGAATTTCTGTTATTTGTTATTATACAGATGGTTATGAAAATTATAATAGGCTTGTTACACTTCCTAAACCGTTTAAACTATATGACTTTACTAAGCCGTTAGATAATGAATTGTTGGATTATTGTAAAAAGGCTATTACTAAAAGTGTTAAAGGTATTTTTACGATTACGAAAATTGAAATTTAAATATGAAAGCAAATCTTACTTATTCTCTTATCTCTGCTGATTTAAAGCAAGGAATGTATTTGTTGATCAATGATCATCTTGGTTATGTTAGTCGTATGAATGGCGATGAAGTGATTATTTCGTTTTATTTCGAAGACGGTAAAGTCATTAAGCTTGCTAAGCAAACTATGACTCGTGAAGATGCTATTCGTACTTATGGCGAATCTGTGATCAAGTTGATTGCAATTGTTGATGGGAATCCTATTTCCATTAATCATCAGAATTATAAGAAGATTTTTACTCCTATGCTTACATTTGCTAAAGGTGCAGAAGAATCTTATATTGGTGAATTTATTCGTACTAAAGAAGGTCGTAATCCTCTATACGGTGAAGTATCTCCGGTTTATTCTATGCTTAAAAGTGGTGATACTGTCACTATTACAAGTCTTGAAGTTGTTGACCGTTACAGTTTATATGATTCTACTAAAAGACTTGTTAAAGTTAAAGAAAAGAAATCCGGTTCTAAGTTCTTAGTTACTCGTATTGATGATGAGAAAGAAGAACTTCTTGTTAATCGTAACGATGTAACTCTTGGTGAAAAAGATAAATATGATTTATTTAATGTTATGAATTTTGATGCGTTAAAGAATCTTGTTGCAAGTGGTGAAGCAAAGACTGTTGAAGCTAAAGGTAAAACAAAATCTGAAGCTAATTCTAATGGTAATGCTTTTTATCGTTTGCATAAGAGCAAATGGAAAGCTACTTATAGTAAACTTGAAGGTCAAGATCATTATCAGTGGCTTGCTGTTCGTGAAGAAGATGAAGCAAACAATGAAGTTAAACTCGTTGTTCCTATCTCTGTTCCTATTACAAATATTCCGAAACATCAATTCAGTGGTTTCGATAATGAGTATTGGATTCCGGGTACAATTCGTGAAATGAATCAAGCTAAGGCTGATCTCAAGAATTTTGTTCCTTTTAGAGAAGG
>ENA-ORNT01000866-ORNT01000866.1-human-gut-metagenome-genome-assembly--contig:-NODE-866-length-21311-cov-19.529686_pt1 | contig 21311 bp, 20 predicted proteins | sample MGYA00242120_ERZ509032 | MGnify/ENA primary metagenome ERZ509032 (study PRJEB26280, sample SAMEA2338729) | human gut metagenome | biome: human gut; feature: human-associated habitat; material: faeces...
TATAGCAGACGATAGTCTGTTTGATGGCCTTCCAAGACGTATTGAGGTGGGACGTTATCATAGTTGGGTGGTCAGCAGAGAAGGCTTTCCTGAGTGTCTTGAGATTACATCTGTGAGCGATGACGGAAAGATAATGTCCTTCCGCCACCGTCATTATGCAGTGCATGGAATACAATTCCATCCAGAGAGTGTGTTGACACCGGATGGAAAGAGAATCATCGGGAACTGGTTGGGAGAATGATGCTGTTTGGTTGCATCCTTTGCAGTTTCCCGACAATCCTTATTCCGCCACAATCTTGAATCTCACTCTGAACGAATGCTTCATCTCGTCCCAGTTGGTGCCGAGCAGCACGAACTTTCCTATTTGTGCAGTAGAACGCACATGCTTTCCGATACAAGGACATGCGTCGTAGTCGCCGATGCGCACGATACGAAGGGTTTCCGATGCGTCGTCGGGCAGTCTGTCAAGTTGCACATCGTCGGGAACATGGTCTCTGTCCACATATTCGAAAGTCATTGGCAGATCTTCGGCTATCAGCTCGTTCATCCTGCGTTCTATTTCCTTTTCCTCGTTGCGGTCGGGCTTGTGGTCAAGGATATAACTGATTTTGCTTTTCTTTCGCTCTATATGAGCGTTTCGTGATCGTTCACATCCGAACATCCTCATCATCGTCTGGTTGAGAAGATGTTCGGCGGTATGAGCCGGCGGAAACTCCTCTTTGTTGTGTGTATTCAGTTCGTAGTCCATAGATTATTATTGTTTGATTCTTTTTGATATCTTTATCACTCTGCCGCTCCATGCCTCCACTGAAAGATTCAGTGGGTCGGTGTCAGAAAGGGTGATGGCGATTTTCTCTCCGTTCAGCAGGTCGGTTCCTTCCATTATTCCTTTCTTCAGGTTGAGATAGTCGAAGGCGTGTTGCGGAATGTTTATCTTGCAGTCGCTGTTCTCGTCGCTGAAGTTGGCAAGTACGATCATCAAATCGTCTTCGTTGCTTCTTAAGAAAACGTATTGCCTGTCTGCATTAAAGTCTGCAGATGTTGGGTTTACATACATGAGGTCGAAGAACTTGCCTCCTGTTACGGCCTTCTCGTTGGTCGCAATGTTTAGCACCTTCTTGTATGTGGCTTCGATTGATTTTTCATCTTTTGTCAGTTGTATTCTGCTTGAATATCCGTGTATCAGCGAGTCGACAGACCAGTAGTCGAATATTGTCGTTCTTCCGTCTCTTCCGCTGAATCCCTCTTCGTCCATTCCTCTCTCACCATATTCCTGTCCGGCATAAAGCATGAATGGGTTGGTTCTCATAAGTGCGCTTGTCATAAGAGCCGGTATGCCTTTCCTGGCGTTCCCGGCAAAGAAGTCGCTTGCAATTCGCTGCTCGTCATGGTTTTCCAGGAAATAAAGCATGTGGTCAACGATGTCGTCATTCGTTTGCCACTGTCTCGTGATATCAGTGGCGCTCCTGTGGCCGCATACCACGTCACGCAAGCTGTCATACATTCCCACCTTGTCGTAGAGATAGTCGAAACCTGAATCTACGAAGGTGTGATATTGGTTGCCGTCATAAACTTCGCCTATGAAGTCGATCTGTGGGTAGCGATTCTTAACGACGGTAGTGGCATAACGCCAAAATGATGAAGGCACCATTTCTGCCATGTCGCAGCGGAAACCATCTACACCCTTTGAAGCCCAGAAGAGCAAGATGTCGGTCATCTTAGCCCATGTGTTTGGGATAGGGTCGAAATGATAGCTACGACCACGACCATTGCAATAGTCTACACCATAATTGAGTTTCACAGTCTCATACCAGTCATTGTCGCTAGGACGGTTGTCGAAGCGGTCATTGCCTGTAGCCTTAGCAGGATTTTCTATATAGTCAGCCTCTTTATCTTCACGATTACGATAAGCGCTAACTCCCGACAAATCAAGTTGATAGTCGGAATAATAGAAGTTATTCTGCGGTGAGAAATTCATCCCTTGATTGTCGTCTTCGCCAAGATCTTTAACTCCAGCAGGCTTCTTTATAGAATGGTATTCGCGAGCCACATGGTTAGGAACAAAGTCAATAATCACCTTCATGCCAGCCTTATGCGTACGCTCCACCAAATGTTCAAACTCCTGCATACGCTCATCCACATTTTCTGCCAAGTCTGGATCTATATCATAATAGTCGGCTATGGCGTATGGCGAACCAGCCACACCCTTTACAACGAGAGGATTCTGGCGAGGAATGCCGTAAGTGGAATAATCAGTTTGAGTGGCATGGCGGATAACGCCAGTGTACCATACATGAGTGATACCCATGTCATGGATATGGCGCAATACGGTAGCATCGAAGTCGTTCAACTTTCCCACTCCATTCTCAGCAACCGAACCAGCCACCTTGCGAGTGGTGTTGCGGTTGCCGAAAAGGCGGGTGAATATCTGATAGATTACTATCTTCTTATCCATAACTATGAAGGGTAGTCAAAAAATTACAAGTAACTTTATTGCCCTTCTTCTATTACTGGATACCAGCTACTTTGACGTTCTTGTCGATACGGCCAATCATACCCTGAAGAGCCTTACCAGGACCACACTCTGTGAAGTCGTCAGCACCGTCAGCAATCATATTCTGAACGCTTGATGTCCAGCGTACAGAGCTTGTGAGCTGAGCAATGAGGTTTGCCTTGATTTCTTCTGCGTCAGTATGTGGCTTACCGTCAACATTCTGATATACAGGACACTTAGGAGCTGAGAATACAGTCTGCTCGATAGCAGCCTGAAGCTCATCCTTAGCTGGCTGCATGAGTGGAGAGTGGAAAGCACCACCAACCTTCAAAGGCAATGCACGCTTAGCGCCAGCAGCCTTCAAAGCCTCACAAGCCTTGTTGATTGCATCTACAGTACCCGAAATAACGAGTTGACCAGGACAGTTGTAGTTAGCTGCAACAACAACCTCGCCCTCAGCAGAAATCTGAGAGCAAACCTCCTCAACCTTCTCGTCTGGCAAACCGATGATGGCAGCCATAAGTCCAGGATTAGCCTCGCAAGCCTTCTGCATAGCGTTAGCACGTGCAGCAACAAGCTTAACACCATCCTCGAAGCTGATAGCACCAGCAGCAACAAGTGCAGAGAACTCACCAAGTGAGTGACCAGCAACCATAGCTGGAGCAAACTCGTCGCCAAGGCAAATAGCGGTGATTACACTATGAAGGAACACAGCAGGCTGTGTAACGTTGGTCTGCTTTAGCTGCTCGTCAGTTCCAGCAAACATAATATCGGTAATCTTGAAACCAAGTATTTCGTCGGCCTTATCAAAAAGAGCCTTTGCTGTAGCGTTGTTGTCGTAGAGCTCTTTACCCATACCAACAAACTGTGAACCCTGTCCAGGGAATACAAATGCTTTCATAAAAATAAGTAGATTATTATTAATATAAAAAAGTATGCTAAAAGGTGAAAATATACAGTATCAACACCAAAATAGCATTAAAATAAAACTAAAAACCCCGAAACATTCCACGAAGAATGAATCGGGATTATGGATTGTTGCTTTACAGTGCTAAATTATTCTGCTGCTAGAGCCTCTTCCTCAGCCTCTACAACAGGAGCTGCAACAGGAGCCTCGGCTGGAGCTGCAACAGGTGCATCAGATACAACCTTTACAGGAACCTTAACCTCAACCTCCTTGTGGAAGTGAACGGTAGCCTCGTAGTCGCCTACCTTCTTAGCATCACGCATTGTGATGATCTTGCGGTCAACCTCGATACCCTTCTTTGCGAGTTCCTCTGCTACAGTAGCAGCGTTTACAGAACCGTAGAGAGCACCAGTAGCGCTAACCTTGGCAGCGATTTCGAGTGAAAGACCCTCAAAAGCCTGAGCTTTCTTCTCTGCCTCAGCCTTAAGAGCTGCAAGCTTAGCAGCCTGCTGCTTAAGATCCTCAGCCAACTGCTTCTTAGCAGAAGGAGAAGCGATAACGCCCTTGCCCTGTGGGATAAGATAGTTACGGCCGTAGCCGCTCTTTACATTTACGATGTCGTTCTTGTAGCCAAGACCGATGATATCTTCTCTAAGTATGATTTCCATTATTGTCTCCTCCTTAAATTATTTCATCAAATCGGTTACGAAAGGAAGCAATGCAATCTGACGAGCACGCTTAACAGCCTGTGCTACGCGACGCTGATACTTGAGTGAAGTACCGGTGATACGACGAGGAAGGATTTTACCCTGCTCGTTGAGGAACTTCTTCAAGAACTCTGGATCCTTGTAGTCAATATACTTGATACCGCTCTTCTTGAAACGGCAATACTTCTTCTTCTTGGTATCGATAGAAGGAGCAGTCAAATAACGGATTTCTGAATTGTTCTGTTCTGCCATGGTTTAAGCCTCCTCTTTTTTAGCAAGTTTAGCACGACGCTTCTCAGCATACTGAGCAGCATACTTATCGAGCTTAACAGTCATAAAACGAATAACTTTCTCGTCGCGGCGGAAGCCAGTCTCGAGATTGTTAACAACTGATGGCTCAGCCTTGAATTCAACCAAGCAGTAGAAGCCTGTTGATTTCTTATCGATAGCATAAGCCATCTTCTTAAGTCCCCAGGTCTCCTCGTTCAAAATTTCAGCACCCTTATCGGTGAGAAGATTCTTGAATTTAGCGACCGTTTCCTTCATCTGTTCATCAGACAAAACGGGAGTCAAAATGAAAACGGTTTCGTATCGATTCATTGTTGTTAAAAATTAAAATATAATTACTATTTGCAAAATTGCGGGTGCAAAGGTACTGATTTTTAGTTAGATGACAAACATTACCTGTGGGTTTGAGGAAATGTTTAACATCTTTTATGTGTATTTACAGCTCAATACTGTCAATTCTCAGTCGTAATATGCCTGCCGGTACGCGTACCTCTACTATATCTTCAGGTTTTTTGTTGAGCAATGCCTGGGCGATAGGTGATTTTATGGAAATCTTGCCTTCTGACAAGTTTGCCTCTGATGCGCTCACGATGGTATACGACATGCTGCGGTTGTTGTTGAGGTTGGTTATCTTTACCTTACTTAATATACCTACTACGTCGGCATTAAGACGTGTCTTGTCGATGATGCGAGCATTCTCAAGTACTTTCTGCTTGTAGCTGATGCGTCCCAGCAGACGGCCTTGCTCACGCTTGGCTGCATGATATTCGAAGTTCTCGCTCAAGTCGCCCTTGTCGCGGGCCTCGGCTATGGCATCGCGCACTTGTGGCAGTTCTACCTGTTCCATATGGCGAAGTTCGGCTACGAGTTTGTCGTAGCACTCTTGTGACATATATTCCATTTGTTCTATATTTCGGAGTTCCTATTCTATTGGACGGCAAAGTTACAAAAAGTTTTGAAAATGGGGTAAATTTGGCGTATAATTTTGTGGCTGTGGCTAAATGGCTCTGATTTAGTACTAATAAATTATGATTTTGTCACCTTATTAGGTTTGATTCTTGTGGGAATGAGGAAAAAATCTTAATTTTGCAAGTGGATATCATTCATTACACAATTTAAACTACAAATTATGATTCTTCAAAATTTGCAAAACGATTTCAAAGGTTCCAATTGGAAGCGCGAAATTGATGTACGTGACTTTATTCAATCTAATTATGAGGCATATGACGGTGACGAGTCTTTCCTCGCTGGTCCGACTGAGCGTACCACTCATCTGTGGGACGTCTTGTCAAAGATGTTTGAGGTAGAGCGTGAGAAGGGCGTTTATGATGCCGAGACCACTCTTCCGCAGAGCATCGATACTTACGGTGCCGGTTACATCGACCGTGAGAGTGAGGTTGTTGTAGGTCTACAGACTGATGTGCCATTGAAGCGCGGTATCTTTCCTAAGGGCGGTATCCGTATGGTGGAGAAGGCTCTTAAGTCGTATGGTTATGATCTTGACCCTGCTACAAAGACTATCTTCACAAAATATCGCAAGACTCACAACGAAGGCGTATTCTCTGCATACAACGATGACATCAAGGCTGCACGTCATGCTCACATCATTACAGGTCTGCCTGACGCTTACGGTCGTGGCCGTATCATCGGCGACTATCGTCGTATAGCTCTCTACGGTACAGCCAATCTTATTGAGGAGAAGAAGCGCTACTTCAAGCGTATTGACATCCAGGAGTTTACCGAGGAGATAGTACGTCATCGTGAGGAGGTTTCGGAGCAGATTCAGGCCCTCAAGCAGTTTGAGCGTATGTGTGCTGCTTACGGATTTGACGTGACTCGTCCGGCTCAGAACGCACGTGAGGCTGTTCAGTGGACTTACTTCGGTTATCTTGGTGCTGTAAAGGACCAGGATGGTGCTGCCATGTCTTTGGGACGTGTTTGCGCTTTCCTCGACATCTATATCCAGCGCGACTTGAAGAATGGCGTTATCACAGAGGAAGAGGCACAGGAGCTTATCGACCAGATGATTATGAAGCTTCGTATCGTTCGTTTCCTCCGTACTCCTGAATACAACGACCTCTTCTCAGGCGACCCGATTTGGGCTACTGCTTCTATTGGTGGTATGGGTATTGACGGACGTTCGATGGTGACAAAGACCGACTATCGTTTCCTCCACACCTTATATAATATGGGACCGTCGCCCGAGCCAAACCTTACTGTACTTTGGAGCGAGCGTCTGCCTGAGTCATGGAAGAAGTATTGTGCTAAGGTGAGCATCGACACAAGCGCTATTCAGTATGAGAACGACGATCTGATGCGTGCCGACCTTGGCGACGACTACGGTATTGCTTGCTGCGTGTCACCTATGAAGATTGGTAAGCAGATGCAGTTCTTCGGCGCTCGTGCCAACCTTGCCAAGTGTATGCTTTACGCTATAAACGGTGGCCGTGACGAGATGTCGGGTGAGCAGATTGCTCCTCGCTTTGCTCCTATCACTGGCGATTACCTCACTTATGAGGAGTTTATGCCTAAGTTTGAGCAGATGATGAGATGGCTTGCCAAGACTTATGTCAATGCTCTGAAGATCATTCACTACATGCACGACAAGTACGACTATGAGGCATTCGAGATGGCTTTGCACGACGGTGACGTAGAGCGCACACGTGCTACTGGTATTGCCGGATTGTCGATTGTAGCCGACTCTATCGCTGCTATGAAGAACTGCCGCATCCGCATTGTTCGCGACGAGACTGGTCTGGCTGTTGACTATAAGATAGAGGAGGGCGAGTATGTTCCGTTCGGCAACAATAACGAGGAGACTGACGAGATTGCCATCTCGCTCACAGAGAAGTTTATGGAGTATCTTCGTCAGCATCGTACTTATCGTGACGCTGTTCCGACACAGAGCTTGCTCACCATTACTTCGAACGTAGTATATGGCCGTAACACAGGTGCTACACCTGACGGTCGTGAGAAGGGCGTACCATTCGCTCCGGGTGCCAACCCGATGAACGCTCGTGACGTTAAGGGTGCTGTTGCTGCCTTGGCTTCGGTAGCCAAGCTTCCGTTCCAGCATTCACGCGACGGTATCTCTTATACATTCGCTATTGCTCCTTCGGCTTTGGGCAAGACTGAGGATATGCGCGCTCAGAACCTCGTGTCGTTGCTCGACGGTTACTTCACACCGACTGGCGGACAGCACATTAATGTGAACGTGTTCGACCGCAACCTCCTGCTCGATGCAATGGATCATCCTGAGAAGTATCCGCAGCTTACAATCCGTGTCAGTGGATATGCTGTAAACTTCGTTAAGCTTACACGTGAGCAGCAGCTTGACGTGCTTTCGCGCACAATCAACCTGGGCATGTAATAAAAACTTAACGCACATAAAAAGGGCACAGAAGGAATTTTCTTTCTGTGCCCTTAGTCTTTTTATTAAGGTGTGCCAGAGTTGACACACCTTATATATAAATATTAAGCCTCAATAGCAGCTACACCCGGAAGTACCTTGCCCTCGATAGCCTCAAGCAGAGCACCACCACCAGTAGAGATGTAAGAAACCTGGTCAGCCAAGCCGAACTTGTTGATGCAAGCTACAGAGTCGCCACCACCGATGAGTGAGAATGCGCCCTCCTTGGTTGCCTCAGCGATAGCGTCGGCAATAGCCTTAGAACCGCCAGCGAAGTTGTCGAACTCGAATACGCCTGCAGGACCGTTCCAGAGGATAGTCTTGGCACCCTTGATAGCATCAGCGAAAGCCTTGCGTGTCTCAGGACCTGCGTCCATACCTTCCCAACCATCAGGAATGTTGTTAGACGGGCAAACCTGTGTGTTGCAGTCGTTCTTGAAGTCGTCGCCACAGATAGAGTCTGTACCGAGTACGAGGTTCACACCGTTCTCCTTAGCCTTCTTGATAACGTCGAGAGCTACGTCGAGCTTGTCGTCCTCGCAGATAGACATACCGATCTTGCCACCGAGAGCCTTAGAGAATGTGTAAGTCATACCACCGCAAAGGATGAGGTTGTCAACCTTTGTGAGGAGGTTCTCGATGATACCGATCTTTGTAGAAACCTTAGAACCACCCATGATGGCTGTGAACGGACGCTTGATGTTGCCGAGAACAGCGTCAACAGCATTAACCTCTTTCTCCATGAGGTAGCCGAGCATCTTGTGATCCTTGTCGAAGTATTCGTCAATAACAGCTGTAGAAGCGTGCTTGCGGTGAGCTGTACCAAAGGCATCCATTACGTAGCAGTCAGCGTAAGAAGCAAGCTTCTTAGCGAACTCCTGCTGACGACCCTTCATCTCCTTCTTGGCAGCATCGAACTCAGGAGTGCCCTTCTCTACGCCTACAGGCTTGCCTTCCTCCTCAGGATAGAAGCGGAGGTTCTCAAGAAGCAGAGCCTCACCCGGCTTCAAGGCAGCAGCCTCTTCAGAAGCGTTGCCACAGTCCTTAGCGAACTTAACCTCAACACCAAGAGCAGCAGAAACGTTAGGAACAATCTGGCTCAAAGAGAGCTTCATGTTTACCTTGCCCTTCGGCTTGCCCATGTGGCTCATCATGATGAGGGCACCGCCGTCAGCAAGTACCTTCTTCAATGTAGGAAGGGCACCGCGGATACGGGTATCGTCAGTTACATTTCCGTTCTCGTCCAATGGTACGTTGAAGTCAACGCGTACGATTGCCTTTTTACCGGCAAAGTTGAAATCTTCGATTTTCATTTCTGTTATGTGTTTATTTAAAAGTTAGAAATAATCTGTCCTTCTGATTGCATCATATTATATAATGTGCAATACTTGAGCGCAAATTTACTAAATTTTTGAATATAAAGCGAAGAAAAGGGCGACAATTTTATATGTGTCTTATTCTTCGTATTCGGTATTGTCGTCAATGCCCGCATCTCTTAGGGCTTCCTTGCGTTCAACGCATGTGCCGCACTTGCCGCAATGCTTCTCGCCTCCCTTGTAGCAGCTCCATGTCTCGGTGTAGTCCAATCCCAGTTCCTTGCCGCGTCTGGCAATGTCGCTCTTGGTGATTTGGGTGTAAGGAGCTACAACGTGCACATTGTTGTATGTGCCGGCATTGGCAGCCGAGTCGATGGCGTTGATGAACTCCGGACGGCAGTCGGGATATATGGTATGGTCGCCACCGTGATTGGCTATGAACACTTGGTCGAGGCCGTTGCTCTCGGCAATGCCTATGGCTATCGAGAGCATAATGCCGTTGCGGAAAGGCACTACTGTCGATTTCATGTTTTCGTCGGCATAGTGTCCTTCGGGTATTGCGTCGGCTCCGTCAAGCAGACTCGACTTGAAATACTGGTGCATGAAGTCGAGGTTGATAGTGATGTGCTTTATGCCGAGTCGTTCGCAATGCATCTTTGCGAACGGAATCTCACGGGCGTTGTGGTTGCTGCCATAGTCGAACGAGATGCCGAGAGCTATTTCGTCCTTATGGTCGTAGAGCAGGGTGATGCTGTCCATTCCTCCGCTTACTATTATTACAGAGTTCTTCATTTTTATATTGTTATTTTATTGTTTAAAATTATTATCCGAACAGTTCACGCAGGGCTTCCTCCACCTTGCGTACTGCATGTATCTTGATGTGGTATCTGCTTGTGTCGAGTCCTGATATGTTGTGCTTGGGGAGTATTATGTCGGTAAATCCCAATTTCTCAGCCTCGCTTATGCGTTGTTCGATGCGGTTGATAGGGCGCACCTCGCCACTTAGTCCCACTTCGCCTGCCATGCACCAACCGGGTTCGATGGCTGTGTCGACATTGCTCGACAATACGGCTGCTATTACGCTCAGGTCCATTGCAAGGTCGGTGACGCGCAGACCTCCGGCTATGTTTACGAACACGTCTTTCTGTGTAAGCTTGAATCCGACACGTTTCTCAAGCACAGCGAGAAGCATGTTGAGTCGCCGTCCGTCAAAGCCTGTAGCCGAGCGTTGCGGAGTGCCGTAGGCTGCAGAAGAAACGAGAGCTTGGGTTTCTACAAGGAAAGGCCGCACTCCCTCTATGGCTGAACTGATTGCCACGCCCGACAGACCCTCGTGGTCTTGTGAGAGCAGCAGTTCGGAAGGGTTGCTCACCTGTCGCAGTCCGCTCTGTCGCATCTCGTAGATACCGAGTTCGGACGTGCTGCCGAATCGGTTCTTTATAGAGCGCAGAATGCGGTACATGTAATGCTGGTCGCCCTCAAACTGTATTACAGTGTCGACGATATGTTCCAGAATCTTCGGTCCGGCAAGCGTGCCTTCCTTGTTGATGTGTCCTATCAGGATGACTGGAGTGCCCGTAGTCTTGGCAAATCGCAATAGCGACGCAGCACACTCGCGCACCTGGGTGATGCTGCCAGGACTGCTGTCAACGTCTTCCGTAGCAATGGTCTGTATGGAGTCGATGACAACAATCTGCGGCTTGATTTCTTCGGCGTATTCGAATATTCTTTGTAGCGAAGTCTCACACAGAATATTGATGTTGTTGGCATCGCATGCTACCGACGTGCTGCCAGCCATGAGTCGTTCGGCTCGCATCTTAAGCTGATGGGCGCTTTCCTCACCGCTGACATATAATATGGTCTTGTCGGGAATGTTGAGCACGGTCTGCAATGTGAGCGTACTCTTGCCAATGCCCGGTTCGCCTCCAAGCAGCACGATGCTGCCTGCAACAAGTCCGCCACCGAGAACTCTGTTCAGTTCGTTATCGTGCATATCGATGCGAGGGTCGTCGTGCGATGGAATGTCGCACAACTTTACGGGTCGGCTTTTGCTTGTGGCAGAATGGCTGTGGCTGAACAGGCTTCCCGAAGCGTTGTCTTGCGACGACGTGCCGATGTGCATTTCCTTGAATGTGTTCCATTGTCCGCAGCTTGGACATTTGCCAATCCATTTCGTCGACTCCTGTCCGCAGTTGCTGCATACATATACTGTTTTTGTTTTTGCCATGTGCTGATGTCTGTTTTTTGACTTTTTGTCGCTATACTACAAAAGTACTAATATTTTTCGTCGTTACAAAATTTATTATTACTTTTGCTTTATGAATATGAAAAGCTTTTTTATTTGCATTATATTTGCGGCTCTGGCCATATCGTGTGGAAAATCTTACGATGAGCAACGACGCTTGTCGCGAGCCGAACGTGCAAGACTGCACAGAGAGGATTCGCTCGCTCTGAAAATAGCCGTCGTGCCTACGCTCGACTGTCTGCCTTTGTTTGTGGCTAAGGAGCGTGTGCTGTACGATACGGCACGGCTTGACTTGCGCTTGCGTTATTTCACGGCACAGATGGATTGCGACACGGCTGTTGCCGGACGTAGCGTTGAGGGACTGGTTAGCGACCTTGTGCGTACCGAACGCTTGAAGCGCGAAGGAACGCCTTTGCAGTATGTGTCGGCTACAAATGCCAATTGGTATCTGTTCACCAACCGCAAGGCGAGAATAAAGAAGCTCGACCAGCTTGGCGACAAGATGGTAGCCATGACAAGATTTTCGGCTACCGACTATCTTACTGACGTTGTACTCGAAGGCGTGAAGACCTCATCGGTTGTATTCAGAATACAGGTGAACGATGTGTTTGTGCGCCAGGCTATGCTGCTCAACAACGAGATGGATGCCATGTGGCTTGCCGAGCCTCAGGCTACTGTGGCACGTCTTAACGGACATGAATCGATTTACGACGGACAGAAGAAGGGCGTGAAGCTTGGAGTGGTTGCTTTCCGCGACGACGCTATGAAGGACAAGCGTCGCAAGGCGCAGATCGGTCTTTTTGAGAAGGCGTATAATGCTGCCTGCGATTCGTTGAACAAATACGGAATTCCGCATTATTACGAATTGCTGCATAAGTATTACAAGCTCGACGAGCGTTATGTGAAGGCTTTGCCCAAGACTCGATTTGAACACATAAGCAAGCCACGCCAGAAGGACATAGAGGCTGTGGCTGCCACCAAACGATGATTTTTATGGCTTCAACTATCAACGACACAATTCTTGTGGAGCGTAATGTGCCTCGTACCTTGCGCATGTTGCGCCAACGTATGGCAGACTTGGCTATTGCCGAAGGCGAGGAGGAACTCGAACGCTTGGAGTCGGAATACAGCCTTATGGCAGACTGCTTCCTGAGTGACATGTGCGACCCTAAGGCTGCCGACATTTATGCTGGAATGCTGAAGCGCACTTACAGACTGTACAATACCGTGCGTCTTGCTTCTGTTATGCGCAAGCGTCGTACGCTGGTGCAAGCCCAGAACATAGCTGCAAGCCGTCGCATCAGCCAGGAGTCTGTGCTTGCTCAACTGGAAGCCTTTGTTCAGGACGTGGCGATGTGTTCGCTTCAGATGGATGGCGTACAGAATCAGACTCTTGCCCGGCTGTATGCCAATCACCAGCGCTATATGGAAGGTCTCTTCAACAGCCTGCTCGTTTCGGGACAATGGACCGAGGAGACAGCCGGTTCGTACAGGTCATTGCTGCTTTCGCCCATTGTCGACCATACTGACGCGCAGCTTATTGTGAGTGCCTTGACCATGGCCCTGCTTGTAGTGTTTGATGTAGAGAAGTGGCTTACGCTTGTGGCTGTCTACGAGCAAAGCGATGACGTTGCGTTGCGCCAGCGTGCCATTGTGGGTTTGGCGTTAACGATGCCCGACGAGGGAGTGGTCAGTCTGTTCCCTAATGTTGGAGAGGCTTTGCATCGTCTGAGTTCAACGGAGCAGGTGCGTCATGAACTCATGGAGGCTCAGGTGCAGCTGCTGTATTGTGAGCGTACTGAGACCGACAGCCGAGAGATTCAGACCAACATTATCCCCACATTCGTCAAGAACAGCCGATTGAAGAACTGGCGCATGGAGTCGGACAGTTGCGAAGACTCGTCGCTCGACGAGATATTGGGCAATGAAGATGCCGACAGCAATATGGCTGAGATAGAAGATAAGATGAACCGTATGATGGAGATGCAACGCAAGGGCAGCGACATCTATTTCGGAGGCTTCTCCCACATGAAGCGGTTTGCCTTCTTCAGCGAGATAAGCAACTGGTTTACGCCTTTCTATGCCGAGCATCCCGATGTGGCCAACGCCTTGAAGGGCGACAATGCTGCGGCTATAAAGAATATGGTGTCGCGCGGACCGTTCTGCGATTCCGACAAGTATTCGTTTGTGTTTGCAATAGCTTCCATCTTCGACCGTTTGCCAGCCGATGCTCAGGAGATGCTGAAGGGTGGAAGCGCTTCGTTTCCCGATAGTGTGGCAGCCGAAATTGGTTCGCCTGTCTATGTGCGCAGGATGTATTTACAAGATTTGTACCGCTTCTTCAGGCTGTTCCCCAACAGCAAGGATTTTCGCAATCCGTTCGGCAAGACTGCAGATGGAGCGTCATTAGGCTATCTTTTCATTATGAATCAGTCGCTTGCCCGGTTTATGTCGCACGAGGCGGTTGAGGTAGGGCGCTTGCTGTTCAAGTGGCGTCAGTATGATGCTGTAGTGGCCCTTGCCGAGTCTGTCGTCAAGTCGGGAGCCGAAAGTGCCGACCTTTCTCTGCTTCTTGGCAATGCCTATTTGAAGACAGGCAGCTATGACGCGTCGTACGAATTGTTTTCACGCGTAGTTGCAAAAAATGAGAGGCGCGAGCAGGCAATGGCAGGCTTGGCGGAGGCTTCGTTCATGTTGCGCAGGTACGATGACGTTGTAGGCATCTGCAACCGATTGGAAACCGCAGGACACCTATCCAAGCGTCTGACAATATATATGAGTCTGGCGTTGATTAATAGTGGCGATGTGCGCGAAGGAATGAACCGTCTCTATCGTCTTGACTACGAAGACGGTTCCGACCGCAATGTAAAGCGCGCCATTGCCTGGGGACATCTGATGAACCATAAGCCCGACGAGGCAGAACGTATCTATGATGCTCTTGTGGCTGACGGCTCGGATGTTGCCGACGACTTGCTCAATTGCGGCTACGCCAAATGGCTGCTTCACAGGAATGGCGAAGCCAGCCGCATGTTCAGTCGTTACGTCTCTGCCATGGAAACCGACAATAAGGGCGAATGCCTTGCCTCTGCCTTTGCAGCCGATATGGACTTGCTCGACATGTATGGGGTAGGGGATTTCGAGAAAGTGATAATGCTGGAGTCGGTAGTAAAGAAATAGAAAATCAGCAACGTGGCTGATAAAAAAGTAAGCACCATCAGAATTGAAAACATGGTTTTCTTTTCCAATGGTGCTTTATTCGTAAGTGACAGCCAGTTCGGAAGCTAACTGTCCGCCGCTTACTTGAACAATTAAAATTTAGCCTAAATATTTCATGAGAATCTTGGCGTTGCCGCTGTCGCGAAGCTTGGCAATACTCTTCTCGCGTATCTGGCGCACACGCTCGCGTGTCAGTCCGAGCTGGTCGCCAATCTCTTCAAGACCCTTCTCGTGGCAACCTATGCCGAAGCACTCGCGGATGATAGTAATTTCGCGGTCCTTGAGCACCTTGTTGAGCACGGAGTTCAGCTCGAGAGCCATTGACTCGTGGTCTACCTGGCGGTCGGTACGGCTGTCGTCGCCACTCGGCATTACGTCGAGCATACAGTTGTCCTCACCGTCCTGGAAGGGAGCGTCGATACTGAGGTGGTGTCCGTCGGCCATAAGACTCTGTCCGATTTTCTCCTCGTCAATCTTTGTAGCGTCAGACAGCTCCGAAACCGAAGGATGACGCTGGTTTTCCTGCTCAAACTTGTTGATCTCGTGATTGATCTTGTTGAGCGAACCCACCTGGTTGAGGGGCAAACGAACGATACGGCTCTGCTCGGCAATGGCCTGCAAGATGCTCTGGCGAATCCACCATACAGCATACGAGATGAACTTGAATCCGCGTGTCTCATCAAACTTCTGTGCTGCCTTAATGAGGCCGATGTTGCCTTCGTCAATGAGGTCGGTCAGTGTCAAACCCTGATGCTGATACTGTTTTGCTACGGATACTACAAATCGCAAGTTGGCTGTTACCAATTTGTCTTTGGCACGCTCGCCTTCCGGACCGCCCTTCTTGATTTTCTGTGCCAGCTCTATCTCCTCGTCAATGGAAATAAGCGGTGCACGTCCAATCTCAACGAGATATTTATCCAGTGCTTCACTCGAACGGTTTGTAATACTTTTTTGAATCTTAAGTTGTCTCATCTTGTATACCTTAAACTTTCTACGGCTTTTATAAAAGTTGCGCGTTTTGAGCAAATGTGCCCAAAAACCTTGCAAAGGTACGCTTTTATTCTGACTTAAACAAGTTTTTTATTCAATATTATTGTATTTCTGAAAAAGATAGTAACTTTGCACGGTTTTGTTGTGCCAGGTTGACGGCATGGCCATTGTGAAACTATGATAAAATTGTAGAAGACTATGAAAGAAGTAAGATATTTTTACGTTCCCAATGCTGCAAGTGCAGGCGAACTGCCCGAGGAGGAAGCCAAGCATGCCGTGCGTGTGCTTCGGCTGCAGAGTGGCGACCGCATGATTCTTGCCGACGGCGAGGGCGGACTCTTCGATGCCAAGGTGAGCATGGCTTCGGGCAAGCATTGCATGTACAACATCCTTGAGCAGCTGCCGTGCGAGCGCGAGTGGAACGGACGCATCACGCTTGCCATTGCCCCTACCAAGATGATGGACCGCATAGAGTGGATGGCTGAGAAGGCTACCGAGATAGGATTTGACGAACTTGACTTCCTCGACTGCAAGTTCTCCGAGCGCAAGACGTTGCGTACCGATCGTGTGGAGCGCATCGTAGTGTCGGCTATGAAGCAGAGCCACAAGGCCCACAAGCCCATGGTGGGCGAAATGGAGCCTTTCGGCGATTTTGTGGCACGTCCACGCGAGGGACGCAAGTTCATAGCCCATTGCTATGCCGAGATAGAGCGCAAGGACCTCTTCGCTACACTCCAGACCATCGCCCCTGAAGAGCCCGTGACCGTACTCGTAGGCCCCGAAGGCGACTTCTCTATCGACGAGGTGCGACTTGCCATGACCCATGGCTACGAGCCTATAAGCCTCGGCAGAAGCCGTCTGCGCACAGAGACTGCCGGACTGAGTGCCGTCATGATGGCAAACCTCACAAAGCGCCAGCTGTAATAAAAAACAGAGAAAACACACCGACCATAATACAATACTTATGAAACCGATATTTATAAAGCTGAAAGCCCTATGGCTGATTGCGGTTTGTGCCGTATGCCTGGCTTCATGCTCCAATGACGATTATGTACGCTCTATTCCAGCCTCTGCCACGGCTGTGATGAAGATAGACGGAGCCGTCGTGGCGGGTTCGCACAAGATGCTCTCGTTGCTGCTCTTTGGCGACAAGACTGCCGACGTGATTGACCTCAGCCGTGAGGTTTACGCCTTCGAGACGGTAGACGGCAATCTTGGAATGTGTGCCAGGGTGAAGGATTCTGATGCCTTGCTCGAAGCCCTCAAGACAGTCACAACGTCTGACATTCGCAAGCAGGGCGACTGCCGCCTTACCGACATCAACAATTCGTGGGCGGTAGGCTTCAACTACAAGTCGCTTGTAGTGCTCGGTCCCGTTAGTGCAGCAGCCTTGCCCGACGCCCAGCGCAGCATAGTGCGCATGCTCAATCAGGACGAAGACGCAAGCATAATGGTGCGCCCAATGTATTCCAAGCTGGACAGCATCGACAGCCGTGTGGCATTCGTTGCCCAGGTGCAGGCCCTGCCCGAGAAGTTTGCAGCCCCCTTCATGCTGGGTGCCCCCAAGGGAGCCGACGCTTCGCAGGTGGCTGTAGCGGCAGGAGTTGACATCAAGGACGGCATAGTGCGCATCGATTGCCAGAGCTTCTCGTTCGACAAGAGCATCGACCGCGAACTGAAGAAGTCGCGTGCCGCCTTCCGTCCCGTCAAGGGCGTCTTCAGCCAGAGCCTTTCGCACAACCAGCTCTTTGCACTCTTTGCCAACGTCAAGGGCAAGGAGTTTCTGCCCCTCCTCCAGTCCGATCGTTCCCTTCAGGCTGTACTCATGGGACTCAATACCGCCGTCGACTTCGACAATATAATGCGTAGCGTCGATGGCGACCTCGCATTCATGTTCTCGGGAATGTCGCAGGACAATATAGCCATGACAATGCTTGCCCGTGTGGACAATCCCGTGTGGACAGCCGACGTAGACTATTGGAAGCAGTCGTGTCAGCCGGGATGCAGCATCACGGGCGGCAACGGCAATTGGGGCTACCGTGGAGGCGAAGCCAGCTTCTCGTTCGGCTTGCAGGGCGACGTGTTCTACGGTATCTCTGGCGAGGCCCCAACGTCCGTTCAGCAACTGCTAAAGCCCTCACAACCCATATCCGTAGAGGTAAGCCGTATGATAGCAGGAAGCCGCATGGCAATGGTGCTCAATCTCAAGCCGCTCGCAGCCAATGGTGCGGCAGCAGGCGGAATGCTTGACATGCTGAAGCCAATAATAAACAATGTGAAGGCCGTGGTTTGCGTGATGAAGTAGGCTGACAACGGATATGAAGTAGGGTAACAACTAATATGAAGTAAAGAAAACAATCAATAACAATGGAAAGAATTGTATTCAGGGACGTACTGCCCCATGTCTTCGCCGACAGAGCCGATATAGGCTCCGACATATGGAAGAGCGAAGCCGTTTTTGAGAAAGGCCGTCTGTATCTTGTAGAGGCAGCAAGCGGAATGGGCAAGAGCACGTTCTGCAGCTATCTGCTGGGCTATCGTCACGACTATACGGGCACCATACTCTTTGGCGACGACGATGTGCGCGGATATAAGACAGCCGACTGGGTCGATGTGCGCATGCGCCGCGTCAGCCTGCTGTTTCAGGAACTGCGCCTCTTCCCCGAACTTACGGCTTGGGAGAATGTAGAGATAAAGAACCGTCTCACGTCATTTGCCGACAACAAGACCGTCGACACATGGTTTGAGCGCCTCGGCATAGCCGACAAGAAGCAGTCGCTCATAGGCGAGATGTCGTTCGGCCAGCAGCAACGTGTGGCTCTGATGCGTGCCCTGGTGCAGCCCTACGACTTCATAGTGCTTGACGAACCCATAAGCCATCTCGACGACGACAACGCCCGGGTGATGGGACAGATTGTCATGGAGGAAGCCCGCAAGCAGGGAGCCGGAGTAGTGATGACAAGTATAGGAAAACACATTGGTTTGGATTACGAAAAAACATATAGACTATGAATCTTGTATGGAAATTGCTTCGCCAGCACATTAGTATAGGTCAGTTTGCAGGCTTCTCGCTTGCCAACCTGCTTGGCGTACTCATCATCCTGTTCGGCTTCCAGTTCTACAACGACGTGCTGCCCGTATTCACAGGAGGCGACAGCTTCATGAAGAACAACTACATCATCATCAACAAGACCATCGGCACGGCAAGCACATTGACAGGCCGCACCAACACGTTCAGCAATTCTGACATCTCCGAAATCCAGTCGCAGAAGTTTGTGCGTGGGGTAGGGCAGTTCGTGTCCGCCAACTATAAGGTTGAGGCTTCGATGGGCGTGCAGGGAGTCAACATACTCAATTCCGAACTCTTTCTTGAGAGCGTGCCCGACCGCTTCGTCGACGTTCCGCTCAGCAAGTGGAAGTACACCACGGGCGACGCCACCGTGCCCATCATCCTGCCCCGTTCGTATATCACGATGTACAACTTTGGCTTTGCCCAGAGCCATTCGTTGCCCAAGATAAGCGAGGGACTCGTCGGAATGGTGGAGTTCACGCTCCTCGTTCACGGCAACGGCAAGGACGCACGCTTCAAGGGCAGGGTGATAGGATTCTCGTCAAGGCTCAACTCCATACTGGTGCCGCAGACATTCATGGAGTGGAGCAACAAGGAATACTCCAGCGTCTCTGACAATAGCGCCACGCGCCTGATTGTGGAGGTTGACAACCCTACCGACACACGTGTGTCGGAGTTTATGGAGAGCCACGGCTACGACATGGCAGACAACAATATGGATGCCGAGAAGATAGTCTACTTCCTGAAGCTCCTTGTGTCAATAGTCGTCATAGTAGGACTCGTCATCTCAGCCCTGAGCATCTACATCCTCATGCTCAGCATCTACCTGCTCGTGCAGAAGAACACCACCAAGCTCGAGAACCTGCTGCTCATAGGCTACAGTCCGCAGCGTGTGGCAATGCCCTACCAGGTGCTCACCATAGGTCTGAACCTTGCCGTCCTTGCCATAGCCTTTGCGCTTCTCGCAGCAGCCCGTTCCTACTACATGGATGTCATCATGACGCTCTTCCCCGAGACCGACGAAGGCTCTATGTGGGGCACATTGGCAGTAGGCATCCTACTGTTTGTAGTGGTGTCAGCCACCAATGTGCTCGTAGTGAAGAACAAGGTGATGAGCATCTGGAAGAGGAATTGAAAATTAATTAATAAAATAAAGGGAAGTATAAAACGAAACTTACAGATAGTTCCATTTTATACTTCCCTTTTTGTTTACAATGTCTGTTATTCTTCACCGTCATTGGTATGCAGAATGATGCTTGTTGCGCCTATGGTGAAGAGGGTGCCGTCCTCGATGCGTCTTTGTTCGCGGTCACCGAGTATAACGTTGTCTACAAATGTGCCGGTGTAGCTCGGGCCGTCCTTGAGGATGTATTTCAGGCTACCGTTCTTGTCGCGGCTTACGGTTATGGTGCAATGGTTGATGTCTATGCTCGGGTCGTTGGTCTCGATGGCGCAGTTCACCCCGCTGTTCTTCATGTAGCGTCCGATGGTGTTGACGCCCATTTGCAGGGGAATCACCTGCTTGTAGTGGAACACGTTCTCGATGACCGTGATGTAGCCGTATTCGTTGCCCTCGGCGTTCTCTTCGGGCGTGTCCTCCTTCTGTGTCTTGCGCAGCTTTGAAACGCCTATGCGTATGCCGAACTGCTTGCCGCATTGCGGGCATTGGAACACAAGCGACTGTCCGTCGGTATATTTCTTCTCGTCGAATGTGATGTAGTTGTCACATTTAGGGCATCTTACTCTTTTCATTTATTGTCTGTCGTTCTGTTTTATTTCTGTTATCCAGCTGTCGGCAAACGAGCTGTCTGCCTTGAGTTGGCTTAAGGCGCTGTTGGCTTCGGCACGGCTGGCGAATTTCCTGTATATCACTTTTGTGAACCCGTTGTGGCGGCACACGCTTGCCTCTGTCATTCCCTGCTGGTGGAGCTTGTCTACATAGTGCTGGGCGTTCTTGAGCGACACGCGGCTGGCGAGCACTATAGTATAGTAGGGCAGGGCGTCGGACTCGTCGGCTTGCCCGTCGGCTTTGGCTTGGGCTGCCTCTTCTGAGGCTACGAGGCTCTCGGGCTTGCCGCTTGTCATTTCCTTGGGCATTATCTTGTAGAGCCATTTGGCGTCGATGGCGCTTTGGCTGGTTGTTCCGGTGCTTGCATCGCCCAGTCGTGAGGGGATGGAGAGCATCACGAACAGCACTATGCATGCGGCTGCCATGTGGCGCAGCATCTTGACGGGGATGTTGATCGATAGGGTAGGCTGTTCGGCCTCTTCCTCCTCGTTGTGAGCGGGTGAAGGGGCTGCCTCGGCAATGGGGCTGTAGGCTGCGAATGGCGACGGCTCTGTCTTGCGGATGTCGGCTGCTGAGGCGGCAGGGGCGCTTTCAGGTGCCGACTCTGTGGCTGGCAGGGCGTCGAGTTCGAATGCCTGGAAGCCGTAGGTGGCAGGGGTGGTTATGCCGTTGTCGTTGGGGATGAAGTCGTACTCTCCGTTTTCTAATGCGTAGAGCCGTCCGATACCGCACAGCTCGTGACCGCCGTCCTCGCCCAATATCATTTGGCGGAATTCGTCCACCTCGCTTTCTATGCGCTTCAGGGCTTCGGGATAGCTCAGGTCGTAGCAGCTGACATAGTCCTGCGCTAGAACGGAGTCGTTCATCGTGAGTCGTGGAT
>ENA-ORNT01000867-ORNT01000867.1-human-gut-metagenome-genome-assembly--contig:-NODE-867-length-21309-cov-2.924720_pt1 | contig 21309 bp, 21 predicted proteins | sample MGYA00242120_ERZ509032 | MGnify/ENA primary metagenome ERZ509032 (study PRJEB26280, sample SAMEA2338729) | human gut metagenome | biome: human gut; feature: human-associated habitat; material: faeces...
GTACAACCAGAATGTCTATTCCTGTAAGAAAGTATCCGAGCAGCCCGTGTCGCTCGCGCTTTCGCTGAGCGAAAAGCTGCTTGACGGCTGCGGCGCATGGAGAGTCCACGGCGGCGGCTTCGCAGGAACAATTCAGGCCTTTGTACCGCTCAATAAGCTTGATGAGTACAAAGACCTGATGGAAAAAGTATTCGGTTCGGGTTCGTGCTATATTCTCTCTGTCCGCCCTGTCGGCGGCGTCGAGCTGTAAATTATCCTATCTATGAGCCTCAGGATTGCTCCTGGGGCTCAATGCCGGGATAGAGGACTTCGTGAATGTCATTCTTGACCTTTGCCCAGTTGACTATCAGCACTTCAATGCCGTTTATCTTTGTCAGCGGAGTCTTGTCTCTCGGGATGATAGCTTCGGTCACGGGCCACTTGAGATATCCGGCGTATGTCGTTGCCTGGCTGATTATCTCGCTCTTTGTGAAATCGGTGCTCACGAGCGGCAGAACCTGATCGAGGAACTTCGTGCTCTTGCTGAGCAGGGTCGAATAGTTTTCGGTCGAGTACATCTTCTTGAACTTCGCGAAGATTGCCATAAGAATCGTTCTCTGGCGTTCTGTTCTCACTCTGTCGCTGTCTATTTCGCGCAGGCGGGCATATTCGAGAGCTTCGTTGCCGTTGAGGTGATAGGTTCCGGCACCCTTTACTACGGTGCCGTTCTGCTTGAGTATCGGCGAGAGAGCCTTCACTTCGCTCTCTGTCAGCGCTATGTCAACTCCGCCGAGCGCGTCAATGGCTTTGATGAAGCCGTTGAAATCGATGCTCACATAGTGGTCGATTCTTATCTTGTAGTTCTGCTCTATCGTGTCGATAAGCAGCTTCGATCCGCCGTAGGCGTGCGCCGCATTGAGTCGGGCGTTGCCGTGACCGGGGATAGAGACATAGGTTGCTCGCGAAAGTGAGACGAGCTTGATGTTGTTGTTGAGCTTGTTTATCGAAACGACTATGATCGAGTCGGCGCGGGAATAATATTTAGAACCGTGACCGAGATCGCGTCCGATGAGCAGGATGTTGATTATGTTGTCGTTATACCACATACGCGGATCGTCTATATTTTCGGATATATCCTTGTCCGCGTTCGGGTCCGAGAGATTCTCGGTGAACTCGGGATTGACGTCCTTTGTCTCTTCCTCGTAGTTCATCTTGCTCAGATAGTGGTTGACGGTGATAAGTCCCGCCGTCAGCGGAATCGCTATGACAAGAAGAATAACAGCTATTGTTATAATAACCTTTTTCTTCGTCTTTTTTCTGTGATGGTGATGATGGTGATGCGACTGACTCATTGCTATCTCTCCAATCGATTACTTGACTTTGTTGTCAATTATTATAATACTCCATATTTTTGTGTTTTTCAACTTAATTTTTAGAAAGGAAGATGTAACTTGTTCAAAAATAAAGATTTGAAATCCGTTGTTTTGGCGCTCGCGGGCGCAAACGGAACCTCCGGCAACGAGAACGAAGCGGCTCTGCTTGCAAAATCAATGCTCGAAGAGTATATGCCCGCGCATATTGACACGCTCGGCAGCGTGTGCGGAGATACGGGCGGCGACGGGGTGCATATCATGCTCGACGCTCATATAGACAGAATAGGAATGACCGTTACCGCTATCGACGACAGCGGCTTTATAAAATTTGCGCGCGTCGGCGGAATGGATGCGCGAGTCCTCGCTGCGGAGCAGGTGACGGTGTGGGGTGACGAGCCGCTTTTCGGCGTTATAACTTCGACTCCGCCGCATCTCGCCTCGGGCGACGACGACAAAAAAGCGAAAAAGATTGAAGACCTTTCAATAGATGTCGGCATGATCGCCGACGAGGTCAAGAAAATAGTGCGCCCCGGTATGCGCATCACCGTCAACAGCACCCCGAAAGAGCTGCTCGGCGGCAGAGTCAGCTGCGCCGCGCTCGATGACAGAGCGGGCGTTGCGGCGATACTTCGCTGCCTTGAGCTGCTCAAAGATAAAAATCACGGATGCCGCATCAGCGTGCTGTTCTCGTCTCAGGAGGAGACGGGCGGCAGCGGCGCGGCGGCGGGCGGCTTTGCGGCTGCACCCGATGAGGCTATCGCCGTTGATGTCAGCTTCGCCATGGCTCCGGGACTCAAAAAGGAGAAGTGCGGTAAGCTCGGCGGCGGCGCGATGATAGGCTTCTCGCCCTCGCTCGATTATTCTATGTCCCGCACCCTTGAGCGTATCGCCGACGAAAACGGCATCGCTCGCCAGTGCGAGATTATGAGCGGCAGTACGGGCACCAACGCCGACGAGATTCAGGTTGCCGGAAGCGGAGTCAGAATGGGACTCATCTCTATTCCGCAGAGAAATATGCACACTGCGGCTGAGATAGTCGATCTAAATGATATCGAAGCCGTCGCCCGACTTATGGCGGCATATATAATCGAAAGGGGGCGCGCATGATGTACGGACTGCTCGAAAAACTCTGCTCGATAGGCGGCGTGTCCGGCAGGGAAGATAAGGTGCGCGAGTTCATAATCTCCGAGATAGACGGCTTCGCCGATTGGCGCGTCGATCCGCTCGGAAATCTTATCGTGCACAAAAAGGGAAAGAGCCCCGCGAAAAATAAAGTTATGTTCGACGCCCATATGGACGAGGTCGGCATGATCGTCACTTATATAACCGATGAGGGGATGCTCAAATTCTCTGCCGTCGGCGGCGTCGATCCCCGTGTTTATCTCGGCAGAAGCGTGAAGGTCGGCGATAAAGAGATAAGCGGCGTTGTCGGTCTCAAGCCGATTCATATGCTTTCTAAAGAAGAAGAACTCGATATGCCGAAGGCTGATGATATGTATATCGATATCGGCGCGGAGTCGGCGGACGAGGCGCGCGAACATGTCTCTTTGGGCGATACTGTGGTGTTCGACTCGGGAATAAGAAAATTCGGCGACGGCTTCGTTCAGGGCAGAGCGCTCGATGACAGAATGGGCTGCGCCGTGATGGTTGAGATGATAAAGAGCGAGCTCGAGTATGACGCGGATTTCTCGTTCAGCGTTCAGGAGGAGATTGGCACGCGCGGCGCGAAAGCTTCGGCGTTCAGCATCAGACCCGATTACGCCATCGTGCTCGAAACCACGACTGCCGCGGATATCCCCGGCGTTGACGGCGAAAAGCGTGTTTGCGCTCTCGGCGAGGGTGCAGTCGTCGGCTTTATGGATAGGGGCACTATCTATGACCACGACCTCTATGAGCTTACGTTCAAAAAGGCAAAGGAAAACGGCATAAAGATACAGACAAAGACAATGGTCGCCGGCGGAAACGACGCGAAGGCTATCCATGCCAGCGCGGGCGGAGTCAAAACTCTCGCAATTTCGCTCCCGTGCAGATATCTCCACTCGCCCTCGTGCGTGATAAAAATGAGCGACGGAGACGATGTCCTCCGCCTTGCAAAAGTGATGCTCGGGGAGCTCGCCAATGCTTAAACTGGCTGAAGAAAAAGAGCTTTTTGATTTTTGCCGCCGCGACGCTTTCGGCACGAAAATCGCCGGATATCTGAAAACTTATTCCGCTGATTCCGCCGCCGTTCGTTTTTGGGTTCAGCAAAATGACGAGAATATTATAACCGCCGCAGTCTGCCGCGTTTATGACAGCGTCGTGCTGAGCGCCGAACCGGATGCAGATTTTGAAGAGCTCTGGCAGTTTCTCAAAATCATAGGCTTTTCAACGCTCTCCTGCGAAGAAAGCGTGTGCCAAAAGCTCGGACTTTCGCCGACGAGAAGCGGCAATATAGTCCGATTCGAGCATCTTCTGCGCCCTCTGCGCGGCGAAGCTCAGATGCCGAGATATCCCGACCTGCGCGATGTATATTCGCTGCTCGTTTCTTCGGGCTTTGACCGTCTCGGCGGGCGCGACGAGTGGATTGCGGATGTGTCGAGGCGCATGAACAGAGATACCGCTCAGTGGAGCGTGATATACAGCGGCAAAACGCTCGGGGCGTGCGCTTGTGCTCTGTTTGTCGCCGATTCGGCAGCCTTTCTCGGCTGCGTTGCCGCGCGCGAGGATATGCGCGGCAGGGGACTCGGCGGCGAAGCTGTGCTGACGCTCGCCGAAAGATATTCGTCCGATGGCAGGCGGGTCGAGCTCTTCTGCAAGGACGGCAGCATAGTTGAGTTTTATAAAAAATCGGGCTTTGTGCCCGTCGGCAGATGGGCCGAATATGATACAGAACAGGAAATATAACATGGAACAGACATTTTTCAAATTTGATGAGAAAATACTCAATGCTTCCGAAAGGGCTCTTGAGCGCGCCGAACACAGCTTCGCGCGAATTGAGAAGAACACTGAGTATAATCAGCAGAAAGTGCTCGCCTCTTTTATCGAAAACAGGGTCAGCGAGAGCCATTTCACCGAGACTACGGGTTACGGCTACGGCGACCGCGGACGCGAGACGCTCGATAAAGTTTTTGCGAGCGCGTTCGGCGCTGAGGCGGCTCTTGTGCGCCACAGCTTCGCCTGCGGCACGCATACGCTCGGCGTCGCGCTCTTCGGGCTTCTTCGCCCCGGCGACACAATGCTCAGCGTCACCGGTCAGCCCTATGACACCATCCACCCAGTTATAGGCATTACCGGCGAGGGTATGGGTTCGCTAAAGGATTTCGGCGTAAAATATGAACAGGTCGATTTGAATGCCGACGGCGAGCCGGATATTCCCGCGATAACCGAAGCGGTTAAGGCAAAGCAGCCGAAGCTCGTCTATATCCAGCGTTCGCGCGGCTATACTCTGCGCCCGAGCCTCTCGGTCGAGAAGATAGCTGAGATTGCAAAGGCTGTCAAGAGCGTGTCCGATTCGATAGTCTTTGTCGATAACTGCTACGGCGAGTTCGTCCAGCGCGTCGAGCCCGTGCAGGTCGGCGCGGATATAATGGCGGGCTCGCTTATAAAGAACGCAGGCGGCGGAATAGCCAAGAACGGCGGCTACATAGCGGGCAAGGCGGATCTTGTCGAGAAATGCGCCTACAGAGCCACCGTACCCGGCCTCGGCAGAGAGGTCGGCGCGTCGCTCGGTCAGAACAGAGAGCTGTTCATGGGCATATTCAATTCTCCGCATATCGTCGGCGAGGCGCTCAAGACTGCAGTCTTTGCCGCCGCGCTGTTTGAAGAGTTCGGATTTGATGTCACTCCGACAAGCGACGAGGAGAGATTCGATATCATCCAGACTGTCCAGCTCAGAACGCCCGAAGCGCTTATCGCATTCTGCCAGGGAATGCAGGCAGGTGCGCCGGTCGATTCGTTCGTCGTTCCCGAGCCGTGGGACATGCCCGGCTATGACAGCCAGGTCATTATGGCGGCGGGCGCGTTCACCATGGGCTCGTCGATAGAGCTCTCTGCGGATGCTCCGCTCAGAGAGCCTTATGCCGCATGGATGCAGGGCGGCTTCAATTTTCACAGTGCCAAGGCGGGCGTCATGCTCGCGGCGCAGGTAATGCACGACAGGGGACTTATCTGATGAGCGATTTCAAGGGAATAACTCAGGATACGCTTTTTCTCATGCAGCTCAACCGCTTCAATGATTCAAAGGCGTTCTATGAGGAGAATAAAGAGAAAATAAAAGCAAACATGACCGTGCCGATGCGCCAAATAGCGGCGTCGCTCAGCGATATGATGCTCGACATCGACCAGTTCATGAATACTATACCGACAAAGATGGTGTCGAGGGTGCGCCGCGATACGCGCTATACCCACGACAAGCACCTCTACCGCGAAAATATGTGGATAATGTTCATGCGCCCGAAAAAAGAGTGGCATATGTATCCATGTATGTGGTTCGAAGTAACTCCGCAAGCGTGGTCGTGCGGCGTCGGAACATACGAAGTCTCGGCGGACTATATGGAGGTTTTCAGAGAGCATCTGCGAAATGACCCTGAGGGCTTCAAAAAGGCTGTGAAATCGGCTCTTTCAACGGGAGCCATGCTTGATGCCGAGTGCTATAAGCGTCCGAAGCCCGACTGCCCCGCAGGACTTGAAAATTTCTATAACGCAAAGTATCTCTATTTTGTGTTCGCCTCCGATGAGCTTTCCGATATCGGGAACGACGGGATAATAACCCGCCTCGAGGGGATATACAAAAAATTCGCGCCGATGTATCGTTTCCTGCGCGATGTTTCGGACGACTATTTCAAAACGCATCAGTGATGCCGAAAGGAGCTTTGATATGAGTCTTGACCCCGAAGATTACAAAGAGCCGAGATGCCCGAGCTGCACCGATTTCTATTATCCGGACGAAAACGCGAATGTGTCGTTTATCCCCGTTGACCGCGTTGTGGACAGGCTCGATACTCTGCTCTCCCATAACGATATGCCCGCGGCGCGCAGGCACCTTGAATATTGGCTCTCCGAAGCCCGAATGGGCGGCGACAAGCGCGGCGAGCTCGCGGTGCTCAATGAGCTTATGGGTCTCTACCGCAAAATGGGCTTGAAAGACAAAGCTTTTGAAAGCGCGGAAAAGGCGGACGAGCTTGTGAAAACACTGTCACTCGGCGGCTCGATAACCGCCCCTACTGTTTGCCTCAATGCCGCAACAGTCTGCGAAGCCTTTGACCGCCCGCGCGAAGCCCTCGAACGCTACAGCGAGGCGAAGAGCATCTACGAAGATTTTCTCCCGCCCGGGGACGCGCGCCTCGGTGGACTCTATAACAATATGGCGCTCGCCTGCGTGTCTCTCAAGGAATACGAGCAGGCGCGTGAACTCTATCAAAAAGCGATAAAAATTATGAGCGCACTGCCCGGCGGAAAGCCCGAAACGGCGATAACATATCTGAACCTTGCCAATGCCGCAGAGGCGCAGCAGGGGCTCGAAAACGCGTCGGAGTTCATCACTGACTGCCTGCAAAAGGCTGAAAATCTTCTGCTCGATGAATCAAACGCGCTCGACGGTAACTACGCTTTCGTCTGCGAAAAATGCGCACCGACTTTTGAATATTACGGTTGGTTCATGACCGCCAAGGAGATAAAAAGGAGGTCGGACGAGATATATGAAAGGACTTGAGCTTTCAAGAAAATTCTATGAAACATACGGTGCGCCGATGCTCCATGAAAAATTCCCGGAGCTTGAAGATAAGCTCGCGATAGGCCTTGTCGGCGACGGCTCGGAGTGTTTCGGCTATGACGATGATATATCGCGCGACCATGATTTTGAGCCGGGATTCTGCATCTTCGTGCCCGATGATATCGACAGCCGTACTGAATTTCAGCTCGAACGCGCCTATGCGAAGCTCCCGAAGAGCTTTGAGGGCGTTGACAGGCTCAAAATAAGCCCCGTCGGCGGCAGCCGCCACGGAGTTATAAAAACGGGTGACTTCTATCTCGCGAAAACAGGCTCGCGCACGGGCTTTGATTCTGTAAATCAGTGGATGACTACGCCCGACAGCTGCCTTGCGGCGGCGACGAACGGCGAAGTCTTCCGCGACGATCTCGGCGAGTTTTCGCGCATCCGCCGGTCGCTTCTCGATATGCCGCAGGATGTCAGACTCAAAAAGCTTGCAGGTCATCTTATAATGGCGGCGCAGGCGGGACAGTATAATTTCAAGCGCTGCATTTCCCACGGCGAGACCGGCGGCGCCCAACTCGCGATGATAGAATTTGCAGATCACGCCATGTCGGCGGTGTTCCTGCTCAACAGAAAATACCGCCCGTTTTATAAATGGGCGTTCAGGGCAATGCGCGAGCTCGAAAAGCTCTCAGAGCTTGCCGATACATTTGAATTTCTCATATCTTCGGACAATGAACCGGTGACCGCCTCGGCGAAGGCGGATATCGTCGAGGACATTGCCTCGATGATAATAACCGAGCTGCAAAATCAAAGCCTTACAGACGTGATATGCGGCGACCTCGAGAAGCACGCATATTCGGTCAACGATAGAATATCCTCGACGCAGCTGCGGACTATGCATATCATGGCAGGAGTGTGAAAATCATGACAAAGACAAATGCAATGAGAATGCTCGACAGAGCGAAGATAAAATACGATGTTCTCCAATATGACTACGACGAGAGCGACCTCAGCGGCGTCCATGCGGCGGCGGCTCTCTCGCTCGACCCGAATCAGGTGTTCAAAACCCTTGTCACCCGCGGCGGGAAGAACGGACTTTTCGTGTTCTGCATCCCGGTCGGTGCGGAGCTCGATCTCAAAAAATGCGCGAAATGCGCCGGGGTCAAGAGCCTTGAGATGATCCATGTTAAGGAGCTCATCTCGCTTACCGGCTATATGCGCGGCGGCTGCTCGCCGATAGGCATGAAAAAGCAGTATCCGACTTTTATCGACTCCACCGCATCTGATTTTGAAAAAATATATGTCAGCGCGGGTCAGCGCGGACTTCAGCTGTGCCTCGACCCGAAGGAGCTCGCCGCATTTGTCGGCGCGGAGCTCTGCGATGTTACGGTCTGATTGACTTTAGAAATGCTTAATATTTGAAGAAAAAGCACCTTATTATGCTTGGCGGGAGTAAAGAATAGCTGTCAGGTATGTTATACTCGTTTTATAGATTTGCCGATCGGGGACAAATATGATAGAGCTCAGAAACGGAAAACTGAAAATAGACTCAAAACGGTCCGCGTTGGAGATATTGCTTGACCTCTCTATCGTCGCAATGCTCACCGTTCTGTTTGCGTTTAACTTCCGCTTCGGAGAGCGAAATTATATATATCACGCGGCGCTCATTTCCGTTGTCGGTCTGACTTTTTTTGTCCGCATACTCGGCAGACCGAGCATCTCGATTAAGCTCCCGACGATATGGTACGGCATCTTTGTTCTGCTCTGCGTCGTCTCGTCCCTCTGGGCGGCATATAATGTCAGCTATACTTTGCATTATATACCGCGAATGCTTCAGGTGATGCTGTTTTGCTACTGCGTGACTCTTTATATAGAGACGCGCGAGGATTTTGAGCGATTTACCGCGCTGTTCACCGCAGCGGTAATGATAATGATTTTCTCCATATTTGTCAGAACGCCGTATTCTATGTGGTTCTCCGGCTTTTTCGGGCGCATAGGCTACGAAAATGTCACGGGCAATAATATCAATACGATAGCCTATATCTGCGTCGTCGCCGTGGCGATATCGTTCTGCAAGGCATATTACTATAAAAAACGCGCCTATTATCTGTGTACGGCGTTCGAGCTGCTCTATATAGTCCTCTCGTCTTCGAGAAAAGCGCTGCTTATCGTAGCGTTTCTTCTGTTCACGATGCTGATATTCTATGTCAACAAGCGTTTTTATCTGCTCAGGCTTGTTCTGATGGCGCTGGCAGTGGTAGGTATCGGAATCGCGTTTTTGAAGGTTCCCGCGCTCTATAACGCGGCGGGCTTCAGACTCGAAAAGATGCTCAATTATCTTGTCGGCAACGATGCGTCCGCCGACGGAAGCCTTACGCTGCGAAAAGGCCTGGCGGAGATATCCTCGCAGATATTCTATTCCCATCCGATAATCGGTATCGGACTCGGAAACAACACCTATCAGATAGAGCAGATCTACGGACTTTCCGTCTATGCTCATAACAACTATCTCGAGCTGGCTTCCGGTCTCGGAGTAGTCGGATTGATAACATATTATTGGTACTATATTTACCTTCTTATCGGCTTGGGCCGCAGAGCGTATAGGGGAGAGAGGCTCTGCGTCACAATGTTCCTGCTGCTTGCGGCAACCGCAGTGGGCGAAACTACGCTGATATCATATTACGATTATAATGTCCAGATAATGCTGACGCTATGTTTCTGCGCGATGAAGCTAAAGGACGAAAAAAAGAAAACATATATGAATCTTGAATGAAGGTGCGTATGTTATGAAAATTGCCGTTGCGGGAGTAGGCTATGTGGGTCTTGTTACCGCGGTCACGCTTGCCGATGTCGGGCATGATGTAATCTGCCTCGATGTTGACAAAGGCAAACTGAAAATGCTCAAAGAGGGCATCTCTCCCATCTACGAATACGGACTCGAAGAGCTTATGCTCAAAAACCGCGAACGCCTTGAGTTCACGGACGATGTGACGAAGTATTCCGAAGCACAAGTCATTATTATCGGCGTCGGTACGCCCGAGAAGGAGGACGGCTCCGCGGATTTAAGCGCCGTGTTCTCCGTTGCGGACAGCATCGCCGACAATTGCAGCGACGGAGCGGTCGTGGTTGTTAAATCTACCGTGCCGATCGGAACCTGCGAGAGCGTGCGCCGCAGAATAGGCGAGCGCCGCCCGAATCTTCATTTCTTCGTCGTCTCAAACCCCGAGTTCCTCTCGCAGGGCACGGCGGTCAGGGACACCTTCAACGCCGACAGAATAGTTATCGGCGCGGATGATGAGCAGGCATATAAAACAGTTGAAGAAATGTATGCGCCTCTCGAACTGCCGATAGTTCATGTCAGCGTGCGAAGCTCCGAGATGATAAAATATGCCTCCAACGCGATGCTTGCAACCCGCATTTCATTCATGAACGACATCGCGAACCTCTGCGAACTCGTCGGTGCGGATTTCAACAAGGTTCGCAAGGGAGTCGGCTCCGACACTCGCATAGGCAACAAGTTCCTTTACGCCGGCTGCGGCTACGGTGGTAGTTGTTTCCCAAAAGACGTGAAGGCCCTCGTGAGCACTGCTTCCCGAAGGATACAAAGGCGCTCAATTTCCAGAGCGACCACGCCGGAGTGAAACTAAAGATCGTAAAGGCGACTATCGATGTCAACCGCGAACAGCGTATAAAGCTTATTGATAAAGCGCGCAGATTCTTTCCGGATTTCAGGGGTGTGCGCGTGGCGATAATAGGACTCACTTTCAAGCCCGGCACCGACGATCTGCGCGAAGCGCCCGCAAAGCAGAATATAGATATACTCCTCAATGAGGGCGCGGATGTAATCGCGTGGGATCCGCTGGGTGTCGAAAATTTCAGAAAGCGCTATCCGGATTGTGCAATAAACTTTGCCGAGAGTATAGACGAAGCCTTGACAGATGCGGATGTTTGCTTCATAATGACTGAATGGGAAAAAATTGTGGAATATCCGCTGGATAACTACAAAAAGTATATGAGGCGACCTCTGGTCTTTGACGGCAGAAATTGCTACAAGCTCTCCGAGGTCGAAAAGCACGAGATATTCTATGATTCAATAGGAAGAAAGATTGTCGATACTCTTTGACGAGCGTTGACGAAGTGGGGGATATGTGATTGAGTAAGATAGTTAGAAAAGATACCGACAGCGACGGAGTCGAAGTGAACATCATGTATGCGTTCGGTCTTCTTCTGAGAAGGCTGTGGCTTCTGATACTTGTCGCGTTGGTGGTCGGCGCGTCATGCGCAGTGATAACCAAGGCAGTCGAAGAGCCGACTTATACTTTGAGCATGACATTTATCGTCAACAATAAGTCCGAAAAAGACCTCTCGTCATCGGGGGAGAATTCCGTCTCCTATAACGATATGTCGGCATCGGCTTATATGGCGAATACTTTCGTCCATCTTATGACCGGGCGCACTATGTGCAACGCGATAGCCGCCGAGTGCAAGTCGTATCCGAAAACTGCGGATCAGGTTGCGAAGATGATAGCCGCGTCCCGCAAGACGGACAGCAGCATTATCGATATGACCGTCACTGCTTCCTCGCCCGAGGAGGCTTATGAGCTCGCGCAGGCTGTCAAGGATACATATAAAGATGTCGTTCAGGTCTATTCGGGCGGCAGCATCCATCTATGCGACGAGCCGGAGCTGCCGACAAAGCCGGACAAGTCCGTCGGTACAGTGCGCAACGCCATTATCGGTGCTCTTGCGGGTGCAGTTATATGTGCGCTCATTATAATAATCAGGGATTCTGCGCGCAACACCGTCAGAAGCCAGGAGGATATCCAGAACAAGCTTCAGCTCAATGTTATCGGCGAGGTGTCGCAGGTGCCCAGCGGCGAGCGTTTCTATAAGAAATCCGCCCACGGCGACCGAGAACTGCTGATAACCGACAAGGCCTGCGGCTTTGCGTTCGTTGAGACATATAAAGCAATGCGAACGAAGCTCGAACTGCTTAACGGCAGGCGCGGATACAAGAGCTTCGTCGTTTCGAGCGCCGGAGCCAATGAGGGCAAGACGACCGTTGCCGTCAACCTCTCGCTCGCGCTTGCGCAGAACGGATATTCCGTCCTGCTCGTCGATGCCGATCTCAGAAAGCCGTCCGTGCTCAAGAATCTCGGCATAAGCAATCTTTCCGGTAACGGCATAGCCGATGTCGTCAACGGCGCGAAAAATTCGAGCGATGCGATAAAATATATTGAGAAATATAAGATATTCGTCCTCGCAGGCGACGAGAGCATAACGGATCCGACCGAGGTGCTTTCAAACGCCAAGACCGGCGAGTTCATCGCAGCGGCAAGAGAAAAGTTCGATTATATTATCATCGATACGCCTCCCATCGGAATCGTTGCGGATGCGGCGATATGCGCCAAATACACCGACTCGTCAATATTTGTTATCCGCGAGGATGTTTTCCCCGTTCCCGCGATACTCGAGGCTGTCAGCGACCTCACTCAGGGCGGAACGGATCTCGCCGGATGCGTCTACAATATCTCGACCGACCGCAGCAAGGGCGGCTACGGCAACTATTCGATCTCGCGCCGCGGATACGGCTACGGATATGGCTACGGCAAGCATTACGGGTATGGCTACGGTTACGGCAGTCATTCCGGCTCGCACGGCAAAAACAGCAAATAAGCAAAAATATATCAGCCTCCGGTTCTTTTGTGAATCGAAGGCTGATTTTTTATCTTTTCGGTACTCCCTGCGGGAACATCAGTTTTTCTAAATCACCCGCGCTCTTTTTATATTGCGCTTCGGATATCGCCCCGTGTTGGAGCAGGGTGTCGAGCATATTTATCTGGCGCTCATATAGGTCAAGCTTGTCTCCGCCTTTTCTTTGCGGCTCAACGCTCATGCTTGAACACCTCTTATCATCGGCGCATAGAAGTCAAACAGCTCGCGCGCGACTTCGAGCGTGTCCTCCTCCGAGGGCTGCTCGGGCTTGTAGGTCGAGAGCCATTTGTTCTCGAATTTTTCAACGCTCTTGTAGAACGAAGTTCCGTCGAAGTCCTCGCGCTCATTATAGCGGCGCTTTGTGGTCGTGAATGTGCATTTGCGCTTTTTGAAATTGACCGCCATCTGCTCGAAGAACGAATACCAGCGCGGCAGATAGAAAGTTTTTATCATACCGCCCCATTCTTTCCATGCGTAGTCATAGAGCTGCGAGGAGCGCGCGGGACCCCAGAGGGTCAGCATATAAAGCTCGTTGAGCTCGAAATTCTGCCTGTCTTTGTCGGTGCAGGCATAGGCGTTTGCCTGCCTGACATGCTCGCCGAGCGTCAGTTCGGGGCGCGTCATGAGCAGCCTGTCAACATCTTCGAGCAGGCGCACGAATGTGTTGACACTCTTTTCAAAAAGACTTATATTTTTGCTGTCAAATGCGCTTATGCTGCGCTTGTAGAGATCCTTTGCATAGTTGCTGAGCACCTGGCGCGTCAGATCGCAGACATCGAATCTGTATCCGTCCGTATCAGCGTGTTCGGCTTTAAGCAGATTTTCGAGCGCGTCGAGCAGTTTCTCGTTGTCATATCTCAGCTCAAAGACATCGTTCGGCGCGGTGTGGCGCTGTTCGTATGCGGGTCGGGCGCAGATTATCGACGCAGTCTCGCGTCCTGTGCAAGCCTTGCTGTAGCAGGTCTCATGCATATCTTTGACCGCTTCGAAAAGGCACGCTTCGTCGCTGCCGTAGCGGCGGCGGGCGTAGTTCTTGAGCCATGAATCAAGCTCCGGCTTGTCGCTTCGCGTGAGCATATCCGAAGCGAGGTCAAAATACAGCGGGTTCTGGAAAATGCCCTCCATGAAAAGCCCCGTGCCGACAATATTCGGATATTTTTCGCGCTCTTCCATGAACTTGTTTTCGGCGAGCGCGTCTATCGAACCGTGGAGCGTGTTTCTGTCGCCGAAGTTGTTGAGCGTGCCGCTGATGAAGTTGTATCCCCAGAAGCCGTCGGTCTTTTCGCATTTGCTGCCGTCGATGTCGAGAATGAGCAGCTTGTCCTTGTCAACAGCCTTGACTATCGGCTCGCGCAGAGACCATGCCTGCATGACCCAGACCGCCTGAGAGTCGAAAGCTGTATACATCTCTGAAATAGCCTTTCCTACGTTCTGGAGATACTTGTCACCCTTTATCGGGGGCTTGTTCTCGTGGAACGGGTCGCAGGCATAATAGTGGTGCGCGCCGAAGAGCTGACGCTGCTTTTCAAGCAGAGCCATGCCGAATTTTCTGAAGTTTTTGTCGAGCGGGTCTATTTGATATGTTACGGGGAACCCGCACCATGAGGGGACATTGTATGCGTTCGTGTGCGGAAGCACGCGAAGAATTGTTGAGGGCACCTGACCTGAGCAGCCCTGCTGAATCGGTGTCATGCCGAGCTCGAGCTCGCGGTCGATTATCTTCTTGCCGAGTTCAAGTCGCTTGTCAACATACGCTTTGTCCGTCAGGCTGAAATAGCTGTCGAGGTTGCCCATGAGCTGCCACGGCAGATATGCGGGGCCGCTGATGAAATTGAGCGCTCCGTCGTCCGTATATCCGAGGTCGCGCAGGGTGTAGAAAAGCACTGCCTCGTAGCCGACTATGCTCAGCGGCATGTTTATTCCGCGCATAGCCATGTAGTCTATCTCGCGCTCCCAGCGCTCCCAGTCCCACCAGCGGGCGGAATACGAAAATGTGCAGTAGTTCATGTAGGCGCGTTTGTCCTGCTCGATAATGCGGACTGTCTTGCCCGCGGGCAGGGGAGCTTCGGTTATATTGCCTATCCTGTCGTTGCCGCAGTGCGCAAGGTTAACATTGCAGCAGTCCTTCAGGTATCTGTAATATGCCATTGCAAGGCTTATCTTGCAGTCGCCGCGCAGAACTATTTTGTCGCCGCACGCCTCGATTTCATAGAAGCTCTTGCCCTCGCGTCTGTCCTCGATTTCGAGTGCGAATCGGTCGGCAATCTCCGGCGTGTTTCTTTTAATCAGCTCTTGCATCAGTCTGTCCTCCAGCTATAAAAAAGTTTTTATGTATTTCTAAGCGCATTTTCACGCTGAAAAGTCGATTTGTTGAATTGATTGTATAGTTGTTGTGATATAATCAAATGCGATCCAATTCCCGGAAGGTGAGAGAATGAAAAGTAAAATGACTTCAAAAGGCAGGGCGATGACCGCCGCCGTGTGTGCGCTTTCGTGCGCCCTGATAATCCTCGGCACATTTATAAAAATACCTTTGCCGATGATATCGATAACCTTGCAGCTCGAATTTGTTCTGCTCTCTGCGATGCTGCTCGGCGCGTGGCGCTCGTCGCTGAGCGTTGCGGCGTATATTATCCTCGGTCTCTGCGGCGTGCCCGTGTTCACTTACGGCGGGGGAATCGGCTGCGTGCTCAAGCCGTCCTTCGGATTTATAATCGGCTTCCTTGTCGCGTCCGCCGTCACGGGATTCATCGTCGAGCATCTTAAAGAGCGCACATTTTGGAAGCTCTTCTTCGCCGCGCTCGCGGGCACTGTGATAATATATGTTATCGGCACCGTGTATTTTTATTTTATCACCCGGCTCTATCTCAATACATATCCGGGCTTCATGAAGATGATGAGCGCCTGCGTGTTCATGACCTTTCCGAAGGATGCCGTTTTCTGCCTGCTGCTCGCGTTCATCGCAAAGCGGGTCTATCCCGCAATAAGAAAGTATATCACCTGCTGACTATTGAATAGCCCAGAGTGATCTCGGCAGTGTTGCCAAGACTGTCCGTGTCCGTCTCAACTGCCTTGAGATAGACCAGCGCGCATTCCTGCCCGTTTCGCGACTGCCAGTCGGCGAGGCGTATGACGGTGCGGAATATCGAGAGCGGTCTGCCGTTTGAAGAGACGGCAGAATTGACTCGCTCAAATCTTGTTTGTGGCACAGCGTAAGTTTTGATAAAAGCCGCTTCCTCGCAGCTTCCGGGCTGCGGCGCGAAGCGGCTGTTTTTCATCGTCCAGAGGGCAAGACTGTGCCTGAGCTGACGCTCGTCCATCAGAGATAACATAGCTCTGACCCTCCATGCCGTATGGCTTTTTTATTTGCAGACTTTTTTGTATATCTCCTGTGTGACCTTTTTCATCTCGTCCATCTGCTTCTCCATGTCCTCGACGAGCTTGAACTGCGTGCGGGCGCGGACAAGATTGTGCTCGGGATAGTCAATGCGGAAATAAGTGTCGCCGTTGAGGTAGTCCCCAAGGAAACGCATACCGCATTCGAGCGTCATGAGCTTCGATGAGAAGGGGAGATATTTAATCTCCGCGTCGGTCAGACTCTTGCCGGCGGCGGAAAGATAGCCCTCGGTGTAGACTTTGTAGAGCTCAATGTCGAAGTTTACTTTGTCGAGGTTTTTCTCGTCCTCTGCGGCGGTGCTTGCGCCGAAGCGGATGCTGTCGCCGAAATCGTAGAGCGAAAGTCCGGGCATGACCGTATCGAGGTCAATTACACATATGCCCTCGTCGGTCTCGTTGTCGAACATGACGTTGTTGAGCTTCGTGTCGTTGTGGGTGACCCTCAGCGGCAGCTCGCCGTTGCTGAGCATGTCGACGAGAATGCCCGTGTCACCCTCGCGCGAGAGAACAAAGTCGATCTCTTCCTGTACGCCCGCCGCGCGACCCTTGAGATCGTCGCTTACTGCCTTTTTGAAGTCGGCAAAACGGGAGCGGGTGTTGTGGAAGTTCGGGATAGTCTCGTGGAGCGTGCTGCTCGGATAGTCCGCGAGCAGGCACTGGAAAGTGCCGAAAGCCTTTGCGGCGTTGAAGAATGTTTTCGGGTCGTCAATGGACTGGCAGGCGTGCGCGCCGGTGATAAAATTGTAGCATCGCCAGCATTCGCCGTTCTCTGTTCTGAAATAGGGCTTGCCGCCCTTTGTGAAGAACACCCTGAGGCATTCGCGTTCCGGGTCGCCGCCGCGCTCGATAACTATGTTGCGCAGGTATCCCGTGACTCCGACGATATTCTCCATCAGCTCGTCTGGATTCTTGAAAACATTCGTATTTATCAGCTGAACAAGGTAGCTTGTGCTGCTGCCGTCAGCGTTTTTGAAATCGAGAACAAAAGTGTTGTTTATATGACCGTCGTTTGAAACACGGTAGCCGATATATTCTCCCTCAAAACCGAATTCATCGATTATCTGCTGCAGCGGAAAGGGAGCATTCTGCGTTTGCATCTGTATCACCTTTTGATTATTTTGATAGTGCCGAACCTTTCGGGATTGTGAAAGCCGAGAGAAACGCTGTCAACGGGGAAGAGCGCACCGTAGTGCGGGGTCGGGGAGTCGTCGGCGCATTTATAGAAGTTGCCGCGTATCTCACCCTCGCCGACCGAAAACTCGCAGCCGTAGAGCGCCGATATCAGGCTCTCCGGGATAAAGAGCTGAGCGTGCCAGCCCTTTTTGTCCGTGTAAACTCCTGCACTGACGCGCGGGGTCTCTGCGGTCAGTTCTTTTATGAACACGCGGCCGTTTCTCTCGCTTCCGAACTGCGACAGATAAGCGCCGTTCGGATTCATCTCGAAGTTTATGTATTCGCTGCGTCCGCTGACGGGAGCAATGAACACTTCGAGGCAGCTGTCGGTATATACCGGATCGTCGCGCCTTGTGTATCTCGCGAGTACGGGGCTTTCGGAGCTTTCAAGAAAAGCATAGTAGCCCTCGTTTTTAACCGCGCAGAATCGCACGGAGCTTTCGGGGCGCGAATATCCGTCTTTTTCCCAGTGGAAGGAGCTTATCTCAAACCGGGGGATAAGCTCCTTCTCCGGTAAACTGTCAAATATAAAAGTGTTGCAGCCGTTCATATCAGAGCTTCTCGACGATAGCCTTGGTGTCTCTGGCTATGAGCAGCTCCTCGTTGGTGGGCAGAACAAAGACGCGGACCTTTGAATCCGGGGTCGAAAGCTCGCCCTCCTTGCCCTTTCTGAGCTCGAGGTTCTTCTCGCAGTCGATCTTGACGCCGAGATATGTAAGATGCTTGCAGACATCTTCACGCAGGTCGCAGGTATTCTCACCGATGCCGCCGGTGAAGACTATTGCGTCAACGCCGTCCATCGCGGCAACATATGCGCCGATGAACTTGCGGATCTGATAGCGCTGGATGCTTCTTGCAAGAGCGGCTCTCTTGTTGCCTGCCTCTGCGGCGGCGAGAACGTCTCTGTCGTCGCTCGATATGCCGGAGATGCCGAGAACGCCGGACTTCTTGTTGAGAATTTCGGCGGTCTCCGCGGGAGTCCAGCCCTCCTTCTCCTGAAGATAGGTGATAGCCGAGGGGTCAACTCCGCCGCAGCGCGAGCCCATGATGAAGCCGTCGAGGGGAGTAAGACCCATGCTCGTGTCGATAACCTTGCCGTCCTTGATAGCGGTTATGGAAGAGCCGTTGCCGAGGTGGCAGGAGATCAGCTTGAGCTGCTCGATGGGCTTGCCGAGCATATCGGCCGCGCGCTGGGAAACATATTTGTGAGAGGTGCCGTGGAAGCCGTAGCGGCGGACCTTGTCCTTCTCATAGTACTCATAGGGAAGAGCATAGGTGTAAGCCACGGGAGGCATGGTCTGGTGGAAGGCAGTGTCGAACACGGCGACCATGGGCACGCCGGGCATGAGCTCCTGGCAGGCCTTGATGCCGATGATGTTGGCGGGGTTGTGGAGCGGGGCGAGGGGAGTGCACTCCTCGATTGCCTGCATGACCTCGTCGGTGATGACGACGGACTTGGCAAACTTTTCGCCGCCGTGGACGACGCGGTGGCCGACAGCGTCGATCTCCTTCATGGAGCCGATGACGCCGTTCTTCTCGTCGACGAGCGCGTTCAGCACGGCCTGGATGGCCTCGCTGTGGGTGGGCATGGAGACGGAAGCGGCCTTGATGGCTTCCTTGCCGGGAAGCTGGGGCTTGTAGGTGAACAGACCGTCGATGCCGATGCGCTCGCACAGACCCTTCGCCAGCAGCTCGCCCGTGGTGGGGTTGAGCAGCTGATACTTCAGGGAAGAAGAACCTGCGTTGATGACCAGAACATTCATAAGTATACTCCTTTTTCCGAGGGCGCTTGCATTGCGCCCGAATTTCCGATAAAATAAGAATCAAATTGATCGGATGTATAATTCAATACAGAATATATTATAACAACTTTTTTCGCAAAGACAAGTAAATTTAACAAAACGTAACTCTTTTGTAACCGCTTTGAGAGGACTTCCATGAGGGTATTTGGTATAATATGCGAATATAATCCCTTCCACCGCGGCCACAAGTGGCAAATTGATGAATTGCGCCGTCTGGCAGGCGAGGAAGAGTGCGCCGTCGTGTGCGCGATGAGCGGCGATTTTGTCCAGCGGGGCGATTTTGCCATTGAACGCGCGCATGCGCGCGCCGAGGCTGCCGTGCGCGGCGGGGCAGATTTAGTCCTTGAGCTGCCGCTGCCGTGGGCCATTTCGTCGGCGGAGGGCTTTGCCCGCGGCGGCGTGAGCATTTTGGCGGCGACGGGCGTGGTCGACACGCTGGCCTTTGGCAGCGAATGCGGTAACGCGGCGAAATTGCAGCGCGCGGCAAAGGCACTGCTGCGGGCGGATTTTCCCGACGCGCTGCGAGAGGAGCTTGCCAAGGGCCTGTCCTTTGCCGCGGCGAGGGAGAGCGCCGCGAGGGCGCTCATCGGCGAGGATGCCGCGGTGCTCCGGGAGCCGAACGATATCCTCGGCGTAGAATACTGCAAGGCGCTGCTGCAAAGCGGCAGTACCATCGCGCCGCTGGCAATATTGCGAAAGGTCGTCGGGCACAACGGGGGTGCGGCGAAGGGCTTCGCCTCGGCGAGCCACATCCGCGAGCTGCTCACGAACGGAGAGGACGCCTCCGCGTATCTGACGGCGGAGAGCGCCGCCATCTATGCGCGCGAATGCGCAGCGGGCCGCGCGCCGGTGACGATGCAGAATGCGGAGCGAGCGGTGCTTTCCCGGCTGCGCGCGATGTGCGAGGAGGACTTCGCCCGCTATGACAGCGGGAATGAAGGCCTTTATCGCCGGTTTTATGACGCAGCGCGGACGGCAGCGTCCGTCGACGAGCTGCTCTCCGCGGTGAAGACGAAGCGCTATGCCTATGCGCGGCTGCGGCGGATGCTGCTTGCGGCGTATCTGGACGTGACGGCGGCGGATGTGCCGCCGGAGGCCCCCTATCTGCGCGTGCTGGCGTGCAATGAGCGGGGACGAAAGCTGCTCAAAACGATCAAAAAAACGGGAAGCGCACCGGTGCTGACCAAGAGCGCCGATGTGCGCGCGTTGAGCGAGGAGGCGCAGAAGCTCTTCGCTCTGACGGCGCGCGCGGCGGATCAATACGTGCTCGCCTATCCCGAGCTGCGCGCGGCCAGAGGCAGCAGCGCGTGGACGGAGGGGCCTGTGATCGTTTGAGCAAGGAACCGAGACCTCGAAAGGAGAACAGAATGAAAAAATGGATGACGCTGCTGCTTTGCTGCGTGCTGGCGCTGAATTTGACCGCCTGCGGCGCAGGAGCGCCCGGCGGGCCGGAGGACAACGCGCCGCCGCAGGCGAGCACGCTGCACTTTGAAGTCGCGACGCAAGTTTACGAAAACGAGTACAAGGCCGACGACGGCACGGTGCTTCTGGCGGAGCGCTACGAACTGCCGGTGCTCGAACTGCGCACGGAGGACGGCGAGCTCTACACGCTGGCGGAGAACGTGACGGCGAACGGCGGCACGGGCAACCCCACGCAGTTCACGGCGCAGAACGCCTTCAACACGGAGATGAACAACGTGCTCGCGGGTCTTGAGTCCGAGGCGGCGCAGATGGCCGCAGAGGCCAAGGAGCTCTATGCGGAAAACGGCACATCGGTCTTTTTGAACGGAAGCTACTGGACGAACGAGCTGAGCCTGACGCAGACCTACATGACCGAGGGGAAGTTCCTGAGCATCGCGGCGGAGAACTACACCTACTACGGCGTGCATCCGAATTCCGCCACCCGCGCGTGGAGCTTTGATCTGACGACGGGCGAATTCCTGACGCTGGACGCGCTGGCCTCGGAGGAGGGCGATTTGCAGGGAAACTCGCTGCAGGAGAGCATTTATTGGAATATCTACGAGCAGATCGCGCAAAAGGGCCTCAGCGAAGGATATTTTGACGATTATGACTCTTATTTGCAGGATTTCCCCACGCTCGCGACGCTGAACTTTACGGAAAACGGCCTGACGGTCACGTTCGACCAGTACGTCATCGCGCCGTATGCGGCGGGGCCGCA
>ENA-ORNT01000868-ORNT01000868.1-human-gut-metagenome-genome-assembly--contig:-NODE-868-length-21298-cov-4.129219_pt1 | contig 21298 bp, 21 predicted proteins | sample MGYA00242120_ERZ509032 | MGnify/ENA primary metagenome ERZ509032 (study PRJEB26280, sample SAMEA2338729) | human gut metagenome | biome: human gut; feature: human-associated habitat; material: faeces...
TAAATAAGCGAAGACTCTTCATCTTGCCGCTCATTCCAGCCTTACACTCTGAATGCCTTTCCTAATTGCCTAATGGCTGAAGACAACTTTTTGATAAAACAAAGAGGAATAATACCCCCGTTTTTGACAAAATAAAGAGGAATGATGGGAAAAAGCCCCATCCATCACCTCTTATTACGCCAAATCTGAGGACTGCATCCTACCTTGGAATTGAAGATGCGATAGAGCTGGGAACGGGAGGAGAAGCCACACTCCAAGGAGATGACATCATTGCTATAGCTGGTCTTCTCTCGCATCATCTTCTTCGCCGCCTCAAAGCGGATGTCGCTGAGCCAAATGCGAAAACTAGACTCTATACATTGGTCGAAATAAAGCGAAAGGTCTGACTTCGACACCTCCAACTGGCGAGAAAGCATCAGCAGGTTCATGGCTGTGTCCTTATAACCCTTCTCGGCACACCACGCCTCCAACTTCTTCTTTATCTGCTGCTTCGTCTCATCCGACAATGTCGCCATCACAGGCTTTTCCTCTGGCGAGAGTTCCCCCTCTTGTTCCTCATCCTTATCCAGCAATTCATCGCTTGGCACATAGTTGTTGCCCAATGCCATAAAGGTGACGATGAAGAAGAACAGCGCAATAAGCACCAATGGTCCGACGATGAGCAGCAACTGGGTGGAAATGATGGCGATAGGCATCACGAGGGCTACCGTAAAGAGGATGAAGAGGCTCGCCTTGGAATATCTCACGTAGGGCAAAAGGTCGGTGGCAGCCATCGACTCCAGCATCTTGCGACGCTTCTGCATCTCTATCATAATCATCACCACGCCATACACCACGCTCGCCAAGAACAGAGCTTGCACCACATAGAGCCACGCTCCCAAATGGGCACTGCCCCTCTGAAGATAGCCTATGCCGCAAACCAGACAGATGGCTACATAAAAGCCGATACATACGAGATTCATCTTGCGACGGCGTGAGTGGGTTGCCTCGATGTGATAGATGGCTATGGAGATGAGCGAGAAGCTGAGGGGATAGACCAATACATTGAGCAAGGCACCATAGACATCGTCCGTGGCTCGCAATCCCAACGACATCTGCAGGTAATACTGGAAGGCGAGGATGGCGAGAGCAACAACAATGAGGTTGCGTGAATGCTCGTAACGCTTGTTCTGCCACTGGGTATGGAGCGAGCCGAGCACGAGATAAGCTGCATTGATCAGCATGAACAGGAAACAGCCAAACTGAAGGAGATATAATGAATCCATTCTTATTTTCTTTTTGCTTACAAAAGTACAACTATTTTAGAGAAATCCATCACAAATCGCCCATTTTCTTTCTGAAATACTGGTAAAAAAGTGATTGAACCCTAAGAGATAGAACTGCAAAACCTAAGCTTTACACTTGTAAATGCCGAAGATAATGGTGTAAGAACTGCGTTCCGCTGATTGCGTGGCATATGCCAAACGATTGCACGGCATATGTAGCGCAATCGCTTGACATATGTCGGGCGATTGGATGACAGATGTCAAGCGATGAGAACACTGCGGTTTTTACATCATTACTCTTACTTTCTTACACATTCACTCCTATGCTTGTACTCGCTTACTCTTACATTCGAACTCACTCATTCTTACTTTCAATGATACTCTTTCTCGTATTCCGTCCCACTATCTATCGCTGTTCAACTATCTTTTTCCCTTGCTTTTGATGGCTATCTCAGGAAATTATTGTAACTTTGCAAGCTGAAAAGAAGAAAAAACAATGATAGTTTGTATAGCAGAGAAACCTAGCGTTGCCAAGGACATCGCCCGAATCATCGGCGCCAACTCGGCTCGCGACGGTTATATGGAAGGTAATGGATACCAAGTGACATGGACTTTCGGCCACCTATGTGAGCTGAAAGAGCCCGACGATTATACCCCAATGTGGAAGCGTTGGAGTCTCTCGGCATTGCCTATGATTCCACAACGATTCGGCATCAAGCTCATCAATGACGAGGGTATCAAGAAGCAATTCAGCACCATCGAACGACTGATGCAAGCCGCCGACTCCATCATCAACTGTGGTGACGCCGGACAGGAGGGAGAGCTGATTCAGAGATGGGTGATGCAGAAGGCACAAGCCAAGTGCCCCGTGAAGCGACTTTGGATCTCGTCCATGACCGATGAGGCCATCAAGCAAGGTTTCGCAGAACTGAAAGACCAGCAGGAATATCAGTCGCTCTACCTCGCCGGACTCTCCCGTGCCATCGGCGACTGGCTCCTGGGCATGAATGCCACTCGTCTCTATACCTTGAAATATGGTCAGAACAAACAGGTGCTCAGCATCGGTCGTGTACAGACCCCTACCCTCGCCCTCATCGTCAACCGACAGAAGGAAATCGACAACTTCGAGCCAGAGCCTTACTGGGTGCTCGCCACCATCTACCGCAACACGCAGTTTACTGCCACTTCGGGCAAGTTTACGAGCAAGGAAGAGGGCGAGAAGGCATTCAGCACCATCGCCGGCAAACCTTTCACGGTGACGGATGTGTCGAAGAAGAAAGGTACGGAAGCCCCTCCTCACCTCTATGACTTGACATCGCTGCAGGTGGATTGCAACAAGAAGTTCGCTTATTCCGCCGACATCACCCTCAAGCTGATACAGAGCCTCTACGAGAAGAAGTTTACCACCTACCCTCGTGTAGATACGCAATACCTGACGGACGACATCTATCCGAAGGTGCCTCAGATATTGAATGGCGTGAGCCAAGCCAAGATCATGAGTCAGCAGAAGTACCTGCCGCTCGTACAGCAGCTCGCCGCCTCTGGCAAGAAACTGCCGAAGAGTAAGAAGGTGTTCGACAACAGCAAGGTGACCGACCACCATGCCATCATCCCTACCGGTGTGCCACCTACGGGTCTCACCGACATGGAGGCAAACGTGTATGATCTCATCGCCAAGCGATTCATCAGCGTCTTTTATCCCGACTGCAAGTTCTCCACCACCACCGTCATCGGCGAAGTGGTAAACGAGGATGGCGACAAGCCTGAGAAGATAGAGTTCAAGGTGAGCGGCAAGGAGATACTGGAGCCTGGATGGAGAGAGGTATATGCCAAGGACGTGAAGGCTAACGATGAGGAGGATTCACAAGACGGCAACACTGGAGGCGATGCAGGAAATGGCGCCAACAAAAAGGAAAACGTGGAAGAGCGCACGCTCCCTTCCTTCGTGAAAGGCGAAAGCGGCGACCACACCCCTACCCTGACCGAGAAGTGGACCACCCCACCGAAGTACTATACTGAGGCGACCTTGCTCCGTGCGATGGAAACGGCAGGTAAGTTTGTGGAAGACGAGGAACTTCGTGCTGCCTTGAAGGAGAATGGCATCGGCCGCCCTTCCTCTCGTGCTGGCATCATCGAGACCCTCTTCAAGCGTCACTACATCCGACGACAAAGAAAGAACTTGATGGCGACTCCTACGGGCATCGAACTCATCGACACCATCCACGAGGAACTCTTGAAGAGCTGTGAGTTGACGGGTATCTGGGAGAAGAAGCTCCGTGACATCGAGCACAAGACCTACGACCCAGGACAATTCATCAATGAGCTGAAGGAGCAAATCAACCAAATTGTGAACGATGTGCTTGCCGACAACAGCAGTCGCATCACCACCACGACCGAGGAAGACTTGAAAAAGAAAGAGCCTAAGAAGAAAAAGACTGCTCCAAAGCCTAAAAAACTTCCTGCCGATGACAGTATTATCGGAAAGGTTTGCCCTGTTTGCGGACAAGGTACCATCATCAAGGGAAAGACGGCATACGGTTGCAGCAACTGGAAGGGAGGCTGCAAGTTCAGACTGCCATTCGCAGAATGATCAGAATAAAGACTATACTTATCGCTTAGTTACACCTTTATTATATATATAGGAATTACACCTTATTATATATAAGGGACCAACAACTGAAAATAATTTCAAGGAAGCACAGATATCATTGGGTCATGGTCATTTCTGGTCAAAATCAAATATCGATTCTTTGACAGCCGAAAGGTATTCGCAACATAATTGTAATGCAATTACAACACGATTTAACAATTGTAATTTTTACAATCCATATTTTTTTAGTAACTTTGCACCCGCAAAAAGGAAAAGTAAAAGTATTAGATTTATTTAAAACGGATAACAATTACATAAGAAATTTACATTTATGATAAAAAAAACTTACATCAAACCTCTCTTGAAGAGTTTTCTCATTGAGCCTATGGATTTTCTCGCTGCAAGTCCTAATCCAAGCGGAAATGCAAAAGGTTCTATCAGCTTCAGCGATGACGTGACAAGTGGGGATAATGATGACACTGATCCTTGGGGAGAAGTTGATTACATTCGTTAAATCAGGAATTAAAAAGAGAAAGAGATGAGAGTAAAATTGTATTCAGTTATTATGTTGGCTGTTGTTACTTTCACAGCATGCAGCAATGACGAAATGAGTGAAACTCAAACACAGAAGGGCTTGACCCTCAGTGCTTCTGTTGAGAATTTAAGCACGCGTGCCTCCATGACAGATGAAAGCGGTACATGGAAGTTTGCATTTGAGACCAATGACCAGGTTTCTGTAAGCAACAGTAAGATAACAGAAGACTATACGTTCCAAAAAACTGGCGACCAGTTCACCTGTGCAAATGCCAAGGCTACTAACGAGGCTGCCGACTGGTATGCTTATTTTCCAAGCAATGATGTGAACTTGACCGGACAAGATGGCACATTGAATGGCGTAGCCAACTATTTGGCTGCTGCCGGAAAGACAACGCAAGCTACAACCGGTGAAAATGGACTTGCGATAACATTGCATGCCCAGGTAGCCGTACTGCGCATTGTGGAAGCGGATAAGGAAGGTGCATTAGATATTCAAGTGAAAACTGCTGACGGCAACAAATGGGTGACAGGTCTTTCTGCCCTGAAGAATCAGACTAAGTTTGACGTTAAGACAAGCGACAAAAGACTACGCTGCTTTCCAAGGAGAATATAGAGGCTGGCGATTTCAGCTATGTGGTTGTGCCTGCTGGCATGGGAATCGAGGTATATAATGGCACTGTGCTCATCAGCAAAACAACGACCGGTCTTTCTGCTGGCAAGTACTACACCATTACTTCTGTGCCTACCCAGGGTAAAAGCCATGCCACTATTAATGGCAAAGACGAATTCGTGGGTTGGGTACAGTTGTGGCCAGGCGGTCCAAGATTTGCCACCAAGGACGTGGCTGACCCTATGACTTGGACAGAGGCTAAAAAGCCCGGAAAGGAATTCGTATGGGGAGAGAACTGGCGCACTGCTAATGCAGAGGAAGTTACTGAAGAGGTAAAAGAATCAAAGGAAGGAATTTTATTTGGAGGACTTTTGATGGACTTTGATAAAGCTAATCATACATACATAGACGCAAAGGGTTCGCCTTCTATAAAGATAGATACGAAAGAAGTCAATAATGAAGAGGATGATATCGTTACATTCACCGGCGTGTATCCTGGATATACTAAGACCCAGCTGACTCTTTATAAGAAAAAAGGTGCAGACGATAAAAGTTATTTTGATTTCTGGACCACTTCTGAATTTTTTGGCCATGGCTGCAAATTTGGTATCACTATTGATAAAGAACTTAAAATTGGAGGTTTTGGAATCTCTAAACTAGAAAATAAAGACACAAAATATCTGGTTCGTCCTATACTTGCCAATTAATTGATTTCACCCAACTCCTGTCCATGCAAGCCTTTTCCTTGACAGGGGTTGGGCGTTTTTCTTTTAGGTGAAAGGCTCATCAATAGCTCATTTTAAGCTATTCTATAGCAGTTCGTGTATTTTTTTAATGAAAAAACCACGTATTTTCAGTTTTTATTTGTAATTTCGCAGCAAATTTCTAAAACACATATTAATTTTTAACAACATGTTGCAAAAGTTATTCGGTTTTGACCCTGCTCAAAACAAACTGAAAACGGAGGTGGCTGCGGGTATCACCACCTTCCTCACCATGGCCTATATCCTGGCCGTTAATCCTAACATCTTCAGTCATCTCGCCGCTCAGGGCATGGATACACACGCTGTGTTCACTGCCACCGTACTGGCTGCCATCGTGGGTACACTCGTGATGGCGGTCTATGCCAAGAAACCTTTCGGACTGGCTCCTGGTATGGGTCTGAACGCTTTCTTCGTATTCACGGTCTGCCTCACTATGGGCTATTCCTGGCAGATGGCACTCACGGCTGTTCTCATCGAAGGTTTCATCTTCATCATCCTCTCCGCTACCGGTATCCGCTCGATGATGGTGGATGCTATTCCGGCTTCCCTGAAACGTGCCATCGGTGCTGGTATCGGCCTCTTCATCGCCTTCATCGGTCTGAAGAATGCAGGTATCGTGGCTGCCAATGAAGCTACTTTCGTCACCATCGGTAAGATCACCGAAGGCTCTGCCCTGCTCGGCGTTATCGGCATCATCCTGACCAGCGTGCTCGTCATCAAGAAAGTGCCTGGCAACCTGCTCATCGGTATTCTCGCTACTACGCTCATCGGCATTCCTATGGGCATCACGGAAATACACGGACTGGTAGATGTGCCACCTTCGGTTTCGCCTATCTTCTGCCAGTTTGATTTCTCCAACGTCTTCTCCATCGATATGGTGGTCATCGTCTTCACCTTCCTCTTCATCGATATGTTTGATACGATGGGCACACTCGTGGGCGTCTGCACCAAAGCGGGCATGATGAAACCGGACGGAAAAATTCATGGACTCAACAAGGCGTTCATGGCGGATGCCGTGGCTACCGTGGCTGGTGCCTGCTTCGGAACAAGTACTACTACCACCTATGTGGAGAGCGCTTCGGGTGTTGCCCAGGGCGGTCGTACGGGTCTTACTGCCTTCATTACTGCCATGTGCTTCTTAGTGGCCCTGTTCTTCGCACCACTGTTTCTGTCAGTTCCTTCTGCAGCAACTACTCCAGTGCTCGTCATCGTGGGTCTGTATATGATGTCGCCTATCAAGGACATCGACCTGAACGATTATGCTGAGTCTATCCCTGCTTTCATCACCATCATCATGATGCCGCTCACCTACAGTATTTCTGATGGTATTCTCTGCGGTATGATCAGTTATGTGGCCATCAACGCCTGCTGCGGAAACATCAAGAAGCTGAGCATCACCATGTGGGTATTGGCTATCCTCTTCGTGCTGAAATATATCTTCATCTAAACAGAGATTATTTTCGTGAAATATAAATTAAAACAGGCCTTACTTTTTAAAGTGGGCTCAATGATAATATAATAGCCAACTTTTCGTTATTATATTATCATTGGGTTTTTACGTGGAAAGACGAATACGCCAAGTATTCTTTTCCAAAGCAATTATACCAACAAAGAAATGAAGCAAAACAAGTTTTTCATATATTTCACCATCCTGTTCTGCCTTCTATTGGCAAGCTGTGGCATCGACAAGAACCTGAAGAAAGGTGAGAAGTTCCTGGCTTTGGGCGAATACTACGATGCTGCCGAACAATTCAAGCAAGCTTACTCGAAGACACCCACCAAGGAGCGTGACAAGCGAGGTGAACGTGCCTTGAAGATGGCGCATTGCTATGAGAAAATCAATGCCACGCCGAAGGCAATAGCCGCCTATCGCAATGCCATCCGATACAACCAGGCTACCATCAAAGACCGATTGGCATACGCCCGTCAACTCTTGAAGAATGGCGACTATAAGTTGGCTGCCCAGGAGTTTCGTATCGTCTTGGACTCCCTGCCCAATGATGTCTTGGCACAAAATGGTTTGAAGTCTGCCCTCAAAGCTCCCGAATGGAAGAAGCAAGGCAGCCGATACACCGTCAAGCGAATGGACGTCTTCAACTCCAGAAGAGATGACTACTCCCCCGTTCTCTTCGGCGATGACTACGACCAACTCTATTTCAGCTCCACCCGAAACGAGGCAGCAGGTGACGAACTGAGTGGTATCACAGGCACCAAGGCTGGCGACATCTTCCTCTCAGAGAAGGATGACAAGGGAAAATGGAGCAAACCAGAGGCAATAGGCACAGGACTCAACACGGAATATGACGAGGGAGCGTGCTGCTTCACACCGGATGGCAGGGATATGTATCTCACCCAGTGTGTCACCGACCCTTCCTCTCCTCGCTACGCCAAAATCGTGACATCCCCTCGTTCGGATGCCGCTTGGGGAAAGACCAACAAGCTAGAAATCACCAAAGATACTCTCAGCAGTTATGCACACCCAGCCATCTCTCCCGATGGCGAGTGGCTCTACTTCGTCTCCGATATGCCAGGCGGCATGGGAGGACTGGACATCTGGCGAGTACGCATCACTGCAGCAGGACTGGGTGGCGTGGAAAACCTAGGCGAACCGATCAACACGCCAGGCGACGAAATGTTTCCTACCTTCCGCCCGAATGGCGACCTCTACTTCAGCAGCAACGGGCATGTAGGCATGGGCGGTCTAGACATCTACATCGCCAAAGTGGATGCCAAGACCAAGAAATACAAGCTTTTCCATCCGGGCTATCCTCTCAACTCCGAGGCGGATGACTTCGGCATGACTTTCGAGGGACCACACAACAGAGGTTACTTCTCTTCCAACCGCAAGGACGGACGAGGCTACGACCATATCTACTCGTTCGAGAATCCAGAGATTGTGAACACCATCAAGGGATGGGTCTATGAGATGGGTGGTTACGAACTGCCTGCGGCACAAGTGACGGTAGTTGGCAACGATGGCACCTACAAGAAACTGTCGGTCAAGGGTGATGGTTCGTTCAGCATAGTCATCAAGCCACAGGTAGATTATCTGTTGATGGCTTCCTGCAAGGGATTCCTCAACCACAAGGAAGAATTGCGTGTGGATTCCGCCAAGGAGAGCAAGGAATACACCCTCCAGTTCCCATTGGCTTCCATCACGGCCCCAGTCTTGATCGACAACATCTTCTATGATTTCGACAAGGCGACACTGACTGAGAGCAGCACCAAGGCGCTGGATGAGTTGGTCAACCTCTTGAAGGAGAATCCGAACGTGACTATCGAACTGAGCGCACACTGCGACTACAAGGGAAGTGCAGAGTACAACAAGCAACTCTCACAACGAAGAGCACAGTCGGTGGTCAACTATCTGATACAACATGGCATAGCCAAAGACCGTCTGACTCCAGTGGGATATGGTTGGGAACAGCCTAAGACCATCCGAAAGAAAGTGACTGAGAAATATCCATGGTTGAAAGAAGGCGACAAGTTGACCACAGATTTCATCCTTAAACAATCGAAGGAGCATCAAGAAATCTGCAACCAGCTCAACCGTCGCACGGAATTCATCGTACTCCGCACCACCTACGGTCTCTTTGATGAGAAGGGTAATCTGAAGAATCCACCGAAACCAAAAGAGAAGCCGGTCGCTGATGATAACGAAGACAGCTTCATCATTGATTGAAGCTTCATTTTTAGATATAAAAAAGAGTGTTGGACGCTCGCTACATTTCAATGCGAGCATCCAACACTTTATTGTATCCCCAGACACATAACACCGTTACCATACCAGCCAACATCATCAAGAGTTGCTGAGGCTGAGCGACAAGTTCGCCCAAAGAGCAAAGTGCCTTAGAGAAAAGCATCATCGCCGTCACCTTGGAGGCAAACAAAGAATCCTCCAAAGACAATACCATCTGTGTGGAAACGATGAAGATCACTCCCATCACCAAACAAGCCACCTGCCACCAACGCTCCATACGTCGATGGGAAGGTGCTGGCAAATGCTGCATCACCCTCTGGGAGAACCCATCATCAGGTATCTCCTCTTGATGGTCGGCAAAGAACATTTGAATCATTTGCTCATCAGCAATGTTCAAGCCCATAGGCTCATCATAGCCAGTTATATTCTTATCATCTTCTCTCATAACCATTCTGTTTTAAGTAACTTGCTAATTTATTTTTTCCTCGTGACAAATGCGACTTGACGGTGCCCGTCGCAAGTCCTGTTATTTCTGCTATTTTGTCTATCGGTTGACCATCCATCAGTTGGAGGGTCACACACGCTCTCTCGTTATCGCTCAATATTTTGAGTGCCTCCATCAAGTCCATCCTCAATCCCCCTTGGGATGACTCGGCGTTCTTGTGAGACACCGTTGGCGTATCTATATCCAATGTATGCTTGTGACTTCGATTGTAATCATACCATACATTATAGGCGATACGATAAAGCCAGGTGGAAAATCCTGCCAAACCATGAAAACTAGCAATATGGGTATATACCTTGATGAAGGTATCTTGTGCCAAATCATCACTCAACTGCGTATCTCCCAACGTCTGGCGTAGGAAGAAACCACGTATAGGCGACTGATATTTCTCAACCAGATGGTCGAAAGCCTTCCGGTTGTGAAACACAGCCACCTGCGTAACGAGAGAGATATCGTCGAGTTGTTTCACTTGTTCTTCCAATTTGGTATATATCCCATCGCCAACTGTCCGAGTCCATACACAGACACCAAGGCTCCGATACCAGCCATGAAATGCCAATGCCAAAATGCAAACATTGCCACCAAGCCTGCTCCCAAGAAGAAGTTGCGGAGACCTCGCTTGATTAGATATTCATCACTCTGCTTGTCGATAGGTCGCTGTTCCTCCGGCACATCCACGCCTTTCTCCATTGCCATCTCCATGATTCTCATGCGGTCCTTGTGACGGCGATACAGATACTTGAAGATGATAAAGATGATAATGAGAGGAGCAAAGACAAAGAGAAGTCCGATGACCAACATGACGAACATCACGAAGAACAAAGTTCCCTTGCCAAAGACACTTCCAAAGAAATCAAAAGGGTCGTCATAGTTCTCCAAACTATAGATGGAATGAGAACGAGACTGGTTGGAGTCGTCAGCGTCAACTTGCGCAGATGTGGTATCTACCGATGTCGTATCGGAATAAGCCTCCACTGCATCCTGTGAGGCAGAAGTGGTTGGCTGTTCGGTAGCTGATACCGCCTGCTTATTGTCAACTTGCGTTTTGGGAGTATAACGATGTTTTGGAGCAGAAGCCGCAAAAGACATCTGTGTTACGCCCAATGTCAGAGAGAGCATAAATGCCAGGAATAACTTCTTCATATCATTCATTTTTATGGTTTTACTATACTAATTGTTACTTTTTTCAATGGCTTAGACGCATCTTCTTCCATTTTAGTTGCAAAGAAACAAAATATTTTTTAATTTTGCAAAGGATTTGGCAAGCAATTGGTAGCGACACCTTATTATATATAGGTATTCCTCCATTGGAAGAGGTATTCCCTTGCCATTCTACAAACATTTACAATAATCAAGAAAGAAATGAACTTACCAGAAGATTTCACAGCATATACCAGAGAGTGGATGGGCGAAGACCTCTTTGCCGACTTCATGAAAGGCATGGAGGCAACTGCTCCTACCAGCATTCGTCTCAACCCCTTCAAATGCCCTTCCTGCACCCACATAACAGATGAAGATGACACCGAGGTGGTACCTTGGTGCCCAACTACGGGCAGATACCTGTCGGAAAGAAGAAACTTCACCTTCGACCCTCTCTTGCACGCCGGTCTTTACTACGTGCAAGAGGCATCCTCCATGTTTATCGACTTGGCGATTCGTGAATACGTGAAGCAACCTGTCAGAATGCTGGACCTCTGTGCTGCTCCTGGTGGAAAATCGACTGCCATCAGAGCCGCCTTGCCTGAAGGCAGCCTACTCTTCAGCAATGAACCGATGCGCACCCGTTCGCAAATCTTGGCAGAGAACATACAGAAATTCGGTCATCCCGATGTCATCGTCACCAACAACTATCCTAGAGATTACAAGAAATCCAAGTTGCAGTTTGATGTCATCCTCACCGATGTACCTTGCTCTGGCGAGGGTATGTTTCGCAAGGACGAGGGAGCCATCAAGGAATGGAGCACCAGCAATGTGAACAACTGTTGGCAACTCCAAAGAGAAATCGTCAGCGACATCTGGAACTGTCTCAAGCCAGGCGGCATTCTCATCTACTCCACTTGCACCTTCAATGGGCACGAAGATGAGGAAAACGTACTGTGGATAGAAGAAAACCTTGGAGCTGAAAGATTGCCTATGCCCATCGAAGAGAGATGGAACATCACGGGGAGCCTCCTGAAAAAAGATGAATCCACTGATGATGGGCAGTCCAACAAGTCTCTTGCTACAGACGATTATGACAACATGTATCATTTCATCCCTGGCAAGAGCAAAGGCGAAGGTTTGTTCCTCGCCGTATTGCGCAAAAATGGCAGTTCAGAGGAAATGGACTCAAACAGCAAAGGCAAGAAGGACAAAAAGAAGAAAAACAACAAGGATACCAATAAAGGCAACAATCGCATCTCGATACCAGAAAACTGGTTGAATGACACTGCTGAATGGAGCTATCAAAATACCGAATCAGGTATCTATGGCATTCAGTCCACATGGAAGCCTATGCTGGACGAAGCCACCAAGTCGCTAAAGGTGATTCATGCAGGCGTGAAGTTGGGAAGCATCAAGGGAAAAGACTTAATACCCGACCAGTCGTTGGCTCTCTGCACCGAGCTCCATCAAGATACATTTCCGAAGGCAGAGCTATCTTATGAGGATGCCATCCAGTATCTCAGAAAAGAAGCTATCACCCTCCCCGATTCCCTTCCACGTGGCTACGTATTGGTAACCTACAGAGGCATTCCGCTTGGATGGATGAAGAACCTAGGCAACAGAGCCAACAACCTCTATCCACAAGAATGGAAAATCAAGAGTTCACATATCCCTGAAGGGAACAACAACCTCATAACTTGGTAATATGGAAATCAACATCATCGCCTGTGTGGATGCCAACAATGCCATCGGCTATAAGAACCAATTGCTCTTTCATATCCCGGAAGACATGAAGAGATTTCGCACCCTCACCATAGGTCATACCATACTGATGGGAAGAAAGACTTTTGAGTCGCTCCCCCATGGAGCACTTCCCAACCGGAGGAACATCGTCGTCAGTCATCAAAATATCCAACTGGAGAATTGTGAAGTTTTCCCTTCCATCAAACAAGCATTGGATGCATGCCAAGACGATGTGGTCTTTGTCATCGGAGGCAGCAGCATCTACGAGCAAACCTTGCAGCTTGCCGACAAAATCTATCTGACGCAAGTGGAAAGTGCAAGTGCCTATGCCGATACATTTTTCCCAGAATTTCACAAAGAAGAGTGGGATGAGTGTCGAGAATGTAGCATTAACATTTTAACAAGTAACACAAAAGAGACACTTTCTTGCACTTTCTATATTTACAAGAAAAAGAGCAAACAAAACGAAATCAACCTCTAGAAAGGGGCTAATTTTGTTGCAAATAGGGGCAATAAGCGTTCAAACACACTCTTTCGAACGAATTTACCACCCATAAAAACAAATAATACCCCCACAAAATGTATTTTTCTTGTACCTTTGCAACAGTTAAAACAAAAGGCGTTGGGAAACGCTGAGAATCATCTTTTACTTATACAATATATATTAGAGAATATATGAAAAAGCTAGCCTCAAAAAGGCTGGCTTTTTTGGTTTATCCAGAAAACTGGCTTAATTGACAGCTTCGTCTTCATCAACATCTGATTCTTCCTGAATATCCGCAAGAGGCAACTGACGATTGATCGCTGCATTGAAAGAGATAATCGTCTCACTACGAGACAAACCTAATGGCTGCAACTTGTCGTGAATGATTTCGAGAAGATGATGATTGTTGCTAGCATAGATCTTGATGAACATATCCATGCCACCTGTCGTATAATGGCACTCCACCACCTCAGGAATCTTCTTCAAAGCCTCAACCACTTGGTCGAAGTTCTCCGGGGCCTTGAGATACAAGCCCACATAAGCACAGGTTTCATAACCTATCTTCTCAGGGTCGATGATAAACTGAGAGCCCTTGATGATGCCTAAGTTGGTAAGCTTAGCCACACGCTGATGAATAGCCGCACCGCTCACATTGCAAGCACGTGCAACCTCCAAAAAAGGAATACGAGCATCCTGAGAAATCAACTTCAGGATCTGTCTATCCAATGAATCTAAAACTTGTTTTGACATAATAGTATTAATTTGGTTGCAAAGGTAGCATAAATATTTAATATTTGCAACTATTTCAGCATTAATAATAATAAATTTATATATTTTATCGTTTTTCGGTTGCCGAATAGTTAATTCGCAAGGTCTTAGCCTGGCGCAAAGCTTGCTTCACGTCAGTTATCACACCCATCTTTGTATCTTTGTCTGCCTTGATAGATACAGTCATCTGTTGGGCATCCTCTGGCGACATACGTTTCTTCTCTGCCTTCATATAATCAACCAGTTGGATAGGATTCACATACTTATCATTCAATTGGATACGACTCTCTTCGCCCACTACCTTACCCATTGCAGAAGTAGGACGACCAATATAAATATAGCTCACGGCAGACTTCTTGGTCAAGCGTGTCAATTCCTTGCCCTGTGGCACCTGATACTTCACCTTCACCGTGACATGACGCATGTGGGTGACGATCATGAAGAAGAACAAGACGCTGAAAATCAAGTCTGGCAAGGAAGAAGTATTCAAGCCTGGCACCTCACGTGAACGGCGACGAAACATCATACTCATGATTTGCCTCCTTTCTTCTCACTCGTTTCTATAGGAGCCTCTGTGCCATTCTCTTGCTTTTGTCCACCAGCGTTGGCGTATGACTCGGTAATGCGTTGTGGACAAGCCTTGCGCACCTTCTCCTTTTGTTCCGATGACAAAGATGAGAAGTCCTTACCAAAGTGCTTTTGAGAATATTCATCGCGGAGCTGTTGATAAGCCATCATGATTTGGTTTTGCATTTGGAAATACAAATCATAGTTGGCATCACGGTCACTCTCGATGGAAATCAAGTGGCGAGCACCCAAACGATGAACGAACTTGATGACTTCCCCACTCAACTTGTTTACATTCTGAGGTTTGTCATTGACTAAAAGTTGGTTTTGCGCTGTCACATGCAAGGCAAGCAAGGTACTTTTATCAACAGTAGTCTCTTGCTGTTCCAGCTTTTGAGGCTCAGGAGAAGGAAGGACACGAAAGAGTCCCTTGTCCACATCCATAGAGGTGGTGACAAGAAAGAAGATCAACAACATGAAAGATATATCAGCCGTTGATGCCGTATTCAATCCAGGAACCTGACGTTTTTTCCTTCTAATAATCATGATTTTCTCCTATCGTTTATTTTTCCTCACATATCTCGTTGCACCAAAAAGGACAGCCACGATGGCACCCAGCAACATCAGCAAGGAAGTAAACACAAACATATCCGAGAGTTTGAGCCACAACCAATCACCATATTCATTGCCATTGACCTGCATAGGTGAGGAAGAACCCAAGAGGAAGGTAGCCACCAACAAGACAAGCGTACCTATCCAAGTGATATGAAATATCTTTTTAGCAGGTATTCCATGTACCATTTTCTCTTTGCTGGCATTTTTGCGATAGCTGTTGACGATGGAATACACAGCCAAGCAAAACGCCAAGACGAAGAGTGCCCACATCAAAAAGAGGAGGACATTGGTAAACAAAGGAGCATTAAAGTCCGGATTCTCCTCGAAAGGCATATCGTAGCCCACCAAGAAGAACAAAGCGAAGACCAAAGCAGCCAGTCCTAACAAACAATAGAAGACACGCTGTGAGATCTTCTCCGTTGACCATTGTCTGACATTTTTAAATTTCATCTTTGTACTTTGCTATGATATCCATCAATGAAATGGCGGATTCCTCCATCTGACTGGTGATATGTTCTATCTTAGAAAGAATATAATTGTAGAATACCTGCAATATCAAAGCCACGATGATACCGAAGATGGTAGTGAGCAAGGCGACCTTCATACCAGAAGCCACGATGGTAGGACTGATGTCACCCGCCTGTTGGATTTGGTCGAAAGCCATCACCATACCAATCACGGTACCCAAGAAGCCCAAGGAAGGAGCCATGGCGATGAAAAGGGTAATCCAAGAGCATCCCTTTTCCAAGTTGGCTGTCTGAACGGTACCATAACTAGAGACAGAGCGTTCAATATCGCTGATTTTCTCGTTGATACGCATCAAGCCCTGATAACAGATGGAAGCCACAGGGCCACGCGTATTTCTACACAACTCCTTGGCTCCCTCAATATCACCAGCCACCACCTTTTGGTCGATGTCTCTCATCAACTGCTTGGCATTGATTTCCGACAAACTCAGATACACGATTCTCTCGATGCAGAAAGCCAGTCCTATCACCAAAGCGATGGCGACAAGAGACATAAATCCTGCATTTCCCTCGATAAACTTTGTTTTAAGAGCTTGATGGAATCCCATTGTTTCTTCTTGCGCAAATGTGGGCAAAGAAGAAGCGATCATAAATATCAATATTGCGAAACGCGCAATAACTGTATTTTTATTCATATCCTTCATAACTAGAAAAGCGGAAAGAGGGGGATTCGAACCCCCGATTCCCTTTAGGGGAATACACGCTTTCCAGGCGTGCCTCTTCAGCCACTCGAGCACCTTTCCTTGTTTGGCTAAACACGACTTTTTCAAGTCTCATCGCATTAAGAGACATCCTCGTTATGCGATTCGGTTTGCAAAATTATCGCTTTTCATCCAAACTACCATAAATTCATCTTCTTTTTATGTTTCTTTAAGACATTTCAGAGCATTTCGTTCCTCTCAAATATGAAAAACACGCTCCACATTCCGATTAGTAGCCTCAGCCAGTTCTTCCTCCGAGACTCCATAAGCCTGCGCCAAGGTCTTGAGCACTTCCACCACGAAGGCACTTTCATTTCTCTTGCCTCGATGAGGAACCGGAGCCATGTAAGGACTATCTGTCTCCAGCACCAGCCTATCCAAAGGCACGACAGCAGGCAAGTCTTCACGGAGATGACTACTCTTGAAGGTGGAGACACCTCCTACTCCCAAGACGAAGCGATCAAAGGAGAGGAGTTCTTCAGCTTCCTTCTGATTTCCCGTAAAGCAATGGAACACACCACCAGGAAGTTCTGACTCGTAAGCACGCAAGAGATGAACCATCTCATTTTGTCCCTTGCGACAATGTATCATCAGTGGCAAACGAGTCTCTATCGACCATTTCACCTGTTCCTCAAAGGCTTCCAACTGTTCCTTTTCAAACTCACGGCTCCAGTAATAGTCAAGTCCCACTTCGCCGATTGCGATGAAGTCAGAAACCGACATCTTTCGAAGTTCAGCGAGTTGCTCTTTCCAATCCGCCTTCACCTCCTCAGGATGCAAACCGATCATCGGGAAAGCATAGCCAGGATATTCTTGGCTAAGTTTCCATACAGCATGAGTCGTCTTGACATCGATGGCAGGCAGAAAGACCTTCCCCACTCCCGCCTCTTTGGCACGTGCGAAAGCCTCAGATCTATCCTCGTCAAACTCCTCCGCATCCAAATGCGTATGAGTATCAATTATCTTTATCATAAGAATTCTTCACACTTCACTTTCTAGTACTTTCTTTTCATCATCTTTTGAGCATACTTTTGCAATTCTTCCTTGCGCTCAGCAGGCACCTGAACTGCATCCAAGTATTTCTTACTCTGCTCAAAGTAATAAGCAATTTTCTCTTGCGCCATCTTGTCGATGCCGATTTCATCATACAGACGAGTCACAGCCTCCACCTTCTCCTTGCGCACGAAGTCCTTGGCAGACACCCAGCGATTGAGTTCCTCACGCTGTTGGGCATTGGCATGGTTAAAAGCATTGATGAGCATATAGGTCTTCTTATTGGAAGTGATGTCGCCACCGATTTCCTTGCCAAAGACCTTTGGGTCGCCGTAAACATCCAAGAAATCATCTTGCAACTGGAAAGCCAAGCCGATTTGCTCGCCAAACTTATACAGATTGTTGGCATCCTCCTCTGAGGCATCAGCCAAGATGGCACCCATCTTCAAGGCACAAGCCAAAAGCACACTGGTCTTCAATCGAATCATCTCGATATATTCTTCCTCCTTTACATCATCACGAGTTTCAAACTCCATGTCATACTGCTGTCCCTCACCGATTTCGAGGGCTGTCTCTGTGAAGAGTTGAAGCACTGCCTGCAAATGCTTGGCATCGCAATGAGCCATACGCTCGTATGCCAAGACCAACATGGAGTCGCCCGACAAGATAGCCGTGTTGGCATCCCATTTCTTGTGTACAGTCAACTTGCCACGACGCATATCGGCATTGTCCATCAAGTCGTCGTGCAGCAAAGTATAGTTATGATACGTCTCCAATGCGATGGCATTCATCAGAATCTTCTCAGGATTCTCTTGATAAAGATTGTACGCCATCAACATCAAGGTAGGGCGAATGCGCTTGCCACCCATGGATAAAACATATTGGATAGGTTCGTAGAGAGAACTTGGCTTGCGATCATAAGGCAAATGCTCCAAGAACTCATTGACCATGTCGAGGATTTCGTTAGCTGTTTTCATAACAAAATAATTAAGAAAAAATATTTAGACATTTAAGATTCAATTCGTTTGCATTCATCAACCTTTCGGCTACAATTGGAAGACTACCGGTACGGCTATCATCGTGCGACAAGGTTTGTCACGGTCGATGCCTGGTTTCCATTTAGGCATCATCTTCATCACTCTCAGAGCCTCCCTGTCCAAGAGAGGATCGACCGACTGGCTCACCTTCACATCGCACACCGTGCCATCCTTATTAATAATAAAGGAGCAGACCACCGTGCCTTGTATCTTGGCATTCTGGGCTGGTTTCGGATATTTGAGGTTCTTGGTAAGCCATTGCATGAAAGCAGACCAGCCGCCAGGGAAGACTGGGATTTGCTGAACCACGGTGAAGTTGATAGGTGCCTCAGCCATCGCTGAAGGATTGGAGTTATCCACGGCAGTCTCTGGCACAGCCTCCTTGACTTTGGCTCCATCCACAGCTCCCTCGCCATCACCAATAACCAGTTCACTCGTCGTGGAGTTGATTTTTTGCGGAGCCTCCTCCACCTTGTCTGCCGCCTTGACTTCCTGTGTGATAGACTTGGACACCGGAGCTGCAGGGGCTTCCGCAGAAACCATATCCTTTTGCTCAGAAGGTGTTGACAGTTCCAAGTCTTGCGCCAAATCCTCCAAGCTCTCGGCATCTAAGTCAGGGTCGTAAGGATGACTTTTATATTGCAAGCCCACGAATATGAGGGAAAAGGAAAGGATGAGTCCTAGCAGGAAAAAGGTCACCCGCTTATCTTCCAAACTTGCGTTATTTGATTTTTTTATTTCCACTGTTTCATCTCCTGTTTTGTAGTTCTAGACTACAATATTTGAAGTATCAATTCGTTATTTTATGCGAAATCATTGCAAATTTACTTCTTATTCTTGAAAAAAGGTGTATCTTTGCAAAATAATTAGGGAATTTAAATGAAAAAAGTTGTTTTTTTCGCTCTATTGACGCTTTTTGCCGCCAAAACGCATGCGCAAGAGAGCCAAACTGGATATAATTTTCTCCGCTTGCCCGTCAGCGCACATGCTGCTGCGCTAGGTGGAGACAACATCACCTTGATAGAAGATGATGCGTCTCTCATTTGGCATAATCCAGCCCTTCTTGCTTCCGTCAGCGACAAAACCATCAACCTCAACTACATGAACTATATGTCGGGAGCCAACACCGCCTCTGCCTCCTTCAACCGAATCGTGAAGGAAAAGGCTTCGTGGGCTGTCTCCGCCCAGTATATGGACTATGGCAAAATGAAAGAGACAGATGAAAGCAACAATATCCTTGGTGAGTTCTCTGCCAAAGACATCACTGTGGCTGGCTATTTCTCTTATATGTTGAGCGACCGCCTCGTGGGTGGTATCACGGCGAAGTTCATCACCTCCTATATCGGTGATTACAATTCCATCGGCATGGGCGTGGATTTGGGTCTCAACTACTATGACCCAGACCGAGAGTGGTCTATCTCCGCAGTGGCAAAGAACCTCGGTGGGCAACTCAAGGCATACGATGAGAAATATGACAAGATGCCGATAGACGTGCAGGTGGGTGTCACCAAGAGATTCGTGCACACGCCTTTCCGTGTTTCCGCCACGATGGTCAATCTCAACAACTGGGACAAGAGTTTCATCAACCACGTTGTGCTGGGAGCCGACTTCATCATCACGGAGAGTTTTTGGATAGGTGGCGGATACAACTTCCGCAGAGCCGATGAGATGAAGATAGAAGACAGCAGCGATGGCAAGGGAAGCAGTCATGGAGCAGGCTTATCATTTGGAGGTGGTATCAACCTGGAGCGTTTCCACCTCAATGTCGCCTATGGCAAGTACCACGTAAGCAGTAGCAGCCTGCTCATCAACCTCGCCTATTCACTGTAAGTGGCGTTGATGTACTTGTCACACAAAGATAAGATACACATTATTATATATACAAGAATCATTAATAGAGATATAGAAGATATGAAAAAGATAACAATAGCAATAGATGGTTACTCATCTTGTGGAAAGAGTACAATGGCAAAAGACCTTGCCAAGGAAGTGGGCTACATTTACGTTGATACTGGTGCGATGTACCGCAGCGTAACACTCTATGCCATTCGCCATCAACTCTTCAACGCAGATGGCAGCGTCAAGACCGAAGAATTGGAGAAGGAAATGCCGAACATCCAAATCTCCTTCAAGTTGAATGCTGAGACGGGCACTCCAGACTGCTATCTCAACGGAGAATATGTAGAGAAGGAAATCAGAAGTTTGGAAGTCTCCTCCCACGTCAGTCCGATTGCCGCCGTTGGTTTTGTGAGAAAGGCATTGGTAGAGCAACAACAGGCGATGGGCAAGGAGAAGGGAATCGTCATGGATGGCAGAGACATCGGCACCACCGTTTTCCCAGATGCCGAATTGAAGATCTTCGTCACCGCCTCCTCGCAAGTGAGAGCGCAGCGCCGCTATGACGAGTTGAACGCCAAGGGAATGCCTGCAGATTTCGATGCCATTCTCAAGAATGTGGAGGAGAGAGATTACATCGACACCCACAGAGAGGTTTCGCCTCTCAAACAGGCTGAGGATGCCATCGTGCTTGACAACAGCAATATGACGATAGCGGAACAAAAAGAATGGCTTCTCCATCAATTCCAGCTTGCCATTGACAAAGCATAACAATGTTATTGCAATCGACAAAGCCTAATGGCTATCTGTAAATTTCTGTTAAATCAAGGCATTTCAGCTATGAAAAGTATTCATTCATTACCCCAGTTCGGGATAGTGCAAGCAACTAATCCTAGTTGTTTGCTCTATTTCC
>ENA-ORNT01000873-ORNT01000873.1-human-gut-metagenome-genome-assembly--contig:-NODE-873-length-21248-cov-9.572972_pt1 | contig 21248 bp, 19 predicted proteins | sample MGYA00242120_ERZ509032 | MGnify/ENA primary metagenome ERZ509032 (study PRJEB26280, sample SAMEA2338729) | human gut metagenome | biome: human gut; feature: human-associated habitat; material: faeces...
AAAGTGAACGGATATCCCCGTTTTGGGTGGGTGGATATCCTCCGTTTTCAGCAGATTATCATAAGCTTGCCTTAAATTAGCATACCCTAACTATTCCTTCGTATTCATTTAGCAAAGCCCATCCCATGCCAAAAACTTCCATTGCGGCCTTTCCTCATGCCCTTCCCCCAGTTTTATCCGCCCATAGGTTGCTATCTCCAATCTCTGCCAGCAGCCAAGAAATGTGTATTTTAACTTGTTAAAATTGCGGACAAACGAAATGGTCAAGTTTGAAAATCATTTACGACAAAGGCCACTGAGCCCCAAGGAACGTTAGTCCTCTTAGTCCCAGTGGCTTTATAGTATTTTATCCCGAATTGGGGTAGTATCTATGACAAGAACTCTACCCTGTTATGGACGGTTGATTTAATCTCCTCAAATATAACTTCAGTATTTTCTCCATCTTTATACTTGTTAAGGAAAGTCGCTAAATCATTACCGAATGACTCTTGGAATCTTTTAACCCCTTTGCCTTGTGCTAAAATCAATAGGAATTTAATTTTTTCGTCAATTGATTTAAGATTAGAATGGTTTACCTCTTTACTCTCAAGTATAGTATTTACACCATCCTCCGAAATATAGGGTTCCCCAGTAGAGTTGCTGAACTCAAAATCGGTAACATTGAGTCTCTCTTCTTCCAAAAAACGGTATAACTCACCAGGCGATGATATTTCTTTATCTATATGCTTTAAAAGAGACACATAGGTGTCTTTTTCAATCGCACCTAATAGTCTTGAGAAACTATAGTCCGACGTTAAAGGAATATTAAACTGACCAAATAGTTTCTCAATACTACATAAAGAAAAACCAGGATTTACTATTGGTGTCGCAACAACATTCTGTGTTTCATCCGAATGATTTTGAGACGGATCGTTTGGTAGTATTGAGGGATTGTCTTTCTTGCAAAGGCATTCTTTCAATTTGTAGCCAAGGCCAAATCCAAGCGTGGCCGAAAATAAGATAAGTATTATTGGGGGCATAACTATTTTATATTAAGTAGCATTTGAAGTTGTTTTTCCGCCCATTTTAATTCGTCCTTAAAATGAGTTACTTTTTCTTCTGCTTTGGTAATCTTGTCTTTTATTTCGTTGGGCGTTTGGCTGAGTTCTCTCATCAGTTCTTCTTCCATTTGAAGAAGCATATCTATGATAAATGACGGAGCACCGATATCCTGACTTACTTCTGAATATTTCAGTAACGCAGCATCAATTGCCTTATCATCGTAATGATTGCCGAAGTCTGTATATAGTCTTGACCATTGCTCAGCATTTCCAGAGGGAAGTGATGTAACTGAATATGCAGGTATTACCACTTTGACTTCTTTCTGAATTTTGGATTTTGCTTTATTTTTAGCTTTTATCTCAAAATTATCGCGACGTTTTTCACTAATTTGAGGATTAACCAATGAAAGGATGGTTGTTCTAATGTACATATTCGTAGTGGACTCCAAGCACCTTGAAAGAGACTCAAATTCGCCTCTTAAAATAGATTGGAATCTGAATAGAAAAGTATTATACTGTCCTATGTTTGCTTTTGTCACCCCGGAGTCGAAGGGTCCTGGTTCAGGGTATTTTGACTTGGTTATGGATTTCTGTTCCTGTTCTCTTTTAGAGCATATACTCTGTTTAGTCTTATCAACCTTTTCAAGAAGCAGGACTTCCAGTGGAGCAATATTGACCGATTCTTTAACAGATTTCATGAACTCTTTTAAGCCTTCCAAATCTGACAATGCTGAATTCCTATCCTGTTTTAACAAGTTCAAATCAGATTCGGCTGCTTCGATATCGGATTTGATTAATTCAATTATGGCTCGCAGTTTGCCAATCAAAGTATTTAAAGGCTTGTCAATCAAATAGTGTTTGCCATTGACAGCAATATTGTTGAGAATTGCTAAGATGCTACTGATGTTACTATATTTGACAAGGGCATCTTCAAGAGAAAGGCTTTCATCCTCTGTCAATTCCGGGTAACGTTCCTCAAATTTTGCAATTTGGTTTTTAACGAAATCCGACCGAGACTCTTTGGGACGTAAACCACAAAGTGCCATAAAAGCACTTATAGCTACTGCGTCTGAGTCCTTTATAAGAGAATAAACAACAGATTGTTTCTCTTTAGATACATATTCCTCTCTATCCTCTAAGAAACTATTTAATTGTTGTTTCCAATCTCTTAAGGACAAAGATTTGCGCGAATCCATTTTGTTGAAGACGTCAACAAGTTTAGAAATACCTGCATACTTTATCTGAGTGTTAAGTAGTCCTGCATCAGTTTCATCGTACCCATCGCTATTATGAACAAACAGGATGACATGACAATCGCTTAAGAACTTGGTTGTTGTTTCACCTCGTGTTACTACAGGGTCATTAAATCCGGGAGTATCAATAATAGTAATTCCTTTAAGGTTATTATTATTGACTTCCATTATCACAGATTTGACAAGTCCACTATATTCTCCGTTTGAGGCAATATATTTTTTTAAGTCTTCGTTAGGAACATCTGGCAAAATCTTCCCAAGAAACTCTTTATAGTTACTTGGCAAATTTGCTAATATTTCTTCTGCCGCCTCTTTTTGGGAAATAAGATTAGAATCATTTCCCGAATAATTTGCAGACTGAACTAATGAATCTATATCGCGCTGTGATAAAAACTCTACAGAAGAAATGTTTTTCTCTCCGTAGGTTATTTTGGTGAGCGTAACCGTAAGTGGTTCTGGACTGGATGGCAAGACATCATTTTCAAATATGATGGAATTGATTAGAGCCGATTTACCCGTCTTCATTTTGCCTGCCACGCCTATTTGGAGAGTGGGGTGGTCGTATGAAGAATAAAAGATTCTCTTATATTCATCATCAATGCGACCTTTCTGCAATAATTCATCGATTATTGTAGAAATGGAGTTGTTGATTTTTGCGAGTTCAAGCATACTATTCGAAAATTTTCTTTAAACTGTTTATGGTTTCGAGTATTCTTGCCGCTTGTTTAGAACGGTAATCCAAGATACTCATACTTGCTGTTGCTTTACCGAAGTCAACCAGTTTATTGACGTCAATAGCATCATCTGCATTTGACATTTTTTGGAAAGAATCATTATACGAACTAAGCAGGTTGCAAATAGCATTTGCTGCTCCTCCGCAGAATGTTGCGCCGGCGCAGCGTTCTTTGAATGTATGTGTAACATTTGACATGATTCGGCAACACGTATTGAATTCCGTAACGAATGAGCGACGCGAACGCTGATAAGCCTCCAGTAGGTTGTCTCTTTTCTTGTCGAGTTTATTATACTCTTCAGTAACATACTTTTTATAATTGACAATTGTCTCCTCCAAGGTGCATATGGTAGCATAGATATGTGTATATGGATTATATGCTTCATGCTTTTCTGCTGCCGATTTCAGGCTATCAACAATTTTTTTGCGGAACTCGGACTGAATAGCGGATGACTCACCTAAATTGAAGTACTCTTGAACTTCAATACTGCTTTTGATAAAACGATCTTTAATGACCTTAATAGCTGAGTCTGGATTTTCGCATTCGTCAACAAATGACAGAACGACATATAAAGTTCTTTTGCCAATGTTTTCTTGGATGAATTTGAGGTCGTTGTTTGAAATGCTATCGGGGACTTTGACGAACCAAATTACAGCATCACAAGAGTGCAATGCACTAATAGTCGGTTCGGAATGTTGAAAATTCCTACCGAGTCCCGGTGTGTCGATGAAAGTCAACTTCTCTAATAATTGACTTCTGTTTTCTTTGACGATATAGTCAAATATGCGAGCGAACGGAAATCGTCTTTTCCCTTCAGCATAATCCAGCGCTTTACTATCCTCTTCTTTAAGAACAAGAGTTTGTCCGGATTTAGTTACGATAGACATCTCACTGTTACTACCATTAATGAGATATGCAGCAAGGGCGGTGTTCTCATTTTCATTGGTCGGTAGATTTTCGGATAGGATGAGATTTAATGCCGTCGTTTTGCCAGCACTAAAATGTCCGAGTAAACCTATCCTGAGTTTATCCTTCAGCCAAGGTTTTTCAATTTGTTCTTTCATGCGCTCAACCGGGAAGTTCACATGCTCCGAGATGAACGGAGCAAATTTGAAATCATCGGTTAACGCATAGATTTTCATTGCTTCTTCGAAGCAATGAGTGAGCTGCCATTTTAGAGCTTCGTAAAACTCTTCGGCATCTACGGCTTCTTTCGACTTGGTCCTTACTTCACTATTTAGCAGCGATGTTAGCCTTTGAAGAAAAGCCGCATTGGATTCTTTAAAATCAGTCATTGAGTAAATTTTGAGGGTTGTTTATATTTCTGAGTCTCTTAACAATATCCTTGTGAGAATCGTTGTTTTCAATATTTAATAACCGGATGTTATCAAGGAAATATTCAGGGATGGAATATTTAGTTGACACCCGTTTAATGCTTTCGCAAAGAGTTAGTTCCATATTTATGGCCTGATATATAGGTAATATACCTTTCATCAAGGCTGCATTTATTAAAGATGAGTAATAAGCGCAGATTTCATTGTACATGAAGGATATGTTTTCCAAAGTTGACAAGATACTTGGCAATTTTGGAAGAGTGCCATATTCGAACAAATGAAATGCGTCAGCGTACATACCCACTAACACTTTGAATATGTTAGATACGGTATAAGCATATTTTTGGCGTATTGCGGTGTTAATCTCCATCGGAGTTGAGAGTAGCGTAAGAATACGTTCACTTTCGTCATTACTTAAGGAGATTTCTTTGTTCTCAAATATTTTCAGGATTTGGTCGTTTTGGAGAAGTTTGTCACTCGTGGGCTTTTGTTTTGTCTTCTTTAGAGTTGCACACATTTTAGAATTTTCAGAAGCAACGATTCGATTATACAATGCTTCCAAATTAATTGTGCCAAAATCAAAACCTACAGGATAGGTAAGTTTTTCACCTAAACCCCAAGACCATACTTTGAACCTTACAGCTGCGCCATTGTTTATGTATTCAGGAACCATTACCATTACAGGTTGACCTTGCAAACCTTGAAAGAGATATGTAATTGAAGCATCATTAACAGGCACATTACTTTTCCATGCACCAATATCAGATATAACGCCATGTTCTTCATTGGTCTTGTAATGCTCAACTAAGAATATAGAAAGTTCACTGTTGATTGTTGAAGCGATAGGATGAGCAATATCAAGATGCGCAGAGATAAAGCGGAGAGGTACTATTTCTTGCGCATTCTTTGTCAAGACCGTTTTTAACTTACAGCTTTGTAATCTTTGTGTTGCTTCATTATAAATCGGCTCAATTGCTAAAGGAGCATCAAAAGGGTTTCTCAGTGGCCAACAGTCTTGAAGATACGTCTTCATCTTGGCCTCTGAATGGGCCAAGAAAAATTGAGATTCTGCGTCTTCGCGCCTTTCTCGAATTTGTTCTCTCATTTCTGAAAGTCGTAATTGATGCTCTCGTTCAGCGGCTTTAATTCGGTTAAGATAAGCGCGGTTTTCTTTCTCAATTTCTTTTTCTTCTTTTCTTCGCGCAATTCGCTTTCCCATGTTCGTTTCATTCTCGAAGAAATCTTGAGCAATAGGACCAGCGACACGACCTAACATACCTCCAAGAAGAAGACTTATTATATAACTCATTATTTTTTGTATCTTGAATGTGCAGAATAGGGATGACCACAATATGTGCAAATATCGCCATGACCACCAAACGAGCCACAACCGCATGAGCAACGGCCATATCCGGTAAATGAAATAGCAGAACCTTTATAATTCTTATGTTGTTCTTGTACATCTTCAGCGTCTTCGCCCTCATTTGAAGATGTTGATGTAGATGTCCATTCTGTTTCCGAAGTATCAGCATCATCCCTATTTCCTGACGGAGATTGGTCTGCAAATGGATTTGGAGTTAACCATGGATCATCCTCATTTTGGGGGTGTTCTGGTTCAGAATGAGTACCCCAATCATCGTCATGTAGGTCATCATCAAAAGGAGCTTCTTGAGGCGTCTCAGTTGGCTCGAAATTATCGTTATCAAATAATTCGTCTTCCATAAGCTATTCAATTGTAATGTCTATTTTTTGACAAAATGCACTAGGCACATATGCTGTTATTGCGGTCGTCAAATCTCCTACCACGACACCAACCCTCTGTTGACCTTGCCATCTTGCGACCCGTCCTATTACTCCCGTGAATTCTCCTTCAACCACCCTTACCAGCTGTCCTTTCTCAAACTTTTCCACTTTGACTGGCGACAAAATGGTGTTGCTCGTGTCTGCTGAACAAATTATTTTTAGACTTTCCATCTGATAGCTGGGAATTATCATCGGGCTCTTTTCAATCCTACCGCCTACGCGTTTGTGATTGTAATAAAAGCGAAGGTATGGAAGTTTTGCGTTGTCATAAACAAATGCTTTGATCTGATGTTCGGTACCGAAGGCGAAAAAGATATTGGGCAAGCGGGACTCGGTAACTTTTTTGCGTTTACCATTTATCAATTTTACTACTTCTATGGTAGGGTAGAATGCCGTAATGCCTTGTGATACCATGTAGTTGTAAGCTTTCTTCTCTCTGCCGTATGTACAACGTAAGACATACCAATGTGGGATTTCCCCTTGTTTTTGTTTGCGAAACATTATTTCGGATCGTGCATTTCTAGTGGACACCCCTGTTTGTGAACTCTCTGCAGAAGTAATGCTTTGAGCTTTGGGGAGGGCGTTGGAGGCAAGTCCAGCGCAGGGAGGAGATTCACCACCTCCTTGGGTGCGAACATCGTCTGATGTCCATTCATCGATTATCATATCGGTGCTAACTTTATTCTAGACAGAAATCAGTTAGATGTTGACACAAAAAAGCGTGGAACCGACCTGTTGTCTATTCCACTCTCTGAGGCTCTAGCAATTGCCTATTATTGTTGAACAGACAACGTCAGAGCCCACGCTGATATGAAAATCATATCCGTAAAGAGACCTATATAATACATTAGACTGCGCCCAGCAAGGTACAATCCATGCCTACAGGTCTCCACGGGATTGATTTAATCACCCCTGGGACATCTACCGTTGACCACGTTCAAGACAATAATTGCTGTGAACTTGCTAGATTTACAGAGAGTCTCAAACACAGCGTCGATAAACGCCTTCAATATGTCTTGGGCTATCATTACTCCTAGGCACGCTTTGTATGGGCATACATGGCACAAGGAGAACTGTCTCGTAAATGCGTTCTTTAGGACACGCCTTTTGATTGCATTTCGTTGAGGTTTAATAGTCCTTTTGCAAAGTTATGCTTTTTTTCTCAGATAAAAAAGCAATCACCAACAATTAACATTTATTAGTGGCATTTGGCGTGGGTTAATATCGGTAGCGTTCATGGTTTAGGCGTGGTTAGAGTTGTTCTAAGGCGTACTTTCATGGCAGCGTGGCCTCTCTCGTCTGCTCGTCAGAACAAAACGTCTGCTCAATAAACAACAAACCAAAGACGCGCCAAAACAAAAACGTTATAATGTTAAACGTTAAACGTTAATAGTAGGCATGGGGTGAGCTCCCCATCTCCCTGGTCGCATACTAACAAACTGACGTTTTTTTTCGTATGCGGCAGGGGAGAGGGAAGGGGAGGAGGGAAGCCGGTCTTTGCGGCTAACTCTTTCCGAGTTCTTAGTCTTCTCGGATTATCCAGTCGCTAATCGTGCGCTGGGTACTATCGTAATTGACACCTATCTTGAACAGGCGCTTGCCATCGGCAGAATAGGGAATCAAATAGCCCTTTTCGTCTATCTGCCGGATCGCTTCCTCTGCAGAGCCATCATACTTGAGCTCAAAAACAAAGACGGCATCGGGCATATACACCACGGCGTCGGCCCTGCCAATCGCACTATCCTCCTCGACCCGCATGTGGGCACCCATCAGGTTGAAGATAAGGTAGAAGACGGTCTGAAAATCGCGCTCGCTCTTGTTGCTCAGACGATTGGAGATGCTGGCAAGGTAGGCCTTCAGGCGAACCATTGCCCCCTCAACATCTGCATCATAAAGCTTTTCCAGGAAATCACCCACCAGACTGTTGTTGTCCAGAGATATAGGCGAAAGATAGTTGGGCGCAAGGCTCTTGAGCATGCCTATCTTCACCTCCCGGTTAGGATACTCCAACGTATAACGATGCAGCATCGGGTTGTACTTTTTGATGGTGAGGTAGCCGCTCTGATAGAGCAGCGGGAGCGCTGAAGTCATCATTTCGGGCGAAACATCAAAGTCATCCACGTCACATGACTTCTTCTCAATATCCATCACGTTGACATGATACTTCTGCAACGTCTTGATAAGATAAGTTGGCGTACCCGAGCCAAACCAGTAAGGAGCAATCTTGCGTGCATTCAGCGCCTTCACCAGGCTGAACGGATTGAAGACATCTTCTGATTTCTCGCTGAAATGATAGCCGTCATAGAATCGCGTCAGCTCAGCCAGGCATTCCTCATACGTCATGCCAAGGGCTTCGCCCAATGCCTCAACATCCGGTTTCATCTGCGTAGTAAGCTCCGTCTTGCTGATACCGCAGATGGCCGAATACTGGTCGAACATGCTGATATTGTCGAGGTTGTTGAGCTCGCTGAAGATGCTGAGTTGCGAGAACTTGGTGATACCCGTGATGAAACAGAACTCCAGGTATGGGTCGAGCTTCTTTAGCGGACTGTAGAAGTTTTGCATGATGCGGCGAAGCGGTTGCAGGTTTTCCTTCTCATGCACCACATCCAGCAAAGGGGCGTCGTATTCATCAATGATGACAACTGCCTTTTCGCCTGTCTGCTTGTAAGCTCTCTTTACGAGACCTTCCAGTCTTTCATTAGGGTAGATCTCGCCTTCTCCCTTACCATAAAGCTCTTCGTAGGGTAAAAGCTCTAAATTAAGATAACTGTTCAAGGCATCTGCGTCAAAATGCTTGGCACCGCTCAGGTCGAAGTGGAGCACAGGATGCTTCACCCAATCCTTCTCGTAATCAGCAATAGTCAATCCTTCGAAAAGTTCTTTTCTTCCCTCGAAATAGGCTTGAAGGGTAGAGGCAAAGAGCGACTTGCCGAATCGTCTTGGACGATTCAGAAAGATGAACTTCATACCTTTCTCTCTAAATTCCGCGATGTATTGGGTCTTATCTATATAGAGATAACCTTTCTCGCGTATCTTCGAGAATGTCTGTATTCCTACGGGATATTTGTTGACTATTTTTGCCATATTCCACTCGCTTTGCATTTTGCGCAACTAAGTTACGAAGAAAAAATGAACTACTCAAGTATATATACTATTTTTAAGCTATAATTCTTTTTCCCTTGTGTCATTCTTCCTAAATCCGTTTTCGAAAACGTTAAACGTTAAAACTCTGATTGTGTTTAGAGCCTTATAATTAACCATAACTTACTATGACCAACCAAACATAAAGCCTTGATTTTTAGTATCCTTTGATTTTAACACTTATAAATAGGCAGAAGAACGACGCTAACAGGCCCGCTAAGCATATATCATCAGGGATAACACTTGTTGAGTTAGTCGTCTATTCCGTATATTCCTTTCCGCCAATGCTCAATATGCGGGCATCGTCCTGTCCTGGAAGTGGCTCATAGACGACAACCTCAACCTTTTTTTTGTTGTTATCCACGCATTCATAACGATAGTTTGTTCCAGCCACAACTTGTCGAGAAACCTTGAGGGGTTTCAGCTGCAAGTTGCTGTGCGACAGGACAACAGCCTTGAAGAGAGAATCTTCTTCTGTCGTAAGTTTTGTACTCTTGCCGAATGCACCTATCATTTGAGATTTTTGGGTGCTGGCGCATGATGCCATACCAATGATGATGGTCGCTAACGCCAAAGTTTTTATTGTATTCATATTCTTTATGATTTTATATTTCTTAATTGTTACTTACCTATAGTGTATCTTACACCTACATTGAGATTGAAGTTCAGCGGTTTCTCCTTGTAGATAGTCTGGAGCGAAGAATGGTCGTCTAAATGATAGCTTACGCCCGGCTCTGCATAAATACCGACATTGTCAAGCACGTCAAACTGCACGCCGAAAGCCGCATTTACAGACATTTGTAAAGGCTTGCTGTCAATGTTGACAGTCTCTTTCTTCTTTGTCGCATTATTGATGACATATTCTTTCGTGACATTTCCCGATACGCATTTTTCTGCAAGTACACCTGCCGAGCCATATAGATTAAACCTTTTGTATGACCATGCATTATATTTCATGTTGACAGGAATTCCTACATAGTTCAGCCTTTGCTCGCCCGTAAAGTAGTTCTCTTTTGTTCCGTCTTTCATGTCGGAAGAGAGACGAGTGTATGTAAGTCCGCTTTCGATGCTCCAATGCTCGTTAAGTGTGTATGCCACTTTCACACCAATGCGTACAGGCAAGCGGTGCTTGTATTCTGTCTTCACTTCCTTTCCCTGATTGAATATGTTGATGCCGAGCATAGGGTTGTCCTCCCAGTCAGAATCATCTGGACCGGTTGCAACAACAGGGTCGCCAATAGATGTTATGGTTCTTGATGACCCCATCAATCCCATTGCACTTGTACTTACAGTCCAACGTGGCGATGTGGACGAAGAGGCGTGGCGCCTTGCGTCAGAGTTGTAAGCCACAAGACTGCCGTAATTGCTGTTGTGATGATAATTGTTTGCTTTCTTGCTCTCATTCTCACGTTTCGGCAATTTTTCTTTGTCGGCAGTTGTATTCGTTTCTTTTGAACTGTTGTCATCCTCCTCCTCATGGTTGTCAGACGCTGTTTCCAAAGATCTCTCATCATTAGCATAAGATGACAATGTATTAATGTCACCAACAGATTTGTGTACTATGGTTGTAATGATGCGTGGCACAGGTGAGTTGTAGGCAATAGGATTATTGCCGTCGTCTGCAACGATATTGCCTTTAGGGGATGGCTCTGCTGGTGTATGTGCTATTTGTAGATTTGTCATTTCTGATGGCATTTGCCCATCGTTTGCGTATTCAGAATATATTGAATATCCTATCAACAAAGCCACGCTTGCAGCGGCAGCAGTATACGCTGTGCGCCGTAGCCCGTAAGTTTTGAAAGGTCTGCCGCCGTGCATATAGCCACCATTCTCATCAGTCGTTCCTTTGCGAATCTCCTCCCAAAGTCCTTTTGGTGCATCTTTCTCATAGTTGCCCAAACGGTCGTGTATGTCTTTTTGCCAATTATTTTTCATACGTTAAATGGAATTGATGGTTCTATAATGTTTTATCTTCTGCGCCAGCATTGATTTGGCCTTGTGCAGCTGCGAAGCTGAAGTATTCTCCTTTATGCCGAGCAATTGGGCTATTTCCTTGTGACTCTTGTCGTCAATGACATAGAGATTGAATACAGTTCGGTATCCATCGGGCAACTCACGTATAAACTGATGAAGTACATCGGTAGGTATGTCCTCAGTCTCCATACTGTCGCCATCTGCAATGTTCATATCTTTATCATCGATACTATCAATGGGCAAACGGCTGTTGTTGCGTACAAACTTCAAGGTCTCATTGAGAGTAATTTTTGCCATCCATGCTTTCAAAGACCCTTCTCCACGATACTTGAAACTATCCAGAGAAGTAAATATCTTGATGAACGATTCTTGTAGCACGTCCTTAATGTCTTCGTCTTCTGTGATGTAGCGCGAGCAGAGTGCAGACAGGTATCGCACATGCCTGCGATAAATCCACTCGGTGGCAGTATTGTCGCCATCGAGTGCCTTTCGCAACCATCGTTCCTCTTCCGTTTCTTTTCTGAATATTATGCCGAACATGATGTTTGTAGGGTTAAAAGCTTTGGAAACAACGAAGTGCAAATGCCTTTACCTTACAGCAAAAAGCATTTGCACTATCTCGTAACAACGAGTTCCTTATTTTGTTACTGTAACAACTACCGTAGCAGTTTTTTTGTTTTTGTCTGTGATGGTGATAGTTGTGCTTCCAACCTTCACTCCCTTTATGGTAAGTTTGGCGTCCTTGACGGTAGTAGTGGCGATCTTATCATCTTTGCTTGCAGCCGTATAAGGTGTTGTACCTCCACTAATGTTTACTACATCTTCCTTACCAACCGCAATACTTGTCTTGGCTTTGTCCACGACAACACCATCAACCACGGTAATGCTCAAGCTGCCAGTCACCTTCTTGGAGTCAGTAACAAGAACTGTAGCCTTGCCAGCCTTAACTCCTTTTACCGTAATTGTAGCCTTGTCAACAGTTACGGTGGCGGTCTTGACATCGCTTGATTTAGCGGTGTAAGTACCATCTCCACCTGCTACCTTTACATTCTGTGTACCGCCAACGGCAACAGAAACGGTTGAAGGATTGAACTTGATGGCGGGAGTGTTGTCATCATCGTCAGAGCATGAAGCAAATGCCATTGCAAATACGGCACAAACGATTAATGTTGCAAACTTAAAGAAATTCATTGATTTCATTTTATTCTATAATTTTGTCGTTTAACTTATGCGCCACGGCATGAGTATGCGTCCATCTACAGCCTTGGCACGATTGTTTTTTCGAGTACTCTCATTCCCTTAAATGAAGAGCAATGTAAAATCTTGCCTGGGAAAATATTTTTTTCGATTTTTATTCTATACGATGCAAAAATGAGGGTGTTTCGGCATTGTACACCGATGTGACCGTATGCATTTTGAGCGACAGTTCGGCAGACTTTTTGCCACGGAACGACAGCCAATTGAGTTTTATCTTCAGTTCCTTAGGATGTTTCTTCCATAGTGAGTTGAGGTCAAATGCTATAAGTGCATCCCCCATTCTTCCGTTGGTGTCACCTTGGGCATTGTGGCGCAAGTCGAACTCATATACATTATCCTTGTTCACACCGCTCACAAGATTAATGACATGTTTGGTAGTTCCTCCCCACAATGTGCGTATGCGGAGCGTAACAAATCCGTCCTCGGCAACAGAAACCCAATCACGGACAATTTCAATAGGGTCATTTCCAAATGCTTTCGCATTTTTTTCTTCTGATCCTTGCGTCATTACTGGCTGTTTGGTACGGATGCTGTCAATCCAATTTACATACACACGCTGTTGGTTGCCTCCGTAGCTTCGTCCTTCTATTGTATAGTTCACCAAAGCCCTCACTTTCTTGTCTCCAAACGGTGAGGCTTTCATATTGGTAGGTACAAGCGACGTTGATTCATCAAGTTGCATAAAGAAGCCGTCAGGCGCAGAAGGATACACCGTTACAAGGGCAGTTGGGCGCCGTAACACCTCATTGTTATCATTGTAATCGCATGAGTTCAGCGTGAGCGAACTGGCTATCAGACCTATTGCCAGAATTGTTTTCTTTGTTATTCTCATATTTTTTGCTTTTTAGTTTCTACTTATTAAATCATCAAAAAGCAAGAATCTTGCCTGTAAAAAATATTTTTTTATGAGATTTATCCTTGCTCCAACATGTTCTTATCCGTCAGAAAATCCAACAGTCCGACAGTCAACACACCGAGCTTGTCCTCCTTGCGATGAATGTCATCACCAACAATGACAATCTTACGGAAGTGGTCATTGATTGACAATAAAGGACGTCGCTCTTGCTGTTCCTTTTCTGGCGTAGACATGTGGAGGCAAATGCCTATGATTAGCATTTGCCTCCTACCCGATTGAAAACCTTCAGAAATCACACAGTTCATAGCAAGTGCTTCGTCCTCCGCCTTCCATTTTCTTCAGAATGCCTTTTTCTGTCAAATCTTTGATATCCCTGTTCGCCGTGTCTTGTGAGCAGTGGTTTATCTTATACCATTTGGATGAATTCAGTTTGCCCTCGAATCCATCGAGAAGCATGTTCAAGACTTTTCTCTGTCTGTCGTTTAACAATGTGCCGCTGTGTTCTTCCCAGAATCTTGTTTTGCGTATCACGTGGTCCGTCTTCTCCATCGACTGCTGCAATGCGTTGTGCAGGGTGGCGATAAACCATTTTATCCATTCCGTTATGTCAAGTCCTCCCTTTTGCGTTTTTTCGAGGATATTGTAATATCCATTGCGTTTGTTGAGGATTTCCGATGACAGACTATAGAATCTTTTCGGTGTTCCGTCGGCTCTGGATAGCAGCATCTCTGTTAGTGTGCGGCATAATCTGCCGTTGCCGTCGTCGAAGGGGTGTATCGTTACGAACCATAGATGCGCTACGGCTGCCTTTACAAGTGGGTCTATGGTGCTTTGTTGTTCGTTTATCCATTCCAAAAGCTGATCCATCATCCCCTCAACCTTATTGCTTGGAGGAGCCTCGTAGTGGACTTTTTGTTTGCCCATTGCGCCAGAAACCACTTGCATCGGTTCGTTACCTTCGCGCCATGCACCGACTCTGATTTTGTACATTCCGCTGTGGCCGTATGGGAACAGTGCCCTGTGCCAGCAGAATAGTCGTTCGGCGCTAATCGCTTCCTGATAGTGTTGTGTGGCGTCAATCATTACCTGCACAACACCTTCAATGTAGTGGTCGCTCTTAGGCAGTCCGTCATATTCGAGTCCGAGTTGGTGTGCTACAGATGACCGTACGCTGTCGCGGTTGAGCGTTTCCCCCTCAATACCGGCAGAGTTGACAATCTCTTTAGTCATGGAGTTCAGTACCGAGAGATTCTGCTCTGCCATACCGAACATAGAGAGTCTGCCAGCCAGTTTACCTCTGAGAGCATTCACTTCTGCCAGAAGTAAGGATAGCTGGTCGCTTTGCCATATCATGTGTGGCCAGTGTTCATTCTGCCATATATACATAATCGGATATTTTTGTTACTTGTTTTATTATAACTTACGCCTGCAAACTTACTCTTTTTCTCCTTATTCCGCAAGTTATGCGGAGAATAAACGGTCTATTCTCCGCAAGTTATGCGGAGAATAGAGACGGTAATCTCCGCATGAAGGGTGGAGAGAGGGGATTTATTCAAGTTCCCTCCTTACAAATCTCTTCAACAGGAACGTGAGGAAGTAGGGAAAGGTGTAGAATTGTCCGTTGAAACAGATGTTGTTGTTGCAGAGCTTTATCCCGTATTTTATTTCTGGGTATTTGCCGTCAGCAGCTGTAAGTTTGGAGAGCGACTTAGTGGCATTGTCTGTTGCTTTCACTTCTATTGGTATCAGCGATGATGTGTCGCGGATGAAGAAATCCATTTCTATAGTAGACTTCTCATTGCGGTAGAAATACAGGTCGTACCCTTGCTTTACAAGCATGTCGCCTACGATGTTTTCGTATATTGCTCCTTTGTAAGTGCTGTAGTTCTTGTTGACGCGCATGTCTTCCTGTGACTCCTCGTCGAGGGAGGCAACGAGTAGTCCCGTGTCTTTATAGTAAAGCTTGTATGATTTCGGGTCATAGTTGCCTTTCAGCGGAAGCGATACTTGTGCGAGACAATAGCATACGTTTACGATGCCGGCATCACGCAGCCATTCCACGGTACCAACGTATTCCCTGTTTCTTGCTCCATGTGCAATCTTGCTGATCTGGAATTTCTTGTTGTCTTGTCCGAGAAATACCGAGATATGGTTGTATATATTCTTGATTTTCCCTTTGTCGAGGCCCTGTGCATATTTTGTGATGTCCTCCTCGTAGTCGAGCAGTAGCTGGCGTTGCATCATTAGAGTCCCGCTGTAGTTGCCGTTGTTTATGAAGCTGTTGACTACGGCAGGCATTCCTCCGATGGTCATGTATTCCCTGAAGATTTCTCCCAAAGTTTCCATCTCCAAATTTGATAGTGGAGTGATGCTGCACATCTTGTTGTATAGATGTTCAATGAAGGTGCTGCCGTATCCTTTTGCCCATAGAAACTCTTCGAAGTCCATCGAGTGCATGGTATAGTCCTGCTTGTAGCCTACGCTGTTGGATTCTATCTCACGGTAGTTGATGCCCATCAGCGAACCGGAACAAATCACGTCGAATCTGCCGTCTATGCAGAATGCCTTCAGACTTGTGGCGCATGCAGGACAGTCTTGTAGCTCGTCAAAGAATATCAGAGTGTTTCCAGCTTCAAAATTGAGACTGGGATCAATCAAGGTTATGTTCCTGACGATATTCTCAACTTCGTAGCTGTCATCGAAAATGGCCTTGTATTTTTTCTGCAACACGAAGTTTATGGCAATGACGTTCTTATAGTTTTCGGTGGCAAATTGCATGATGGAAGCTGTCTTCCCAATCTGCCTTGCTCCTTTTACTATAAGAGGCATCTTGTTTTCTGTATGTTTCCAATCCCTTAGGATTTTGTCTATTTTTCTTTGTAACAGTTTCATATTCAATGAGTATGTGCTGCAAAGATAGTGTTTTTATCACAAAATTCCAAGCATATCAAGGGATGAAATCACAAAATTCCAAGGTTTCCAAGTGAGTTTATCACAAAATTCCAAGGTTTTTAAGCGAGTTTATCACAAAATTCCATATGCGTAAGGCTGTAAAATCACAAAATTCCATGGTTTTCAATGCTGTAAAATCACAAAATTCAGGATAATGAATAGAAGAGCAATTGAATCAACAGTCTTCAAGATAACCCTTGGTGAACATATCGTAGGCAAGGGCTTCAAGTTCCTTGAGCGTCATGTGTTCCACGGCACGTTCTATCTTTCTTATCAGTTCGTCACGCTTGTAGTCGTTGTCGTCATTGAGACGATGGGAGAATGTTGTCATGATCTAATGCGTATTGTATATAATATAATGTTATACTTATTTATATGATGGATGTTGTTCTTGTTTGTTGAGAATCGTTTCTTCCGTACACTCGTGCCATTATTGCTCCGCTGATGTTGTGCCATACACTGAATACGGCACCAGGGATGGTGGCGAGAGGGAAGACTGCGAAGTGGAGCGTGGCAAGCGAACTGGCAAGACCGGAATTCTGCATGCCTACCTCAATGGATATAGCCACGCATTTCTTGTGCTCCAGACGAAGTAGTCTGCCGATGCCATAACCGAGAGTCAGTCCACAGATGTTGTGGAGCATGACGACGAGTATCACAAGCAGTCCGCAGGTGAGCAGCTTTTCGGCATTGTGTGCAACGATGATGCCTACGAGCAGCACGATGGTGACAGACGAAAATGCCGGCAGGTAGGCTACGGCGCGTTTGGTGAATTTCGGCAGATAATGCTGGATGAGGAACCCTGCCAGTATAGGCATGATAACCACTTGCACGATGGAGAAGAACATGCTCGGGGCATCCACGTGGACGAATGTTCCTGCCACGAGCCATGTTATGGCTGGTGTGAGCAGTGGAGCAAGTACCGTAGATGTTGCCGTCATGCCCACGGAGAGGGCGAGGTCGCCTTTTGCCAGATACGTTATTACGTTGGAAGCCGTTCCTCCGGGACAGCAACCCACAAGTATAACGCCCAGGGCGAGGTCTTCGGGCAGATGGAACAAACGGGTTAGCATCCATGCCGTGAGGGGCATGATGGTGAACTGCGCCATACATCCGATTATTACGTCTTTCGGACGACTGAACACGATCTTGAAGTCTGTGGGGTTGAGAGTTAGTCCCATGCCGAACATTACCACTCCCAGTAACGGGTTAATCCACATCGTGTCGATGCTTGCGAGTGGAGTAGGGAAGACGACCGACAGCACTCCTATGGCGAGCACTATCCATCCCATATTCCCGGCTATAAAATCGCAAATTCGTTTTGTCATTGTTGTTTGCTTTGTTTGCAGATATAAGTTTTCTTGTCTGCGTCTTTATAATGGAAGGTTGAAGCAGTAATGAGGGTAATGGTTGTTTATATATATAAAGCCAACGGAAGCGCATCTTTGTTTTGGTGCGCTTCCGTCGTTATGTGTTCAATAATTTATGTCCTTTATTTATCCTCAGCGTCGATGGCCTTTATTTTCTGCTTTACGAGTTCGAGGTCATCCTTCAGCTTCTGTACCTTGCGGTTCATCTCGTCGATGAGGCTGTTGCCCTTCTTGCTTGCTGCATTGAGGAAGCCGAGGTTGTTCTCGTAGGTCTGTATTTCCTGCTTCATCTGCTCTGCACGGCGCTGTAGTCTGCCACGCTCGTTGTCGAGAGCATCCTCACCACGCTTTGCCACGTTCTTCAGGCTTGTCTTGAAGTTGTTCAGACGGCGGCGTGCTGTAGAAATGTTAAGCTCCTTGAAAATCTTGTCGAGCACAGCGTGGTATTCGTTGTAGAGCTTATCCTTCTCTTTGTATGGCACGTGGCCTATGGCATTGTACTCTTCGGTGAGCTTGCGTACGGTAGCCTGTGTGTCGTCGCCGGCATCTTCGAGCAGAGCCTTGAGTTGTGCAATGATGTCTTGCTTCTTCTCCAGGTTTACATGTTCTTCGTTGCGTGTTCCTGCATTTGCGGCATTGCGTGCCTCAAAGAACTGGTTGCAGGCAGCGAGGAAGTCGTTCCACAGCTGATCACCGTATTTCTTAGGTACCATGCCGATGGTCTTCCATTCCTTCTGCAGTGCAATGAGTTTGTCGCTTGTTGACTTCCAGTCGGTGCTGTCTTTGAGAGCCTGTGCTTTCTCTACGAGAGCTTTCTTTTTCTCTGCGTTTTCAGCAAATTCCTTTTTCAGGTTGGTGAAGAACTCAGACTTTCTTCCGAAGAAGTCATCGCATGCAGCACGGAAGCGCTCGAATATCTTCACGTTCATCTTCTGTGGTGCGAAGCCGATGGTCTTCCATTCCGTCTGAATCTCGATAATCTGCTTTGTGTGGTTCTCCCAGTCGGCAGAGTTCTTGTTTTCCTCTTTGGCTATAGCTTCCACTTTTTCGCAGAGTGCAGTCTTCTTGTTGAGGTTCTCCTCTTCTTGTGTACGGATATCTTCGAAGTGCTGCTGATGCTTTTTGTTTATCACGGTAGATGCAGCCTTGAAGCGAGCCCAGATGCTTTCGCGGAGTTCCTTTGCTACAGGTCCGCTCTCGCGGTATTCGTTGTGCAGCTCCTGCAACTGATGGAAAGCACTTATTACATCCTCTTCGTCAGCGAGCTTTTCTGCTGCTTCGCAGAGTTTTGTCTTTATTTCGAGATTCTTCTTGAAGTCGTATTCGCGGGCTTCGCTGTTTAGCTTCAGCAGGTCGTAGAACTGCTCTACATAGAGCTGGTAGTTGCGCCAAAGCTCGTTTGCGTTTTCTGCCGGTACGGCTTTGATGTCTTTCCATTCCTGCTGCAGCTGCTTGAATTCCTGATAGGACTTGTTTGCCTCTTCCGGTGATGTTGCCATCGCCTTGATTTTCTCGATGATGTCGAGTTTCTTCTTGAGGTTTTCCTGTTTCAGCTTTTCCTGTTCCTCAAACAGCTTGGCTCTTCTTTCCTTGATTATTGCCATTTCAGCTTTGAAAGCATCTTCGTCGGCGTCTGGCTGCACCTGGTATGCTGCAGGGTCGCCTCCGTTGTCGAGATAAGCCTTCATTTCGGCTTCTCTTTCAGCAAAGTGGAGCTTGTAGAAGATGGTCTTGAGAAACTCCACCTCGTCCTTCTGCGGCACTTCTTCGGCATGAGCTATCTCTTTGATTCTTTCCACTACTTCAGCCTTGCTTTTGTATATTTTCTTAGGCTCTGCCTTTTCTTCAGCTGGTGTAGCTGTAGTATCGGCAGCGGCTTCTGTTGTTTCTACTTTCTCCTGTGCTTCTGCGTTATCTGCTGCAGCCTGTGTAGGAGTTACTTCTGCATTCTTCTCGTTTTCGAGTTCGAGAGATTTTTCTTGAGAGTCCATTACTTCACGTTTTTAGATTGTGATAGGTGTATTTCAATAATTCCTTGTGTCGTGTGCGGTAGAGAACCTGGTTCTCTGCCGTTTCCGGTTATGAGGGATAATAGCGACACTAATGAATTGCAAACTTACGTAAAAAGATTGTAAAATCCTAATTAATGTAATAATTTTTAATGATTTCTTGCCAAATAAGCCTTTCTGCGGCATCAGATAAGTCTTTTGTGACGGAATATCCACCACGAAACTCCCGATATCATAACAGATACGACGATGGCGATGAGGAATCCGAACTTGTTGTCTTCCATACCGTTTATGAGGTTCATTCCAAGGAGGCTGGCGATGAGCGTTGGGAACATCAGGATGATGCTGACCGAGGTGAGCGTACGCATCACGGTGTTCATATTGTTGTTGATGATGCTCGAGTATGTGTCCATCGTTGATTCCAGAATGTCGGAATATATGCTTGTGGTCTCTCTAGCCTGACTCATCTCGATGTTTACGTCCTCGATGAGGTCGGCGTCAAGTTCGTCCACCTGTAGCTTGAACTTCAGTTTGGCAAGCAGGTTCTCGTTGCCACGGATTGATGTCTGGAAGTAAGTAAGCGAGTCCTGCAGGCGTGATAGTCCGATGAGCGACTCGTTGTTCACTTCTCGGTCGAGGTTTCGCTTGGCTTTCTCTATCAGGCTGTTTATCTGCTTCAGCCTTTTCAGATACCACACGGCAGATGAGAGGAAGAGACGGAAAATCATGTCGACATAGTCGGTGAATCCTTCTCCTCGCTTCTGTTGGTAGCTAACGAAGTCAATCATCACGTTGGTCTCGTAGAAACATACGGTGATGGTCACGTCTCTCTTGTGTATGATGCCGAGCGGCACGGTGGTGTATGGTGTACGGGAGCGTATTTCCTTAACGTAAGGTATACGCAAGATGATAAGCATCCATCCGTCGTCGTACTCGTATCGGGCACGCTCGTCGGTATCGCTGATGTCTGAAAGAAAATAATCGGGTATTTTGTACTCGTCGACCAGCATCTGCTGGTCTTCCTCACTCGGACACGTTACTTGTATCCAGCAGTTAGGCTCCCATTCCTTTATGGCTTTTAGTCCGCCGTTAGTATTCCAGTATGTTCTCATTTTGATTAGTCCTCCACTTGGTAAACGTTCAAGCACAGGACAGTCAAGCTGAGAGAGCCATGTCTTCCCTGCGCCTACAAGTTAGTATTTTCCGCGTGATAATCGTCCATAATTTGTTTGAAATTGATTAAATCGTGTGCAAAGGTAATGCAATTCGAATAGAAAACAAAACAATTTCAACTTGTTTTTATTCTTGTAATATAGTTTCTTTTCTTTTTATCATGTTTTACATTCGTGTTTCAGCAAAAAAAGATTCATCCGAAATTTGAGTGATAATGCTTATTCTGAGTCAAAATTTCGAGAGGTATAGATTTGTCGCTTTTTAGAAATTCGGTAACTTTCTCATAGAAAGTCCGTAACTTCTATGTTGCATTCCAAATAATTGGAAAATATTTATTGTTTATTAACTA
>ENA-ORNT01000884-ORNT01000884.1-human-gut-metagenome-genome-assembly--contig:-NODE-884-length-21117-cov-5.728706_pt1 | contig 21117 bp, 19 predicted proteins | sample MGYA00242120_ERZ509032 | MGnify/ENA primary metagenome ERZ509032 (study PRJEB26280, sample SAMEA2338729) | human gut metagenome | biome: human gut; feature: human-associated habitat; material: faeces...
CGACCCCGAACCGGCGGCAAAGCTCAAGCCGCTCGACGTTCTCATGATCCCCGTCGGCGGCTACTACACGATCTGTCCGCAGCAGGCAAAGGAGATTTCCCTCGCGCTAGACGCGAAAACGATCATCCCCATGCACTATCGCGGTGCCGGCATAGGACTTGAAAACGTCGCCTACGTCGATGATTTTCTCGCCCTCTGGGACGATGACGATATAGTTTATCTGCCCGGCTGCGAATACGAGGTCAAACCGAGCGCAAAGCGACAGATAGTCGTCTTTGAGCCGGATGAAAATTGCATAAAATAAAATATCCGAGGACTCTTGTCCTCGGATCAGCGTGTTGAAAAAGCCCAGCTGGGCTGGACTTTTTCGACAGACTGTTGCCGCCATCCGTTTGGATGGCGGCATAACTTTAATTTTCTTTTATTACCTCAAGTCCCTGGAGGTAGCGGCGCATCATATCGAAAATGTAATTTCCCGAAACGCGGCGGACATAGCTGCGCGTTCTGCGATCGCCGACGTGCAGCTCGCGCACATAGGTCCCGTCCTTGGTCGCAAGCGAAACGAACACCGTTCCGACCTCGTGGACTCCGTCGCCGTCGGGACCTGCAAGCCCCGTAACGCCGATGCCCATGTCGGCTCCGAGAAGCGCGCGCACACGCTCGGCCATTTGCTTTGCGACCTCATAGCTCACGGCGGTCTTTTCCTCGATGAGCTTGGGGTCTATGCCCAAAAGCTTTGCCTTGGCCTCATTCGTATAGGTCGTCACGCCGCCGAGGAAGAACTCACTCGCGCCGGGAATATCGGTAAAGCGCTTTGCAAGCTCGCCGCCGGTGCAGCTTTCGGCAGCGGCAAAGGTCATTTTCTTTTCCCGCAAAAGCCGCATAACGCTGTCCTCGACCGTGTCAACGTCGATGCCGAAAATGATATCGCCGAGCACATCCTTTACATGCTCGATGACCGGCTTCATCATCTCCTCGGCCTTCTCGACGCTCTCGGCCTTGGCGGTGACTTGCAGCAGGCAGTCGCCCTCCTTGGCGTAGGGCGCCATGGTGGGGTTTGTCATGGCGTTCATCTCGTCGCGGAATATCTGATCCATCGCGCTTTCGGACATACCGAAAACGTGGATAGCGTGCGAGACTATCTGCTCGTCCGATAGCGAGCGCAGATACGGCATTACGCAGGCGCGGAACATCGCGTTGCATTCCTTCGGAGGGCCGGGCAGCATGAGAACTATCGTTCCGTCGTCGCCGGTGAACGCGCAGCCGGGAGCCGTGCCCCAGTCGTTGTGGAACACGGTGCAGCCGACGGGCAGCATAGCCTGCTTGAGGTTGTTTTCGGTCATTTCCTTGCTGTAGCCGCGGTTGGTCAGATAATCGTAAAGGCATGCCTTTTCATCCTCGTGCATCTCAAGCTCGAGGCCGAAGGACTTTGCAAGTATCTGCTTTGTAAGATCGTCGCAGGTCGGGCCGAGGCCGCCGGTGGATATGATGATATCCGCTCTTTTGCGCGCGATCTCTATGCAGTCGGCAAGGCGCCGGGGGTTGTCGCCGACTACGGTGTGGTATTTTACGTTTATGCCCAGCTCCGAGAGCATGAGGGATATATCCCGTGCGTCGGTGTTCGTCGTGTGGCCGAGCAGTATCTCAGTTCCGACGGAGAGTATCTCGACATTATATGCCTTTTTCAATTTCAGTCGCCTACCTTTATTCTTTCAATGCCGGCATATGCTTCTTCAACAAGCGCGTCGATATCCAGAGCCGATTCGATCTGCTCAACGTCGTGCAGCTTGGGCTTTGTTTTGGGGTGCTTGGGCGTAAAGACCGTGCAGCAGTCCTCATACGGAAGGATGGACGTTTCAAACGTTCCGATCTTGCGCGCAAGACGCACGATCTCCTCCTTGTCCATGCCGATAAGCGGCTGGAGCACCGGCAGATCGGTGACGGCCTGCGTGGACGCCATGGCTTCCATGGTCTGGCTTGCTACCTGGCCGAGGTTTTCACCTGTAACGATGGCCTTAGCGCCGTTTGCATCGGCGATCTTCTGCGCAATGCGCATCATGAATCGGCGCATGATAAGCGTGAAGTAATCCTCATCGCACTTTGCGCGTATCTCCTCCTGAATATGCGTAAACGGAACGACTTCGATGGTCATTCTGCCGCAGTACACCGTCAGCAGGCGCGCAAGCTCAATGACCTTCTGCTTTGCCTGCTCGGAGGTGTACGGGAACGAGAAAAAGTGCACCGGGATAAGGCGCACGCCTCGCTTTGCAATCATATAAGTGGAGACCGGGCTGTCGATACCGCCGGACAGCAGAGTTACAGCGACGCCGTTTGCGCCGACAGGCATGCCGCCCGCTCCGGGCGTGGGCGCTGCGTGGACATATGCCGCAAGGTCGCGCACCTCGATATGGACGGTAAGCTCAGGGTCGTGCACATCGACCTCGCAGTTGGGATATGCCTCGGCAAGCTCGCCGCCGACAAACTGCGCAAGCTCGATGCTCGTCATGGGGAAACTCTTGTCGCTGCGCTTTGCCTCGGCCTTGAAGCTCTTCGCCGCGAGCATATCGTCCTTGAGATATTCAATTGCAAGCTCGGCTATCTTCTTCGGATCTTTCTCGCATCCGGCGGCGCGGTTGACTGACGCAAGGCCGAACACCTTGGTCATCGCCTCGAAAGCCGCGTCCATGTCGCTTGTTTCATCCACAGGCTCGATATATACCGTTGACTGCATGCAATAGGCCTTGAATTTGCCGATAGCGTCCAGGCGGCGCTTTATATTGCTCATGAGCTTCTGCTCGAACGAGCGGCGGTTCAAGCCCTTGAGGACTATCTCGCCCTGCTTGAGAAGAATAATGTCGTTTATCATGTGTTCTGCTCCTAAATATTTTTAACGTCTTATTATATCACCATTTGTTTTGCGGCGCAAGAAAAGCTCCACAGCTTAAAGCTTGCGGAGCACACAACATCAATATTATATGATTTTTTGTGATATATGTCAATAGAGGCGCAAATTTATTCACAATTTTTGTTTGGCTGCACAACAATTTGCTTTTTATTTCGTTCACTATTGCTCTTGAATAAGCCGCTGAAATTTGGTATCTTTAAATCACAGAAAGGGTGATACCGATGTACAAGTAACGGTCCCTCGAAATCCGGCAGAGAGTCGGCAGCGAGGGAGACGATGCCGAAGTCAAAATATCAAGAGAACGAGAACACAGGCCACTTCCCGCTTGGGGAATCGATCGTAGTTATTCAGAGTGTTTTGATTTGCGTTCCGTTGGCAGGCGGCATCAATTCCGCAGAAAGAGAGGTAACCAATGATGTTAGATACTAAGAATTCACAGAAATGACCCTTGGCTGCTGTGAAAACGGTGTAAAGAAACCGTGCAGTCAAGGGTCATTTCGCATTTACGGGATAAATTTATATATCAAGGCCGTCGCGGAGACAACGCGGCGGCTTTGCCGTTTTGCTGTGCATTTCGGAATTTCTTTGTTAACAAAATTTGCATTAAATTTCGTTTCGTCCGTGCTAATATGGCTGCACGGCGTTTTATCCCCCGAAATCAACACTTCAAAGGAGGTCTCGTATGAAAAAGCTAAAACATATTATTGTTCTGCTGACCCTTGCGGCCATTGCGCTGTGCGCCTGCTCTCGGGAAACGCCCTTGCAGCGCGCTCTGAGCACAATAAAAAGCGAATTCGGCATAGACCTCAAAAACGAAAGCATAACCGTTGAAAGGCTTGCATACACCTACGATGACGGCAACATTTTCGGCGAAGGCTTTGCGGCGTATAAGATAGGCTTCACACAGGATGCTTCCGCGCATTTTGCCGGTCTCGACACAACGCCGGATATAAACGCCGATGACGGCATAGACCTTGCCCGACAAAACGGTGTCGAGCTGCCTGCCGCTCCGGACGGCACACCGTTTGCCTATAAAAGCGAAAACCAAGGGCTAAACAGGGTTTTTCTGCTTTATTACAGCACCGAAAACACCGCATATCTGATCACTTTGGATGCGTAAAAACAACGGATGTTCTCTCGAACATCCGTTGTTTTATTATTTCAGCTTATTCTGAAGCTTTTTGTACAGCTCGTCATAGCGCTCGGTGCAGTCGGCAATGGCAAGCTCAGGCTCGCGGCGCATTGCCCTGGAGTTAACATCGCCGGAGATGAGCGTTGAGTAGTGATATCTCTGAAGCTTCACGCACTCCATCGCACTGCGGCCGATGGAAACGGCAGGCCGCCGCATCGGCACAGGCCTCGGGCGCGAGCTTATCGGAAACGGACTCTATCATGTCGATGAGCTTTATCATGCCGTAGAGCACCTCGTCGATCTCCGAGCACGCGGCAAACACGCCGCCTTCGATGCAGGCCTGACTTTTGCCCTCGGCGACCTCCTTATCCCACTCGGCGCGCGATTGCAGTTCCTGATCGACGGTCTTGAGGAAAAACTTGCGCAGGACCTCGATAAAATGCTCGGCGTTTTTCATTTCCGCATCCTCAAGCCCCGACTTGCGCAGCGCCTTTACCGCAAGCGCCGCCGCTTCCGCCGCGATCTCGGCCGAAACGTTGCTGAGCCACATGCGCCCGTCCTTCTGCGCGACGTCGGCAGTGAAGTCCCTGACCGATCTATCGGAATAGAGGTCTATCTTCAGGCTGCTGACATCAATGTCTTTGTTCATAATCTTACTCTCCTTTTTAAAGCAATGCCCAGCGCGAGCGCTGCGCAGCCGAGAGCCGCACCTGCCGCCGCCTTGAGCATATACTGCTGATTCATGTTAAGACCCTTCCTGAATCCGATGCAGCCTTCCCTGCCCTCGCCCGTTTGCAGGAAAATGAGGATATTTTCGAGCTTTGCCGCACGAGAAAACGTTCCGCTCATGCCCTCACGGCTGAGCGCAAGCACCGTAAGTCCGACAAGCGAAGGGAGATTTGAAAAGCGCTGCTTTCCACCTGCGGCGAAGAACTTTTTCTCGGCATGGTAGGCGCGTGTGTACGCTCGGTTGAGACGGCTGTAGCAGCCGGGGAAATCATCGGCTTTGATATCGGTCTCGCTCACCGTTTTGCCGTTGACACTCACGGAAAGATGAGCGTCCATACTCTCCGGCAGGCCTTTTTTGCCGAAGGTGGGCAGAGCATTGTGCCGAATGTCTATATTCGTGACCGACGTTTTGCCGAGCACCTCGTGGATATTCTCCGCGATAAGGCCGCCGGCATCGGACGAAATTTTAACAAGCTCCTGCTCTGAGCCGCCGTCGCGGCCGCTGTCACGAAGGACGGCGAAAAACGCCGACGCACCGCTGAGTATCTCAAAAACATGCAAACAGCCGGTCGTTCCGGCGTCCTTATAGATCTGCGAAAACTCAGTGAACGGTCTGTTTATGAGTTTATCACGAAGTGAGCGCTCCAGGCAAGCAAAATCGCAGCTTTTGCCCTGCGAGCCGCAGCTTTCCTCGTCGATCGTAAGCGAGACTATGCGCGCGCTTTCGTCAAGCTCTGCGCGCACGGCGATCGGCACCTCGCGGTAAAGGCCGCCGAAGCGATACATGCTCTTTTACCATGATACTATCTCAAAGCCTGCCGGCAGCTTTCGGCACACAGTACCGCGATAGCGCGTTATGAAATTCTTCTTTTCCCTGCTGTGTATATCAAACACAAAGCACGGAGATTTGAACACGTCGAGCTGCGAAAGCTCGGGCAGTCTGTCGGTTTTAAGCATCACCGAGCACCTTCTTTGCCGCGGCAAAATTGTCAAACTTTTGGCTATTATTAACGTTCTAAAGCTCCCCGAACGGGGAGCTTTAGCTTTATTTATTTTCTATTGCTTTCGGGCGCCATGGGTGAGTTTTAGCCCTTTAGTCTGACCGAGGAAAAATTCGTTCAGAGCGGCTGAAACGCCCGACGGGAATACTTTTTGTATTTCCTAGGGCTTTCGGGCGCTATGGGCGGATTTTAACCGGTCAGCTCACCCGGTCAGGCCTCGCGGAAGTCATAAGTGCGGTACTGTATAGCTTCCGCTATGTGCATCGCGCCTATAGTCTCCTCGCCTTCAAGGTCGGCTATCGTTCGTGCGACGCGCAGGATGCGGTCGTAGCTGCGAGCGGTAAGACCCATGCGGTCGAAAGCATCGTGCATGAGCTGCTCGCACTCGGGCGTGAGAAGGCAGTATGCGTTGAGCGCCTTTGTGCCCATGCCGGCGTTGCTGAGAATGCCGGTGCCCTCAAAGCGCTTGCGCTGGATAAGGCGCGCTACGTCAACGCGGCGCTTTATATCGGCAGAGCTTTCCGCAGGCGCGCGGTTTTTAAGCTCCTCGTACTCCAACGCCGGAGCCTCGACGATGATATCAATGCGGTCAAGCAGCGGCCCGGAGATGCGGCTGTGATATGCGCGCACCTCGTTTGCAGAGCAGCGGCAGCGCCCCGACGGATGGCCGTACCAGCCGCATTTGCACGGATTCATTGCGCACACGAGCATGAAGTTTGCCGGAAAGGTCTCGGTCCCGGCAACACGTGAGACGGTGACCTCGCCGTCCTCAAGCGGCTGGCGCAGCACCTCAAGCACATCCTTTCGAAACTCCGGCAGCTCATCAAGAAACAGCACGCCGTTGTGCGCAAGGCTGATCTCGCCCGGGCGTGGGACCGCTCCGCCGCCGGACATGGCAGCGCCCGAAACGGTATGGTGCGGCGCACGGAACGGACGCGCGGATATGATGGGATTGTTCTTCCCCGTCAGCCCGGCAACGGAATAGATCTCAGTGGATTTGAGCATTTCCTCCCGCGTCATATCCGGCAATATGCCGGGCAGGCGCTTGCTCATCATGCTCTTGCCGGCGCCCGGAGGACCAACCATGAGTATGTTGTGTCCGCCGGCCGCGGCAATCTCCATAGCACGCTTTACGTTCTCCTGTCCCTTGACATCCGAAAAGTCAGGATATTTGACCGTCGCCGGGTCGAGCTTCGGTATATCCATCGGCTTTATGCGAAATTCGCCCCTGAGATGCGCGATAAGCTCGGACACATTCTCAATGGGATACACCGTCACTCCCTCGGCATATGACGCTTCCTGTGCGTTATCGGCAGACACGAACAGCTCACGCACACCCTCGCGCGCGGCGGCGACTGCCATGGGCAGCGCACCGCTGACCGGCCGAAGCGTTCCGTTGAGCGAAAGCTCTCCGAAAAATGCGCAGTCGGACTTCGGCTGACGTATCACTCCCGTTGCGGCAAGAATGCCGAGCATTATCGGCAGATCGTACACCGTTCCGGCCTTTTTTGTGTCCGCCGGCGCAAGATTGACCGTGACGCGGCTGACCGGGAACTTGAAGCCGTTTGATTTTATCGCGGCGCGCACCCTCTCGCGCGCCTCCCTGACTGCGGCATCGGGCAGACCGACGATATCAAAATTCACAAGGCCGTTGGACACGAAAACCTCAACGGAAACGCCATAGCCGCCGATGCCCTTAACGCCGAGCGATCTTATCGTTGCAAGCATATTTTACCACCACTGTTTTCAAAAATAGGGACTGCGGAAAAATGCAGTCCCTTTATAATTTTTCTTATTCTTCGACGGGGCAGGTTATAGCTATGTTCAGCTCGTCAAGCTGCTTCTGCTCGACCGTGGAGGGTGCGCCCATCATGACATCCTGCGCGTTCTTGTTCATCGGGAACGGGATGATCTCGCGGATGGAGTCCTCGCCGGCAAGCAGCATGACCATGCGGTCAACGCCCGGGGCGATACCGGCATGAGGGGGTGCGCCGTAGCAGAAGGCATTGTACATAGCCGGGAACTTGGCCTTAACGTCGTCCTCACCGAGGCGAACCATTTCAAACGCCTTTATCATGATCTCGGGATCGTGGTTACGCACTGCGCCCGAGGACAGCTCAACGCCGTTGCACACGAGGTCATACTGGAACGCGGTGATCGAAAGCGGATCGACCTCGCCGCGCTCGGCCTTTTCGAGGATCTCCAGACCGCCGTTGGGCATGGAGAACGGGTTGTGGCAGAATTCAAGCTCGCCGGACTCCTCGCCGATCTCGTACATCGGGAAATCGACGATCCAGCAGAACTCGTAGCGCTCCTTATCCATATGGCCGGGGACCGCCGCGCCGAGCATCTTTCGCATAACGCCTGCGGTCTTCTGCGCCTCGCCCTTCTTGCCTGCCGTTACGCCGACAAGGCAGCCGGGCTTGAGACCGAGAGCCTCGGTGAGGGCAGCCTTCTTATCCTGAAGGAACTTTGCAACGCCGCCGGCAAGCTCGCCGTTTTCATCGACCTTGAACCAGTAGGGCTTCATGCCTGCCTGGACCTCAACGTCGGCGCAGACCTTGTCGATCTGCTTGCGCGTCAAGTCGCAGCCGGTGACAACGATCGCCTTGACGGTGTTGCCCTCGGCAAAGGGAGCAAAATCGGTGCCGGACACGAGCGCGGTGATATCCTCAACAACGAGGTCGATGCGCAGGTCGGGCTTATCCGAGCCGTACTTTTCCATCGACTCGTTGTAGCCGATGCGGCGGAAGGGCGCCTTGTTGGATATGTTGTATGTTCCGAACTTTTCAAAAATCGGGGGCAGGACATCCTCAATGACCGCAAAAACATCCTCCTGGCCGGCAAACGACATCTCCATATCGAGCTGATAGAACTCGCCGGGTGAACGGTCGCCGCGCGCGTCCTCATCGCGGAAGCAGGGCGCTATCTGGAAATAGCGGTCGAAGCCGGATGTCATGAGCAGCTGCTTAAACTGCTGCGGCGCCTGCGGCAGAGCATAAAACTTGCCGGGATGCTTTCTTGCCGGGACGAGATAGTCGCGCGCGCCCTCTGGTGATGAGGCGGTGAGGATAGGCGTTGTTATCTCGAGGAAATCGTGCTCCATCATCGCCTTGCGCAGGGCGGCGATAACATTGCAGCGGAGGATTATATTCTGCTTTACGGCCGGATTTCTCAGGTCGAGGTAGCGGTATTTAAGACGTGTGGTCTCGTCGGCCTCGCGGCTGCGGTTTATTTCAAACGGCAGCTCGTTATAGCGGCAGCGGCCGAGAACTTCGATCTTTTCGGGAACGACCTCGATATCGCCGGTGGGGAGCTTGGGGTTTTTGCTCGCGCGCTCGCGAACGGTGCCCTCGACGGAGATGGTGCTCTCTTTATTTATGCCCTTTATGACCTTCATCATATCCTCGGTCTCGACGACGACCTGCGTCGTGCCGTAAAAATCGCGGACGATGACAAATGCAAAGTTCTGGCCTACCTCGCGGACGTTCTCCATCCATCCGACGATCTTGACCTTTTCTCCGACGTTTTCAATGCGGAGCTGATTGCAGGTATGGGTTCTTGACTGTGTCATTTCTTCTGCCTCCATTATTCTTTGATAACCGCGACACGCGCGCGATCATCCATGTCATTCTTTATGAGCGACGCAGCGTCGGCAAAGCCGAGCTTTGTCTGTTCGCCGGTGGTCATATTCTTAACGGCAACGACGTTTTCCGCGATCTCGTCCTCGCCGATGAGGATCACATATGGAATGCCGAGCTTATCGGCATAGCTCATTTTTGCCTTGAACTTTTTCTGCTCGCAGTAGAGCTGAGTCCTCACCCCTGCATCACGCAACGCCGTTGCCGCGGCAATGGCGTAGCCGAGATCCTCGGCCATGGGGATAACGAGCGCATCGGCAGGAGCCGACACGGTTTCGTCCGAGAGCATGCCCTGCTCGTTGAGGACATAGAAAAGGCGCGTAAGGCCGATGGATATGCCGACGCCGGGCAGCTTTTTATCGGTGTAGTATCCGGCAAGATCATCGTATCTGCCGCCGGAGCAGATCGAGCCTATCTCGGGGTGAGCAGTCATTTCGGTTTCGTAAACCGTACCGGTGTAATAATCAAGGCCGCGCGCTATCGAAAGGTCGATAGCGAAGTTTTCCTCCGGGACGCCGAAATCGGCAAGATATCGTGTCACGGTCTTAAGCTCCTCAAGTCCCTCGTCAAACAGCTCGTCCATGCCCTTATAGCGCTCAAGTCCGGCAATGACCTCGGCATTCGTGCCGCTTATGGCCATGAAGTCCATAACATCGTCGGCCTTGTGCGAGAACATGTGCAGCTCGTCCATAAGAAGCTGGCGGACCTTGTTCGGGCCGATCTTATCGAGTTTATCGACCGTGCGCATTATGTCGCCGGCCTTTTCGCTCATGCCGGCAAGGCTGTAAAACCCGTTTAAGAGCTTACGGTTATTGACCTTTATCTTAAAGCCTCTGAGTCCGAGTGCGGTGAAGGTTCGATAGATTATCGCCGGGATCTCCGCCTCGTTTATGATATCGAGCTTACCGTCGCCGATGATATCGATATCGGCCTGATAAAACTCGCGGAAGCGGCCGCGCTGTGCTCTTTCGCCTCGGTAGACCTTGCCTATCTGATAGCGGCGGAACGGGAATGTCAGGTGTCCGTAGTTTGCAGCGACGAATTTTGCAAGCGGAACAGTCAGGTCAAAGCGCAGCGCAAGGTCGCTGTCGCCCTTATTGAATCTGTATATCTGCTTTTCGGTCTCGCCGCCGCCCTTTGCAAGCAGCACCTCCGCCGATTCGATCACCGGAGTATCAAGCGGCGTAAAGCCGTAAACGGAGTAGCTCTTCCTGAGCGTCTCCATCATTTTTTCCATCTTTATCTGGTCTGCCGGAAGCAGCTCCATGAAGCCCGACAGGGTTCTCGGCGCAACTTTTGCCATACTAAATTTTATTCCTTTCAATCACTAAATGCTGCTATTGCTTGAGCAATAACAGCATTCGAGTTTTAATTCGGCGATGCAGCCTACCTGCGCTTTGGATTGACGATATTGCGCCAGTCAAGATCACCGCGCCGCAGGCCCTGAACGAGCACCTCCGCGGTTGCCGCATTGGTTGCAAACGGGATCTGATACTGATCGCACAGGCGTTCGATCTTGTTGATATCGTCAAATCCGCCGGGGTTTGACGGGTCGCAGAAGAACAGCACAAGATCGATCTCGTTATATGATATTCTTGCTCCGATCTGCTGGGCGCCGCCCTGGTCGGCATGCAGATAAAGCGTCACGGGAAGTCCCGTTGCTTCGGATACAAGCTTGCCCGTCGTGTTGGTTGCGCAGACTGAATGCTCGGCCAGAATACCACAATAAGCTATGCAGAACTGGACCATCAGTTCCTTCTTTCTGTCATGTGCCATAAGTGCAATATTCATAAGCTTCCCTCGATTCTGTTTGCGAAATTTCCTATTATAAAAAACACTTTTTATAATTACTGTTTTATTATATACAAAGCTTCCGTTTCTTTCAACGCCTTTTTTGACAAAAAGCGCGGTTTTTTATCACTGCAGCAGCTCGCCCTCAACGTCGGTAACGTCGGTTGCGGATTTCAGGCTGAAGTAAGTCTCCAGTATTTCCTGCGCGATGACCGAGCAGTTTGCACCCGCGCCGCCCTTCTGAACGACGATGGCCATTGCGATCTCAGGATCGTCAAAGGGCGCGTAGCAGATGAAGATACCGTCGTTTGCGATGCTTTCGCCCTTCTGGGCGGTGCCGGTTTTTGCCGCGACGCTCGTCATGCTGTAGCTTGGCAGACTTGATTTACCGACAAGGCGCATGCCCTCGTGGACGGCATCCCAGTTATACTGCGCGGTTTCGACCTTGCTGAGCACCTCGTCCTCGCGTTCATACACGTTATCGCCGTAGCTGTAGCTGCGCACGGATTTGAGTATCGACGCGCTGTGGCGCTCGCCGCCGTTTGCAACGGCTGCGCAATACTCGGCAAGCTGCAGCGGCGTAAACAGGCTGTCGGACTGGCCGATAGCCGCCTGCATGGTCTGGCCTATCGTCCACGGTTCGCCGGTAAGCTCTTCATGGTTTTTCGCATTTGCCATGTTGCCGGTGGATTCGGGCAGCTCAATGCCGGTGCTCTCGCCGAGGCCGAATTCGGCCGCGTATTTATCGAGCTTATCTATGCCGAGGTCATGTCCTGCCGAATAGAAGAAGATATTGCAGGAGTTCTGGATAGCGCCGGTGACGTTCAGATAGCCGTGAGTCAGATGCTGATTGTTCTGCGAGTATATCCAGCAGAGCGGTGCAAAACCATACTGCTCGTATCTTGTATATCTGCCCGTACACTGGATGGTGGTGCCGGTGTTTATTATTCCCTCGGTCAGCGAGGCTATCGCAGTGCAGGGCTTGAAGGTCGAGCCGGGCGCATAGCCGCCCTGGAGCGCGCGGTTATAAAGCGGAGCGTTTTTATCCGCAAGCAGCTCATTGTATTTTTCCAGCAGCTCGGACGGATCGTAGGTCGGCCAGTTTGCAATGGCAAGCGGCTCGCCTGTTTTTACATTTACAACGACCACGGAGGCACCGTCGATAACATCCTGCTTTTCCTTATATGTTCCGCTGGCTATCTGCTGCTCTTTCTTTGAGTCTATCTTTGCCTGGATGGAGGCCACGCCGTTTTCAAGCGCAAGCTCGGCGGCCTCCTGCAGGGCAATATCTATCGTCAGATACACATTGTTGCCCGGCTCCGGCTCTTCGATATATTCCTTGCTTATTACCGTGCCGTCGGAAGCGGAGGTCGTGCGCACGGTACCGTTTGTTCCGTGCAGGTATTTTTCAAAGGCATATTCCGCGCCATCCTTGCCGACTGCGGCATCGGCGGAATAGCCCTGATCTTTATACTTTGCATAGTCACTGTCGCTCATTGCGCCGGTGTAGCCGAGGATGTGCGCGGCAGCTGAGGTAGCATATTCACGGACGTATGATTCTTTTATATTGACGCCCTCGATGTTGTTTTCGCGCAGCGTGGCTATGAGCTTCATCTCCGCGTCCTTGACGAAAATATAGTCCGAGGTATTTATGAGATATCGCACGTTTATAGCATAGCGCACGCCGGCGATGATCCTCGCCTCTTCGGCGGTGTAGTTGCTGTCGATCTCATAGCGGTCGCGCATGCTCGAGAGTATCTCGACGGCGCTTGCGTTTTCCTTGACTTTGTTTGTCTTTATATAAGCGTCAAGCCGCGCCTGATCCTGCTCGCTGACGTTTTCAAACTCAAACGGAGGACTTTTCGTTATCGGCAGATCGTCGATGTAATCATCGCCGTAATCGCGAATCATGTTGACAAGCTTCAATATGACGGCGTTTGAATCAACGCTGTCGTCATTCGGGAAAAGCTCGTCGGTGTTTATCGTCAGGTCATAGCACGATTTATTGGTCACAAGCACTCTGCCGTAGCGGTCAAGGATATTGCCGCGCGCGGCGGTAACTGTGCTTGTCGTTACCATGTTGTTGCGGCTTTCCTCATAGTACTTTTCGCCCTCGATTATCTGGAGCTTGTAAAGTGCAACGACATACACCGTGATCAGCATCGCAAACACCAGTGCAAGCGCTATAAGTCTTTCTTTCTTAATTATGTTCATCGGGTATCCTCAATCAGTATTGCGCGTGCATTATTCCGCCTTCTTTAAACGGAAGATACAGCAGCATGACCGGCAGCACGGACAAAACGGTCTGCAAAAGCACCGTGATCAGTCCTGCGGTAAGCTCCGTTCCGCCGCCGGCAAGCGCGTGGATAAGCTGCACTATGCCGCACAGCAGTATCGCCGCCACGCTGAATATCATGAACGCGAAAAAGCTTTTGTTGATATAAAACTCCGAGGCAAAGCCCGCTCCGAAGCCGATCATCGGAAACAGTATCGTAAACAGCACCGTTGTTTCGGAAAAGGCCATATCGGTGAAAAGTCCGAGGAAAATTCCGAATACGGCGCCGCGAACACCGCCGAGATATATGCCTGCGGCAACTGCGGCAGCCGGGATTATAAATCCCTTTGCGCCGAAAATGCTGATCCTTGAAAACAGCACGCTTTGCAGCAGCATGACAAGCAGCATATAGACCGCGTATTGGATCACCATGCGGACTTTTTTCCATTCAAGAGCCTGAATCAGTCTGTTGAGCAATTATTCCACCACTTCAAAATCTTTTACTACAAAAACCTGCACGAGCGCGTTAAGGTCGCAGCCGGGCTTGACCTCGCCGTACTCTATCTGACCGCCGGCCTCGGTTTTGACCGAGCTTATCGTTCCGACAACAAGGCCCTGGGGAAATGCGCCGCCCGAGCCTGAGGTCATGACCGTGTCGCCCGAGAAAACCTGCGCGCCGTCGGCAAGGTAGCTGAGCTTCACGCAGCCCTCCTGCATCATGGCAAAGTCGCCGACGAGAAGGCCGGAAGCACCGTTTTCGGAAACGAGCGCGCCGATATTCGTGTTAAGGTCGATGACCGTAGAAACCGTCGCCCATGTTGAGCCGACCTCGGTCACCTGTCCGACCATGACGCCGTACTCGGTGATAACACAGTCACCTACGGCAATATCGGCGTTCGTGCCCTTGCTTATCGTGAACGAATTTGCCCAGTTCGACGTCGTCCATGCAACGACCTTGGCCGATTCAAGCGTCATATCGCTGTGTTTTTCCTTGAAATTCAGCAGCTGGCGGAAGCGCTCATTTTCCTCGATGGCGGCGGCGCCGTTTCGCGCCTCCTCCTGAGCCTGGGTCAGCTCCGCGCGCAGACGCTCGTTTTCGGCAACGAGCTGGTCATAGTCGTAAAGATATCCGTAAAGGCTCTCAAGCCAGTCGGCAACGGAGCTCACCATACGCTGTACCGGGGCTTTGACCGTGCCCGACACATTCTGTATAAGTCCTGCGTTTCCCTTGAGAAGATAGGATGCCGCTCCGACGACGAGCGCTATGACGAGCACTATAACGCCGAGCTTTATTCCGTTTTTCTTAAGATAATTTTTTACGTTCAAAAAAGATGCACCCCGATCTCTTCGAGCATTTGGCCGAGTCTGCACAGCGGCAGCCCCATAACATTGAAATAGTCGCCCTCAAGCCGCCTGACCATGAGCGCGGCTCTGCCCTGAATACCGTAAGCGCCGGCCTTGTCCATCGGCTCTCCGGTCTGAACATAGCGGTCGATCTCGTCCTCCGACAGCTTGCGGAAGAAAACCTTCGTACACTCGCTGCCGACGACGGTCCTGCCGCCGTACATGGCCGTTACGCCGGTGTACACCTCGTGCGTGTTATCCGACAGCAGGTGCAGCATGGCTTTTGCGTCAGCTTCGTCTTTGGGCTTGCCGAGTATCCTGCCGCCTGCCCAGACGACGGTGTCCGCCGCTATGATAAGCGCATTCGGAAAGTCTTTCGCGACCTCTTCGGCCTTTGCCCGCGACAGAGCCTCTACCGTTTCGTCAGGGCCTGCGCCGCGCGGCGCTATCTCCTCGCCCTTTGCAGGAACGACGGCGAAATCAAGCCCCAGCGTTTCAAGCAGCTCCTTTCGCCGCGGCGAGCCGGAGGCAAGCACGATACTCATAGTGTCAGTCAACTCCTCTGTAATAAAGGCCTCGGGTCAGATCGTTCGGCTGATAGTCGCCCTCGCCCTTATATCTCTTTGCGACCTGAACGCACTCGCGCGCACCCTCGGTCGTGAACATCAGTCTTATTCCCCAAAGTCCCACGCCGCACAGCTCGTCGTTTTTATCGGCCATAAAAAGCTTTCGGGAATTATATATCACATTGCGGTGCTCATATTCACGCACGACGGGGAATGTTGAGCCCATACGGTCGGAAAGCTGAGCCGGGCTTTGGCAATTGCACGCGCCGAGACTGTGGCTTATAACGCACTGATCCGACACCATAAGCGGAAGCCGCCCGTATGCGATGAGCTCAGTCGGCACGCACTTTGCCATATCGCGCACCTGCGCGAGGCGCAGCTCAAACGACGCCGTTGCGGATAAAAAGCCCATCTTCTGTATCATATCCATCGAATACGAGTTAAACACATTCATGCCGAAATCGGCGCGCGTTTTCATGCCTGCCTTGCGTGCGATTATGACATGTCCGAGGTTCCCGACAAGCGCCTCGTTTATACCAAGATCAAACAGGCTTCGCAGCATGACGAATATGTCTTTTGTCTCGCTGTCGGTTATAACACGCGGCAAAACGGCGACCGGAACGGCGCCGCGCTCTTTGAACATGCGCACAAGGTCAAAATTATCGTGCATGACCTTGACGGGAATGTAGATATAATCGGGTCTTGTGTCGGCAAGCTCCTCAGTAAGCTGCTCTGCCGTGCGCACCTGATAGATCATGACAGGATCGGTCACGGCGCTCTGCCCCGAGGGAAGCTGCGGCATGGGCAGGCTGCGGCGCGGCTGCGGTATCGCGCGGCGCTCGTTGAGCGCCGTGACAAGCTTGCGGCGCAGCTCGTTTATCTCGGACGCGGAGAGATAAAGTCCGCTCTGCACCCTGCTCTGCGCATCCACGCAGTAGTACGGCGTACCGCCTGTCTTGCCGAGTCTGTCGCTCAAGACCTCTGAATTTATCGCCTGACGTATCGCCTTCTGCGGCTCTGCGCCGAAAGCGACTACCTTGTTTCCGCGGTTATCTATCGCCGCGGCCTTGACCGCCTCTCCGGCGTTTACGACGGCGTAAAACTTCACCGGAACGCGGCGCTCTTCCTTGCCGATGTACTCTTTTCTTGCGTCGGCAAACATTTTTTCGCCGACCTTGTCGGTTTCGGCTCTCACGCCGAACATATCGGCCTTGTCGCCGTTAAAATAGCCCTGCGTGAAGCCCTGGCGCGAGAATGCGTCGGCAAGTGTCTGCATTTCCTCCTCCGTCGGCTCGCGGCGCTCTTTGATGATCTTCGAATATATGCCCGTGACTATGCCCGTGTACTCGGGGCGCTTCATTCTGCCCTCGATCTTCACGCAGGCAACGCCGGCGTCCTCGATCTCGCGCAGGCGGTCAACAAGGCAATTGTCCTTGAGGGAAAGCGGATGACTGTCCTCAAGTCTGCCGCCCATGGTGTATTCCATGCGGCAGGGCTGGGCGCACATGCCGCGATTGCCGCTGCGGCGGCCTATAAGCGACGACATATAGCACTGCCCCGAATGGCAGAAGCACAGCGCTCCGTGGACGAATATCTCCGTTTCTATCGGCGAATGCTTTGTTATGAACTTTATCTGCTCGAAACTCAGCTCGCGCGCAAGGACTGCACGGGTGAGTCCCATCTCGGCCGCTGCCTCAACGCCGGCAAGGTTATGGATGCTCATCTGGGTGCTCGCGTGCAGCGGAATATCCGGCACGGCCTTTCTCAGTACGCTCAAGAGCCCGAGATCCTGCACAAGGATGGCGTCCGCGCCGAGATCCGACACGCGCCGGGCAAGCTCGACGGCCTGCTCCATCTCCCTGTCGCCGACGAGCGTGTTCATCGTGACATAGACTTTGCAGTCGCGTATGCGGCAGTATCTGACCGCCTTTTCAAACTCCTCGTCGCTGAAATTTTTTGCTCCGCGGCGAGCGTTGAATATTCCAAGTCCCATATACACCGCATCCGCGCCGTTCTGAACGGCGGCAACGACCGCCTCCGGCGAGCCTGCGGGAGAAAGCAGCTCAAGCATATATCCATACCTCTGGCATTTTACTTTTATCGTTGAATTATACCACAAACATGGCTATTGCTACAAGTTAATTTTAATGATATAATCCCTCTTGTTAAAGTCCATTGTGTAAACTTTGAATGAACAGAGGAATCGTCATGCCCACAGCAGAGCAAAACTCAATACCGCGCAGCACCGCGGACAAGCTTGTTGCCGCACATGACGGCGATGTTGCGCTGCTGTATATCTGGCTCGATCTTAACGGCGGATTTGACGCCGACAGGGCCGCGCGCGAGCTTTGCCGCACCGAGGCCGAGATAAAAAACGCGCACGAAAAGCTGCTTAGAATGGGGCTTTCGCGCCCGGCCGCAAGGCCCGAGCAGGAGATAAAGCTCCCTCCTGCCGAGGAGCTTCCGGAATACACCTCGGCGGATATCGTGCGCCGCTCGAAGGAGGACAGCGGATTTCAGGCCGTTATCGCCCAGGCGCAGCACAAGCTCGGCAGAGTCCTTTCAACGGCCGAGCTGAAAACGCTTTTCGGCATTTACGATTACCTCGCGCTGCCGGCAGATGTTATTTTCATGCTCATCGGCTACTGCATCGACGTTTTCAACGAAAAATACGGTCCCGGCCGGCTGCCCTCGATGCGCAGCATCGAAAAGGAAGCCTACTCATGGGCAAACAAGGAGATCATCACCATCGAGCAGGCCGACGAATACATACGCAATGCCGCCGAGAAGCGCTCGCGCGCAGGCGAGCTGAAGACCTCAATGGGGCTTGGCAGCCGCGTGCTCACGCCGACCGAGCGCAAATACATGACCTCGTGGTTCGACATGGGCTTTGATAACGAGGCCATACTCATAGCATACGACCGCACGGTGACAAACACCGGCGCTTTAAAATGGGGATACATGAACAAGATCATGCTCTCGTGGCATGATAAGGGCATACACTCGGCACGGGACGTCGCCGAGCGCGACAGCCGCTCTCCGGCAAGCGCAGTCAAGGCGGAAAATCAGCATCGCAGCAACGTTTCGGGCGATGAGCTCAAGCGTCTGCGCTCAATATACGAAAAGGTTAAAAACGGTTAAACAATGGCACTGGACGGAAAAATTCTGGCGCGCGCCAGAGAGCAGATAGGTCACACACACGCAAACAATGTCGCCGAGCATTATCTCAGGCAGGAGAAGATTTATTCGCAGATACCCGAGATTCACCGCATCGACGATAGGCTTCGCGCGCAGATGTCCGAGCTTGTCGGACTTACGATAAAGCGCAGCGCGGATCTTTCCGACGCGCTCAAGGCGCTGGAGGACGAAAGCCTTGCGCTTCAGGCAAAAAAGGCCGAGCTTCTGCACGCTGCCGGTTATCCGGTCGATTATCTTGAGGACATCTACTCCTGCCCGAAATGCAAGGACACCGGATTTATCGGAAGCCAAATGTGCTCCTGCCTCATCGAGGAATACAACCGCCAGCTCACAAGCGAGCTGAGCACGCTTCTCAAAAACAGCGAGGAGCGCTTTGAAAACTTCGATCTTTCGCTGTACGGCGAGGCAAGGGAAGCGATGAGCATTGTTTACGACACCTGCCGCGAGTACGCCTCCAGCTTCTCGGAACGCTCGATGAACCTGCTGTTTCAGGGCGGCACGGGGCTGGGCAAAACGTTCCTGTCTGCCTGCATAGCGCGCGTCGTTGCGCAAAACGGCCACTCGGTGTGCTACGATACCGCGGCCTCCGCGCTCGAGGCGTTTGAAATGAAAAAATTCGCGCGCGACGCCGAGGCTGCGGAAAAGGCCTCGACACGGGTCGAGCGCATGCTCGAGTGCGAGCTTATGATCCTTGACGATCTGGGCACCGAAATGCTCACGCAGATAAGCATCTCGGCGCTGTACACGCTTATAAACACGCGCCTTGTCGAGGGTAAAAAGACCATTATCAGCACAAATCTCACCGATGCGGAGCTTGCACGGAGATACACTCCGCAGATTTGCTCGAGGATAGACGGCGAGTTTCTCAAGCTCCCGTTTGCCGGAACGGATATACGCAAATTGAAAAAGGAGATGTAGGAATGGATCAGCACGAGATCACTCGCGAAATACCCCTGCTAAACGCCGACGGCGAGCTGACGGAGCCGGGCTACGCCAAGAAGCTCCTGCCGGTTTACAGGCGCGCGGACATCAAGGCAAGCCCCATGCGCATCAAGGAATGGGACTATTACCTCATAAACAACGGCCGCTTTGCCCTTGCCCTCACCATCGACGATAACGGCTACATGGGTCTGGACTCGATAAGCCTTCTCAACTTTGAGGAGGGCTGGGAGATCACAACAAGCCCCATGTGCTTCATGCCGCTCGGAAAGCGCAAGCTGCCCGAAACGAGCAAGACCGGCGACACGACCGCCATCGGGAAAAACTACAGCATTTATTTCAAAAACAACGGATCGGGCGTGCGCACACTGATAGCGCAGATGAAGCGCTTCGGCCCTGCCGGCTCGCTTTACGCAAAGGTCGAGCTTTTCGACGAGCCGGAGGAGAGCATGGTCATAGCAACGCCTTTCGATAAGCCGGGGCATTTTTACTACAACCAGAAGATAAACTGCATGCGCGCACGCGGTGAGGTCACATACGACGGTCACACCTATGTTTTTGACCCCTCGGATAGCTTCGCCGTCCTCGACTGGGGGCGCGGCGTGTGGACGTACAAAAACACGTGGTACTGGGGCAGCGCCTCCGGGCTCGTGGACGGGGAGCGTTTCGGCTTCAACATCGGCTACGGCTTCGGCAACACGAGCGCCGCGAGCGAGAATATGCTCTTTTACAAGGGCCGCGCACACAAGCTCAGTCAGGTGACCTTCCACATCCCCGGTGATGGCGGCAGACGCACGCCGGACTATATGCAGCCGTGGACCTTCACGAGCGACGACGGCCGCTTCGAGATGGACTACACCCCCGTGCTCGACCGCGCGAGCTGCTCGGACGTGGGGCTCATCAAGTCCGACCAGCATCAGGTGTTCGGCGTCTTTAACGGCCGCGCCGTGCTCGACGACGGCACGGTGCTGAATGTCAAAGACCTCCCCGGCTTTGCCGAGAAGGTCATCAACAAATGGTAAAGTCAAAAACCGCTCTGCCGACGGCAGAGCGGTTTTTCTGTTCTTACGGAAATTACTTGCCCTCGATGGCGTCGGCGAGGCTGCTGAGCCAATCGCCCTGCACGTCCTCGATGCGGCCGGCATCGCACGCCGCCGCGATGGCGGGGTCGATGGGCAGCTGGCCGGACGTGATGATCAGGTTGCCTGCCTGGATACCCTGCGAATACGGGCCGATGGCTGCGGGTGCGTTCTGTGTTGAAATGACGGTTTTCATAAACTGTCCTCACCTCCTCATTGTGATAATAGTTTATCAGCTTATTTTCATTCTGTCAATATAATTACTGTAAACCACGTGTTAAAAAAGAAAAAATTGTACATTTTAAACAATTCCAGTCTCTCATTTTTGTAGCAAGACGAGAGATTTCTTATCATGAGAAAAATCAAGTAAAATGACCGCCCATTTTGTTGCTTTCCCCCGAAAACTATGCTAGTATGAGAATCACGGAACAGCGGACAAGGAGGGTTTCCCCATGACGGAACAGATGCTCCGGCAATATACCGTGCTGGTCGAGTATCTCGGCAAGACGCTCGGCCC
>ENA-ORNT01000886-ORNT01000886.1-human-gut-metagenome-genome-assembly--contig:-NODE-886-length-21092-cov-6.703190_pt1 | contig 21092 bp, 20 predicted proteins | sample MGYA00242120_ERZ509032 | MGnify/ENA primary metagenome ERZ509032 (study PRJEB26280, sample SAMEA2338729) | human gut metagenome | biome: human gut; feature: human-associated habitat; material: faeces...
CCTCATCCGTCACCAAAGGTGACACCTTCCCCTCAAGCTACGCAGGGGAAGGCAATGGCAAAGCCTCTGCTGCGTGCCGTTGTATTAACTGCGCATTTGGACGCGACACGCGGAACGGGCAAGCCCGTTCCCTACAAGGGTGCAGACTAAATTTTACACTAATATAGCACAACTTCCCGGGATGCGAAACAATATGGTTTTATTCAATGTTTCGATACCGGGTTCACGCAATAGAAGTATTAGCAAAATTTTAATTCGCCTCTGAAAAAATGTATAAGGAGTGCGCTAAAGCGCTACTGAAAAAATGGATGTAGAGATAAGTACAGAGTTTATAAAGCTTGATGCGCTGCTGAAGTTTGCGGCGCTGGTGGGCACGGGCGGCGAGGCGAAATACGTCATTGCCGAGGGTCTTGTAGAGGTAAACGGCGAGGTGTGCACGATGCGCGGCAAAAAGCTGCACGCGGGCGACACGGTAACCTTTGCCGGCGAGACAGTTAAGATAACAAGATGAGAATAAACCGCATCGCCCTCAACGGCTTTCGCAATTACGACTTTGAAACGGCGGACTTCTCGCCCGGCACGAACGTCATTTACGGCGAAAACGCGCAGGGCAAGACCAATCTGCTGGAGTCGGTGTACATGCTCGCGATGGGCAGAAGCTTCCGCACGCGGTTTGACAGGGAGCTTATCGGCTTCGGCTGCGACAGCGCGGAGATACTCGCCGACGTCGTGAGCCACGAGCGCGAGCAGACCGTAAGGATACTGCTGCGCAGCGGCGTGAGAAAGCAGATAACCGTAAACTCGGTGAAAAAAACCGCGTCGGAGCTGGGCGAAACGCTGAATGTCGTGCTGTTCTGCCCGGACGATCTGAACCTCATCAAGGAAGGAGCGGCGGCGCGCAGGCGGCTTATGGACAATGCGATAAGCCAGATCCGGCCGCGCTACGCCGAGTACCTTTCGCAATTTAACAAATTCTACGAGAGCAAAACGCGCATACTCAAGGACTGGCGCGAGAAGCCCTCGCTTTTGGATACGCTCGACGAGTTTTCCGACGGCATGTGCCGCACCTCGGCGCAGCTTATCCGATACCGCGCCTCGTTCGCCGCGCGCCTTGCCGATGAGGCTGCACCCATACACAGCGAGTTCTCCGGCGCGGACGAGAAGCTCGGCATTGAATACTCCACCGTGTCCGCGGTCAAGGACCCGACCGCCTCGGCAAAGGAGATCTTCTACGACCTGTGCGACCACATGGAGGCGCACCGCCGCGCCGAGCTTGACAGCGGCCAGTGCCTTTCCGGCGCGCACAAGGACGACCTGATAATCAGCATTAACGGCAAAAACGCGCGCAGCTTCGCAAGCCAGGGCCAGACGCGCACCGCCGCGCTTTCCATAAAGCTTGCCGAGCGCGAGATCTATCTCGACGAGACCGGCGAATATCCGATACTGCTGCTCGACGATGTGCTGTCCGAGCTTGACACGAAGCGGCAGGAGTTTGTTCTCAACCGCATCGGCGGCGGGCAAACGCTTATAACCTGCTGCGAGGATGAGGGCATCTCGCGCCGCACCGGCGGCAAGGTGCTGCACGTCGGAAACGGGAGGATAGGCTGATGTATCTGCATCTGGGCGCGGGCGCAGTCGTCCGCAAGGACAGCATCGTCGGCGTGTTCGACCTCGATAACACCAGCCAGTCGCACCTTACGAGAAAGTACCTCGCCGCAGCCGAAAAAAGCGGCTACGTCGTGAACGTCGCCGAGGATATTCCCAAAAGCTTCGTTGTCTGCCAAGGCGCCGACGGCATGACCGTGTATCTGAGCCAAATGTCACCCCAAACCCTATTTAAACGATTTTTAGAGGCGATTTGAGGCAAATATGGTTTATGCCATTGTTCCGAACCGGGATACCGCAAAAAACGTATCCGTAGGAGCAGTAAGGCGCCTCTAAATGTCTTCCCCTCAAGCTACGCAGGGGAAGGCAATGGGGTGCAGGCGATATTTTGCACTAATATAGCACAAATTTTCCGGGACGCGAAACGTAATGGTTTCCACCAATGTTCCGAACCGGGCACCAACATAAATGTATAGGAGAAGCGCTAAAGCGCTACTGAAAAAATGGCAGAGCTTACACCGATGAAAATGCAATATCAGCAGATCAAGTCGCAATACAGCGACTGTCTGCTGTTTTTCCGCCTCGGGGATTTTTACGAGATGTTCGACGAGGACGCGCGCGTTGCCTCGCGTGAGCTTGACCTTGCGCTGACCACGCGCGACAGGTCGGTCGCCGACCCCGAGCAGCGCACGCCTATGTGCGGCGTTCCGTATCACAGCAGCCAGACGTATATAGCGCGGCTGATCGCCAAGGGCTACAAGGTCGCCATCTGCGAGCAGATAGAGGACCCGGCGACGGCCAAGGGCCTTGTCAAGCGCGACGTTATAAGGATAATCACCCCCGGCACGGTGACGGACGCTTCGATGCTCGAGGAGGGCAAGAGCAACTACCTGGGCGCGGTGTACTATGAATCGGGCAAGTGCGCGGCGGCGTTCTGCGATATCTCGACGGGCGAGTTCTGCGTCGCGGCGTTCGAGGGCGATAACCTGAGCCACGTTCTCAACGAGCTTGGCCGCTTCGCGCCGCGCGAGCTTATCATGAACAAGGGCGCGGCCGAGACAAAGACCATTCCCGACTTTGCGCAGAAAAAGCTCGGCTGCCTGCTCGAAATGGGCGGCGACGATTACGAATATATGGCCTGCGCTGCGCGCGTGTGCGAGCAGTTCGGCCTTTCCTCGATTGACGAGGCCGGGCTTGGCGACGCACCGGCGGCGGTGTCGGCAGCCGGTGCGCTTTTGCGGTATATCAGCGAAACGCAGAAAACCGACATGGCGCACATACGCCGCATCGACCTGTTCACCGGCGGAAGATACATGGAGCTTGACTGGGCTACGCGACGCTCGCTGGAGCTGACGGAATCGCTGCGCACGGGCGAAAAGCGCGGCTCGCTTCTGTGGGTGCTGGATAAGACGAAAACGCCGATGGGCGGACGCGAGCTGCGCGCGTGGATCGAGCGGCCGCTTCTTAGCCCCATCGCAATAAAGCGCAGGCTCAGCGCCGTGGACGAGCTTTTCAAGGACAACGTCGCGCGCGGCGAGCTTATCGACACTCTGCGCGGCATGGGCGACATGCAGCGGCTCATCGGCCGCGTCGTTTACGGAACGGCAAACGGCCGCGACCTCATCGTGCTGCGCGACTGCGCGGCGGCGCTGCCGAGGATAGTTGAGCTTTTAAAGCCCTTCAAAAGCGCGCTTCTGCGCTCGATATCCGAGCTTGACACGCTCGAGGAGATACACATGCGCATAAACTGGGCGATCTGCGACGACCCCCCGTTTTCCGTGCGCGAGGGCGGCATACTCAAGCCCGGCTACTCCGACCAGGTCGATCATCTGCGCAATATCCGCGATAACGGCGCGCAGGCAGTCGCGGAGCTTGAGGCCAAGGAGCGCATCCGCACCGGCATCAAAAAGCTCAAGATCGGCTACAACAAGGTGTTCGGCTACTACATCGACGTGCCGAAATCCGCAGGCGACGTCAAGATCCCCGATAACTACATACGCAAGCAGACGCTTGTTTCAAACGAGCGCTACTTCACCCCGGAGCTAAAGGAGCTTGAAACGACGCTCCTGACCGCTTCGGACAAGATAAAGCAGCTGGAATACGACTTTTTCATGGACCTGTGCAGCACGATAGCCGAGCAGGTGGCGAAGGTCCAGGCAACCGCCGAGGCGATAGCGCAGCTTGACGTTCTGTGCGCCTTTGCCGAGGTCGCCGTGCGCAATGACTACTGCATGCCGGAGGTGGATGCCTCGGGCGAGCTTATCATCCGCGAGGGGCGGCACCCGGTCGTCGAGCAGACGCTCAGCGAGATAGCCTTTGTTCCGAACGACACGCAGCTAAACTGCGATGGGAACCGTGTCGCCATCGTCACCGGGCCGAACATGGCCGGCAAGAGTACCTACATGCGCCAGACCGCGCTCATAACGCTCATGGCGCAGATAGGCTCCTTTGTTCCGGCAAAAAGCGCCGTCATCGGCGTTGTCGACCGCGTGTTCACGCGCATCGGTGCGTCGGACGACCTTGCGTCGGGTCAGTCGACCTTCATGCTCGAGATGAGCGAGGTCGCGAATATTCTCAGCCACGCGACGGGGCAGAGCCTGCTGATCCTTGACGAGATCGGCCGCGGCACCTCGACCTACGACGGCATGGCGATAGCGCGCGCGGTGCTGGAATACTGCGCGGATAAGAAGAAGCTTGGCGCAAAGACGATGTTCGCAACGCATTATCATGAGCTGGCCGCGCTTGAGGGCAGCGTTGAGGGCGTGCACAACTATTCGATAAGCGCGAAAAAGCAGGGCGACAGCCTTGTTTTCCTGCGCAAGATCGTGCCCGGCGCTGCCGACGACAGCTACGGCATCGAGGTCGCAAAGCTTGCCGGAGTTCCGGACAAGGTCGTTTCCAAGGCCAAGACCTATCTCAGGCAGTTCGAGGCCGAGGCCGCGTCGCCGAAGGCGAAAAAGCCGGAAAAGGACGATCAGATAAGCCTTGTTGACGCAGGCACCGACGAGGTCGGGCGCATTCTGCGCAGCACGGACATAAATTCACTCACACCGCTCGAGGCGCTGAATCTGCTCAGCGAGCTTCAGCAGAAAGCGAGGGGCTGATGCGCGACAGTCTGAAAAAATCCGAGTTTTGGAGTGCGATGATACTTTTGGTGCTCCACATGGCGGTGTTCCCGATCGCGCTGAGCCTGCTGATGGCGGCAAAGCCCGACCTTCTAAGCGCGTCGCAGATGAATTTTATCTACTATGCGCTGAGTCTGCTGCTTGTTGCGCTGTTTTTGGGCAAGTTCCTGCGCCGCAGCTTCGACGGGCTTGTTGACGCGCCGGGCAGGTGCCTGACGAGCTTTGCGCTCGGCTGGGTCGCGTATATCGCGCTCGGCATGATAGCAACGTATGCGCTCAAGGTGCTTGACATAAACACCGATAACCTAAACGAGCAAACCATAAGCACCATGCTCGGCTCCGACCGCGGCATCATCATCGCAATGACAGTTTTCCTCGCGCCCATCGTCGAGGAGAGCATCTTCCGCGGCGGAATTTTCTGCGGCCTGCATCAAAAAAGCCGCGTTGCGGCCTATGCTGCGTCGATCGTGATGTTCTGCCTTTACCACGTCTGGCAGTACGCCGTGCTGCTGTGGGACGCAAGCTATCTGCTGCTTGCGATACAGTATATCCCGGCGGCGGTAGTCCTGTGCAGGATCTACGAGCGCTCGGGCTCGATCTGGACGAGCATATTCTTCCACATGTCGGTCAACGCGATCGCCGTGTTCTCCGCCGGCAGCGCCGCTGTCGGACTTCTTCCCTGATCCGAGAGGTGTCAATGAAAATTAGCACGAAAAAAATCGCGATAAGCGCAATGCTCATCGCCTTCGACGTAATATTCACGCGCGTACTTGCGCTTAACATGCCGCTGACGAAGATCGGCCTCGGCTTTGCCGCGGTGATGGTCTGCGGCATGCTCTACGGCCCCGGCTGGGCGGCGCTCTGCGCCGGGCTTGGCGATCTTGTCGGCTCGCTTCTGTTCCCGACGGGGGCGTATTTCCCCGGCTTCACCGTCACGGCCGCCATCGGCGGCGCGATCCTCGGCGCGGCGCTGTATAAAAAGCGTCTGAAGCTTTCCGGCTGCATACTTACGGCGCTCGTGAACGGGCTTGTAGTCTCGCTAATCCTCAACACGACGATGATCTCGCTCGTGTTCGGCCCACCGCTCGGCCCGCTGTTCCTGACGCGACTCGGGCAGTTCGGCATTATGCTGTGCGTGCAGACGCTTGTCCTGTTTTTCCTCGAGCGCTCCGACACGCTGTATAATAAAATCATCTCCCTCAGGGACTGAAAAAACTCCTGCACCGCCCGGTGCAGGAGTTTTTTAGTGGCGCTTTGGAGCACCTACGGATACGCTTATCTCTGGTAGCCCGGTTCGAGGGTGCGGAGGAAACCATGGCTGCCTCGCTTTTTCAGAGGCGCTTTGACGCAGCTACCAATACGCATATTGCGTGAACCCGGTGTCGAAGTTACCGACGAAACCGGGAAACTGCCGCCACACGTTAGTGCGGTGTTAAATTCTGCGCCGCACCACATTGGCTCCCTGCAAGGGGAGCAGGCTGCTTTGCCGCCGAGGGGTTGAATAAAAAAGCTATTAACTATCAGCTATTAGCTCTCCGCTGCGGCCACCGGTCGCTCGTAGGGAACAGGCTTGCCTGTTCCGCATGTCGGAGTATGGTCGGCACAAAAATTCATGGTCGTAGGGAACGGATTTATCCGTTCCGTTTGTACCGACTTTGCCAGTACTCAAATATATAATTGTAGGGGCGGCCATTGGCCGCCCGCTTTTTATAATGAATAGTGAATAATGAATGATGAATAATGAATAATGAATAATCATGGTGTGCGCAAGCGCACTTTTTATTTTCGCCTTTACGCTGATACCGATACGGTTATTGCGGTATCCCGACCGGGAGTTGCCGACAAAACCATAACAAGCGGAACGGATGAATCCGTTCCCTACATGGTGCGGTGCAAAACTCAACTCCGCACTTGCGTTACGCGAGGCACGCACGGTTTCCACCATTGTTTCGATACCGGGACACTGCAATGAAAACAAAAAGACGGAGTCGGTTCGCCTCTGAAAAAGCGAGGCAGCCACGGTTTTCTCCGCAGCTTCGAACCGGGATACCGCAACAACCGTATCCGTAGCGGCCCCAATTCGCCACTAAAAATAAAACCGGGACGGTGGATACCGTTCCGGTTTTTTGAATGCTTATTATCAGAGCTGCTTCTGAGCGTTGATCTTGACGCCGGGGCCCATGGTGGAAGCGGTGACGCAGGACTTGATGTACTGGCCCTTTGCCGCTGCGGGCTTTGCCTTGATGATAGCGCCGATGAGAGCTGCGTAGTTCTCGTACAGCTTATCTGCACCGAAGGAGACCTTGCCGATGGGGCAGTGGATGATGTTGGTCTTATCCAGACGGTACTCGACCTTACCGGCCTTGGACTCTTTGATAGCCTGAGCGATGTTGGGGGTGACGGTGCCTGCCTTGGGGGAGGGCATCAGTCCCTTAGGACCGAGGACCTTACCGAGACGACCGACGGTGCCCATCATGTCGGGGCTTGCGATAACGGTGTCGAACTCGAACCAGTTCTCCTTCTGGATCTTCTCAACGAGATCCATGCCGCCGGCGTAGTCTGCGCCTGCTGCCAGAGCCTCTTCCTTACGCTCGTCCTTGCAGAAAACGAGGACGCGGACGGTCTTGCCGGTGCCGTTGGGAAGGACGATAGCACCGCGGACCTGCTGGTCTGCGTGACGGCCGTCAACGCCGAGCTTGACGTGCAGCTCGACGGTCTCGTCGAACTTTGCCTTGCTTGCCTTTATTACCAGGCCGAATGCCTCCATGGGATCATAGAGGGCCTGCTTATCTATGAGCTTTGCGCTCTCTTTATAATTTTTACCTCTAAACAATTTCGTTTCCTCCTAAAAATGTGGTTGAGTCGGAATAAATCCTCCCACTTTTGCCTTTCCTCAGTCGCCGACCAGGACGCCCATGGAACGGCAGGTGCCTGCGATCATGCTCATTGCAGACTCAATGTCGGTGCAGTTGAGGTCAGGCATCTTCTGCTCTGCGATCTTGCGGAGATCTTCCTTGCTGATGGTCGCGACCTTGTCCCTCTGGGGAACGCCGGAAGCGGTCTCGATGCCGCAGGCCTTCTTTATCAGCAGTGCTGCCGGGGGAGTCTTGGTGATAAAGGTGAAGCTGCGGTCGGAGTAAACGGTGATAACGACAGGGATCATCATGCCCATGTCGCCCTTAGTGCGCTCGTTAAAATCCTTGGTGAACTGGCCGATGTTGACGCCGTACTGACCAAGTGCAGGGCCTACAGGGGGAGCCGGAGTCGCCTTTCCTGCGGGAACCTGGAATCTGACATATCCAACTATTTTCTGTGCCATAATTCAGCACCTCTTTCTTATTATTCTTTGATTTCCTCGACCTGATCAAGCTCAAGATCGACGGGGGTCTCTCTGCCGAACATCGAAACGACGACGCGGACTCTGTCCTTATCGGGCTCAAGCTCCTCAACCGTGCCGAGGAAGCCTGCGAGGGGACCGTCGGTGACCTTGACGGTGTCGCCGACCTGATAGCCCGTGACGATCTCGTGACGCTCGACGCCGAGATCATATATTTCCTGCTCCGTGAGGGGGACGGCCTTGCCGCCTGCGCCGACGAAGCCGGTTGCGCCGCGGACGTTGTGGATAAGATGCCAGCTATCATCGGTCAGCACCATCTTGCACAGAACATAGCCCGGGAACACCTTGCGCTCGACGGTCTTTTCGCCGCCGTCGGTGATCTCGGTCACGGTTTCCATGGGGATGTTGACCTCCTGGATCAGATCCTGCATCCTGCGGTTCTCGGCAGCCTTCATGATCGCTGCCGCAACTGCGTTTTCATAACCGGAATAGGTATGGATCACATACCATCTTGCGTCCTCTGCCATGGCCACTAACCCGCCAGCTCGAAGATGACGTTAACGACCAGACCTGCCAGCTCGTCAAATCCCCAAAGGACGACGGCGGCAAGCGCCATAACGAAAAGTGCTACACCGGTGTTGGTCGCAAGCTGCTTCGGGGTCGGCCATACGACCTTCTTCAGCTCGCTTCTAAGCTCGCGGAACCATTTTCCGATGCGCTGGAAAAAACCAAGTTTCTTCTCTTCTTTCTTGACGGCGTTGGTGTTCTTGACAGGAGTAGCTTTTTTCTTCTCTTCAGCCATTTTTTACACTCATCCTTTCAGAAAGTTACTTGGTTTCGACGTGCTTGGTGTGCTTTCTGCAGAAAGGGCAATACTTACTTCTCTCAAGCTTTTCGGAAGTATTCTTCTTGTTCTTGACAGTGTTGTAGTTCCTCTGCTTGCACTCATCACATCTAAGTGTGATCTTGACTCTGTTGTCAGCCATACTTTTCGGCACCTCCTATTTTATTTATCCGCGTTACGGTGCGGACATTTGCCTCCCTGTATGGGAACCCGGATCCCTGCCCCGCGCCCAAATAAGCGCACGAAAAAAGACCTCTCGTCCGACAGGTAATCATTAATATACCATATACCCCCTCATTCGTCAAGGTTTTTTAGTGGCGAATTGAGGCTGCTACCAATACATTTTTTGCGGCAGCCCGGTTCGAGACAATGGTGGAAACCGTATCGTTTCGCGCTTTTTTGGAGGCGAATTGGGGCACCTACGGATACGGTTATCTCCGGTGGCCCGGTGTCGAAGTTACCGACGAAACCGGGAAACTGCCGCGCTACGTTAGTACGGTGCTGAGTTTTGCTCCGCACCTTGTAGGGAACGGATTTATCCGTTCCGCGTGTTATGGTTTTGTCGGCACTGAAATCTATAGCTCGTAGGGGCGAGCATTGCTCGCCCGCTTGTCGCGGTTTTGCCTGTACCCACCGGTCGGGCTGACGCAAAAACCGTATCGGTATCAGCGTAAATACGCCACTAAAAAGCCTTCCCCTGCATAGCTTGAGGGGAAGGTGTCACCTTTGGTGACGGATGAGGTGTTATTAAATAATTTGCCGTAAGGCAAACACATTATTTAACACGGGCGATCAATGATCGCCCCTACAACGTTGGTTTCGGTGCCGGCAAAATCTGTACATTCGGAACGGATAAATCCGTTCCCTACGACTATGAATTTTAGTACCGGCAAAGTCGGTACAAACGGAACAGGCAAGCCTGTTCCCTACAGGGGTGCGGAGCAAAACTCAGCAACGCACTACTGGGTTGCGTAGCAGATACGGTTTCCACCAATGTCCCGAACCGGGCAACCGCAAAACTCAGCAACGCACTACTGGGTTGCGTAGCAGTTACGGTTTCCACCAATGTCTCAACACCGGGCCACCAGAGATAAATGTATCCGTAGGTGCGGTAATTCGCCACTGAAAAATATTGAATTGTGGAGATATTGTGGTATAATAAGCTATTATAATTTGCCCTTGGCAAATGGGGGCAGCCGTAAGGTAAACGGAGGTTTTGAACATGGGTAAAAAACAATTCAAAGCTGAGAGCAAGCGTCTGCTTGATCTCATGATCAACTCGATCTACACCAACAAGGAGATATTCCTCAGAGAGATCATCTCCAACGCATCCGACGCGATAGACAAGCTCTGCTACATCTCGCTGACGGATGACAAGGTCGGCCTTGAAAGGTCCGATTACCGCATCCGCATCACCGTTGACAAGGACGCGCGCACGATCACGGTGTCCGACAACGGCATCGGCATGAGCCAGGACGAGGCCGAGAAGAACCTCGGCGTCATCGCAAAGAGCGGATCTTATAATTTCAAAAACGACATGAGCGCCGAAGAGGCGGAGAAAGACGATATATCCATCATCGGCCAGTTCGGCGTCGGCTTCTATTCCGCGTTCATGGTTTCCGACAAGGTCACCGTCATCACGAAGAAGTACGGCGAGGAAAAGGGCGTAAAGTGGGAAAGCACGGGCGCCGACGGCTACACCGTCACCGAGTGCGACAAGTTCAAGCCCGGCACGGACGTCATCATGCACATAAAAGAGGACACCGACGAGGAGATCTACGGCTCGTACCTTGAGATATGGAAGCTCAAGGCGCTGGTCAAAAAGTATTCCGACTATGTCCGCTGGCCGATCGTCATGGACATCACCCACCAGGAGCAGCAGCCCACCGGCGAGGAGGACAAGGACGGCAAGCCCATCATGCACACCGTCAACGTCACCGCTCCCGAAACGGTCAACTCCATGGTGCCTATCTGGCAGCGCGCAAAGACCGAGGTCACCGATGACGAGTGCGTCGCGTGGTACAAGGAAACAAACCGCGACCAGACCGACCCGGCAGCGGTGCTGCGCATAAACGCCGAGGGCGTTGTCTCGTACAAGGCGCTGCTGTTCATCCCCGGCAAGGATATCGACAACGGCATTTCCGGCGCAGCGAAGAAGGGCGTCAAGCTCTACTGCAACGGCGTGCTCATCATGGAGGACTGCGACAAGCTGCTGCACGACTATTTCGAGTTCGCGCGCGGCGTCGTCGATTCGCCCGACCTGAGCCTGAACATCTCGCGCGAGATATTGCAGCACAACCGCCAGCTCAAGGTCATCGGCCAGAACCTTGAAAAGAAGATCAAGGCCGAGCTTGAAAAGATGATGCGCGACGATCGCCCGAAGTACGAGACGTTCTGGAAAAACTTCGGCATCCACATCAAGTGCGGCGTCTGCGACGAGTACGGCCGCTTCACCGATTTTCTCAAGGATCTGCTGATATTCTACACCTCCGAGGATTCGATGCGCTCGCTCAAGGAATACGTTGACGCAATGCCCGAGAGCCAGAAGGCCATCTACTACGCCTCGGCCGACACCGTAAAGCACGCAATGGCTCTGCCGCAGTGCGAGGAGGTACGCTCGCGCGGCTATGAGATACTCTATCTCGACCACCCAATCGACGAGACTGTGCTCCAGCAGCTTCGCATGTACGAGGGCAAGGGCTTTGTCAACATTCTCACCGAGGATCTCGGCTTCCAGACCGACGAGGAGAAGAAGGCGGCCGAGGAGAAGGTCGTCGAGAACAAGGAACTGCTCGACTTCATCCGCGACAGCATCGGCGATGAGAAGCTCAAGCAGGTAACGCTTTCGAGCAAGCTCGTTTCGTCGGCATGCTGCCTGACCTCGACCGGCGGCTTCACGCTCGAGATGGAAAAATACTTCCGCAACGGCCCGAGCGAGGAGATGCGCAAGCTGCGCGCCGACCGTGTGCTTGAGCTTAACGGCAAGCACGCCGCCTGCCTTGCCATAAAGAAGGCTTACGACGACGGCGATAAGGACAAGGCCGCCGCCCTGTCGAAGATACTGTACGCACAGTCCGAGCTGATTGCCGGCGTCGAGATCGAAGACCCCACCGCCTACGCCGACCTCGTCTGCAGTCTTTTTTAATTGCGATTTGACGCAGTCACGGATACGGTGATTGCCGGTAGCCCGGTTCGGAACATTGGTGGAAACCGTGGTTGCCACGCGCCGCGTTAGTGAGATGCTGAGTTTTGCACCGCACCCGTAGGGGCGATCATTGATCGTTTTTTTAGAGGCGCCTTTACGCTGATATCAATACACCCATTGCGTCAGCCCGACCGGAAACTGCCGACCAAACCGCGACAAAGCGGAACGGATAAATCCGTTCCCTACAGGGTGCAGGCAAAGTTTTGCACTAATATAGCACAACTTCCCGGTGTGCGAAACGATACGGTTTCCACCGCAGCCTCGAACCGGGATACCGCAATAAATGTATCCGTAAACTTTTAATTCGCCTCTGAAAAAACGTATAGGTACAGCGCTAAAGCGCCTCTAAAAAAATGAGAGATAGACTTGGAATTTACATTCACATACCGTTTTGCGTTTCAAAATGCAGCTACTGCGATTTCTACTCGATCGCCGGCGGCAAGCAGCGCATGCCCGACTATCAGTCGGCGCTGCTGTCGCACATAAGCGAGTCGGCCGAAGCGATAGAGAGCTACGAGATCGACAGCATCTACATCGGCGGCGGAACGCCGAGCTGCTACGGCGCAAAGCGCATCGTCGAGATCCTCGACGAGCTAAAGCGCATCGGAAACGTGCGCCTCGACTCGGAGATAACGGTCGAGGTAAACCCCGACACGACGAAGCTCGAGGAGCTCAAGCTCCTGCGCGCGGAGGGCGTGAACCGCCTGTCGATCGGCGTGCAGTCGGCAAACAACGACATATTGAAGATCATCGGCCGCCGGCACAACTTCCGCCAGGCGGAGATAGCCGTTGACACGGCGCGCGAGGCCGGGTTCGAGAACGTGAGCCTTGACCTGATATACGGCCTGCCGAGCCAGACGCGCGGCGACTGGGCCGACACGCTCTCGCGAGCGCTTGAACTGCACCCGGAGCACCTTTCGTGCTACGGCCTGAAGCTTGAGGAGGGAACGCCGATGTATCGCAGCTACCTCGGCTCGCCGCTCATCCCGGACGAGGACGAGCAGGCCGACATGTACCTGTACACGGTCGATACGCTGGCGCACTACGGCCTGAAGCAGTACGAGATATCGAACTTCGCCATACCCGGCTACGAATCGCGGCATAATTTGAAGTATTGGCAGCTGGGCGACTACATGGGCTTCGGCCCGGGCGCGCACTCGTGCGCCGGCGGCGTGAGATACAGCTATGTGCGCGATCTTGACAGGTATGTTTCCGCCGTTGTGGGCGACAGCATGATAATCGACGAGTACGAGCAGATAGTTCCCATCCAGAAGGCCACGGAATATCTCATGCTCGGCATGCGCACGACCCACGGTATATCCGAAAAGGAATACCATAGGATATACCGCAGCGACTGGGAGCCGATAGAGGAGACCTTCGAGCTGTTCGAGCGCAAGGGCTGGGCAGAGCGCGACGGCGAGCGCTGGCACCTCACCCCGGCAGGCTTTTTGATCTCGAACGTGCTCATAAACGCCGTTCTGGAGGCTCAGACCGGCGCAAAGGTCGAGAACAATCCGTGGATGCGCGACGCGTTCCGCCAGGAAAAGAAGCAGGAGCTTCCGCAGGGCGAGTACGAGCGCTTCACCTCGGTGTATAAGGATAAGCTGAACTGATAAAAGGAGGGACGGCATGGCAATAGGCAAGCATGAAGCTTCAAAAAAGTCTGAAAAGACCAAACCCGAGAAAAAGCCGAAACGCTCGGGCGGCGCGAAAAAGGCCGTCCTGATAATCGTGATCGTCTGCGCCTTCTTAGCAGCGGCCGCTCTCGGCGGAGGATACCTCGTCGGGCATTCGGATAAGATCCACCCCGGCATGACCCTCGGCGGAGTGAGCATCGGCGACATGACGGCAGGCGACGCGGCCGCTGCGCTTGAAAAAGCCGGCTGCGACTTTGCCGGCGGCAGCGTCAAAGTAACGCTCCCGGGCGATTTTGAGTTTGCCGTGTCGGCCGAGCAGGCCGGGATGGCGATGAGCTGCGCGCAGGCCGCGCAGGCGGCGTTTGACTACGGCCACTCGGGAAATGCTTTCGGCGACCTTGTGTGCTATTTTAAAAGCATCACCGGCGGCGTGAGCGATGCCGAGATCCTCGCCTCGGCGAGTGCCGACGGCGTTCGCGCGGCGGTGGATAAGGCGCTTAATGACTATAACGAGCACATGGGCAAGGGCTACGAGGTCGATGAGGAAAACCAGACCCTGAAAATGATAAAGGGCCTGTCAACGAAGGATATCGACGCCGATAAGCTCTGCGAGAGCATCGTAAAGGCGTTTTCCGACGGAAGCGGCGCCGTTAAATACGAGGCCGGAGGCGAAAATGCCGAAGCGCCGGATTTTGACAAGCTGCACGAGGAGATATGCGCCGAGGCGCTCGACGCAAAATACGACCCCGAAACGCAGAAGGCTACCGAGAGCCGCGTCGGCATTGAGTTTGACGCGAAAAAGGCTCGGGAGCTTTGGGATAAGGCCGAAAACGGCGCAACGGTGAAGATACCGCTGGCCGTGACGCAGCCGAAATATACTCAGGAGCAGCTTGATAAGATGCTCTTTGCCGACAAGCTCGGCTCGCAGACGACGGGCTATGCCTCGAGCAACGCAAACCGCGCAACGAACGTTGAGCTTTCGGCCAAAAAGATAAACGGATATATCCTCGCTCCGGGCGAAACGTTTTCGTACAACACCGTTGTCGGCAAGCGCACTGCCGAGGCCGGCTTCAAATCCGCCGGAGCATACGCCGGCGGCAAGGTGGTGCAGGAGATAGGCGGCGGCATATGCCAGACCTCATCGACGCTCTACTGCGCGGCGCTGTACGCAAATCTTGAGATCGTCGCGCGCGACGAGCACGGCTTTGCCGTTTCCTATGTCCCCTGGGGCATGGACGCAACGGTCAGCTGGGGCGGCCCGGAGTTCAAATTCAAAAACAACCGCGAATTCCCGATAAAGATCGTGACCAAATGCGAAAACCGCCGGCTCACGATAGAAATTTGGGGCACCGACACCGACGGAAGCTATGTTAAGATGGACTATTCGGCGTGGACGGTGTATGATACAACGTATCCGAGCGTTGCGATAGGCACAAAGGCCGTGACCTACCGCTGCGTTTACGATAAAGACGGCAACCTGATAAGCCGAAACAAAGAGGCAAACAGCTACTACCACTATCACCCCGAGAATATACAGTGGCCGACGCCGTCGCAAACCCCGGCCCCGGCAGAAAGCCCGGCACCGTCAGAAACAGCAAGCGCTGATCCTTAAACGAATGGAGAAACACACAATGGAAAAGGGAAAGTTTTATATCACAACACCGATCTACTACCCCTCGGATAAGCTGCACATAGGCCACACCTACTGCACCGTGGCGACCGACGCCATCGCGCGCTATAAGAGAATGTGCGGCTACGACGTCATGTTTCTGACCGGCACCGACGAGCACGGCCAGAAGATAGAGGAAAAGGCAAAGGCCGCCGGCCTTACGCCCAAGGAGTTTGTCGATAAGATCGTCGAAGGCCCCGGCGGCATCACCGATCTGTGGAAGCTCATGAACATATCCAACGACCGCTTCATCCGCACGACCGACGACTATCACGTTCAGGCCGTCCAGCGCATCTTCAAGAAGATGTACGACAAGGGCGACATATATAAGGGCGCATATAAGGGCATGTACTGCACGCCCTGCGAAAGCTTCTGGACCGAGAGCCAGCTCAAGGACGGCAAATGTCCCGACTGCGGCCGCGAGGTCCACTACGCAGAGGAGGAGGCCTACTTCTTCCGCCTGAGCAAATACGCAAAGCCCGTGCAGGAGCTGCTTGAGAGCGGCACCTTCCTTGAGCCTGCATCGCGCGTGAACGAAATGATAAACAACTTCATCAAGCCCGGCCTCGAGGATCTGTGCGTTTCGCGCACGAGCTTCACCTGGGGCATCCCCGTTGATTTTGACCCCGGCCACGTCGTGTACGTCTGGGTCGATGCCCTGTTTAACTACACCTCCGCGCTCGGCTTTTTAAACGATAAGTACGACGATTACGACAAGTTCTGGCCGGCAGACGTTCATATCGTCGGCAAGGAGATCGTCCGCTTCCACTCGATCATATGGCCGGCAATGCTCATGAGCATGGAAATGCCCCTGCCCAAGAAGGTCTACGGCCACGGCTGGCTGGTCATCGACGGCGGCAAAATGAGCAAGTCAAAGGGCAACGTCGTTGACCCGTACAAGCTTGCCGACATGTTCGGCGTCGATGCGCTCAGGTTCTTCCTGCTGCGCACCTTCCCCTTCGGCTCGGACGGCAACTTCTCAAACGAGCTGCTTATATCCACGATAAACACCGACCTTGCAAACGACCTGGGCAACCTCGTTTCGCGCACGACCGCAATGGTCGAAAAGTACTTCGGAGGCACCCTGCCTGCCGAGCGCGAGGCCGACTCCCTTGACGATGAGCTTAAAGAGCTTGCGCGCACGAGCCGCGATAAGTACGAGCAGCAGATGGACAAGCTCCAGCTCCACCTTGCGCTCGAGGAGGTCTTCAAGCTCATCCAGCGCGCAAACAAATACATCGACGAAACAGCGCCCTGGCAGCTTGCCAAGGATGAGAGCAAAAAAGCTCGCCTTGCAAGCGTTCTGTATAATCTGCTCGAGTGCCTGCGCATAAGCCTCATCATGCTCAAGCCCTTCATCCCCGAAAGCTGCGACAAGGCATTTGCGCAGATCGGCGCATGCGAGAAGTGCTCAAGCTGGGACAGCGCCGCCGTTTTCGGCGCCCTGCCGGCAGACGTCACCGTCCGCAAGGGCGAAACGCTCTTCCCCCGACTCGATATGGAAAAGGCTCTTGCCGAGCTTGAGAAGATGAACGCTCCGGCAGCGCCGAAGTTTGACCCCATCGAGCCGGAAGTCACCATCGACGATTTTTCAAAGTGCGATATGCGCGTGTGCAAGGTCCTCTCCTGTGAGGCCGTGAAAAAGAGCAAGAAGCTTCTGAAGTTCAAGCTCGATGACGGCACCGGCACTCCGCGCCAGATACTCTCCGGCATCCACGAGTTCTACGAACCGGAGCAGCTCGTCGGCAAGACCGTCGTTGCGATCCTCAACCTGCCCAACCGCAAGATGATGGGCGAGGACTCCTGCGGCATGCTCATCTCCGCCGTGCACGAGCACGACGGCAAGGAACAGCTGCATCTGCTGATGCTCGACGATAACATTCCTGCCGGCTTCCGCCTGTGCTGAAAGGAGAAACGCATTGAACCTTAATCTTAACGTCATAAAGTTTTTGCAGCAGTACGATAATGATCCCGAGCTGCGCGCAAAGGTCGAGCAGGCCGAGATGATGTATCCCGGCTCGCTTGAGATACGCGAATCGGTCGTCGAGGATGTGCTGATCCCCATCGCCGAGGAGATGGGACTGGGCTTCACGCTCATGGACCTGTATAATTACGAGCGCCAGCTCAAGCGCGAGCGCAGCCGCGACGTTGCCCTCACCGAAGAAGAGCTGAAGGCCGCCGACGAGGAGTATCACTACTGGCTCGTCGATAAGGGCTGGGAAAACGACGAATCCTGCTTCAAGCAGGGTGAGCAAAAAGGCATAGACTGAGTTAGGTAACGAGAGCCGAACCGTCATCGGTTCGACTCTCGTCTGCCGATGCGCAAAAAAACAGACGGTCAAAAAGACCGTCTGTTTTCTTTGGTGCTCCAGCGGGGATTCGAACCCCGGCTTTTAGCGCGCTGCGCGCGAAAAGCTTTGATTTGAATCGGCTATCGGCTCGCCGCCGGAAGCGGCAACCGCCGAGCGCCGCGATCTTGTCGACCAGCTCTGCGGTCTTCTTCTCGGTCACGAAGCTGGCCGCCTGCATGGCATCGATCAGGATCTTGAGCTCCGGGACACTGAAGCTCCGGTCACATACGAAGTATCCTTTTTCGTGGCCGATCAATCGTTCCATAATCTCATAGCCCTGTTCGTTCAGTAGCTTGATGTCTCGGATCAGCGACCGAGGGCTACAGGATACGTTCATGGCCACCAGCCGGGCAGCCAGCTCCACCTTGGTCATCGGGGGCTCTTCGTCCGCCTCTTGGCGCAAAATCTCCATAATCTTCAGGAGCTTGATTTTCTGGTAGTTCTCCTCCGGCATGGCTGGCCTCCACTTACTATAATTATACAATTAAAAGCATACCACTGTCTTTGTCAAATCACAAGATTTTACCTCGCCAATTCTGCGCCGCTTGTCGGTTTTCCTCCCACTATTCAGGCGTAACGTGGTTCAAATCCACCCTCCGCTATCTTTTTTTCCGCCTGCTTTGCTCCGTGTATTTGTCCCAAAAAGTGAGTGGTAATTTTGTCCCGAAAACGCAAAAAACCGGATCCGGAACGGTCTTGATGGCCATTCCAAAGCCGGTTTTCTCTGATATTACAGTATTTCGGGCTGTTTCAGCCCCAAAAACACCAAAATTGCCTGATTTGTCCGATAGACAAATCAGGCAACTTATTTGTGTATGCCTTACACTAAAGATGCAACCGACTAAAACCAAACCGCAGCCCAACGCAGTGGGTGCGGTTTGGAAGCGGAAAACAAGCCCGTCCGGCTAAGACCCCTCGCCGCAAGGCGGGGATTCGTGCAATAAGGGCCTGTTTAGAGCTGTCTAATCTTTACGCTTTAGATGCCAAGTCACGATATAAGCCCACTTAAATCCAGTAGCTCTCGCCGTCCTCGGGAATGCGCACCCGCTCCCGGATCCCCTTTTCCTTCAGCTTCTCATCTAAGGTCTTGCGCGTAAGCGTTGCGTGAGGAACATTGTCCATGTGACTGGCAATAATCACAGCCTCCGGCGCAGCGGCGCAGACTTTCTCCAAGTCGTTGTCATCCATGATGAGACGGCCGTTATCCACCAGCATAGCCGCACAATTGTTCGTGACGATCACATCCGGGTGGTACATGGCAATCGTCTCCGCCACCTCATCGCACCATACCGTGTCACCGGCCACATAGAGAGTCTTTTCATTTGGGCTGCGGAAAACATAGCCACAGGCGTCACCGCACGGCACCTTTGTCCCATGGATGGCCTTGACCTTGATGACCTCAGCCTCACCATAGGTGATCCGATCCTCCAACACACGCACATCTTTCATGCCAGAGAACTCCAGATAATTGGAGTCTTGCCGGTTGATAGCGTAAATAGGAATGTTCTTATCCAGTTTTTCACAGCCTTTGCCATTGAGACCCAGGCCAATGTGGTCCAGATGAACATGGCTGCACAAATAGGCATCTACATCCCTATTAATAGCCGCAACAGACATGGGCAGAGGCTGCATGGGGCACATAATCCATTTTTGCTTGGGATCGACAGGTTTCCAGGTAGCGCAGTGGTCGATCACATATTTCTTGCGCGGGTCCCCTCTCCGATTCATGGCAATGATCATAGGAAGCAGCCCAAAGCAACCTGTCATATATTGGGGCGCCAGCCAGGGATCAATGAGAAATGTTTTACTGTCGTAAGTGATTTTAACGGTTGCATTGCGGATCTGCTGAAACTTCATTCTTCTTCTCCTCCTTGCCTTTTTCTGCTTTAATTATACTGGTTTCCGGCAAAATGCGAAAGAAACAAAAACCTCCCTTGCTGCAACGAAAATGATGTAGTAAAATGACAGCAGAGGTGAGGATATGAACAAGAAACAGCTTGAATACTTCATGGAGACGTATCATTACCGCAACATCCAGGTAGCGGCAGACAACCTGTATATCAGTCATCAAGGGCTGAGCCGGGTCATTCGCTCATTGGAGGACGAGTTGGGGCAGGCCTTGTTTGTCCGCTCCAACCGCGGCTTGGAGCCCACTGATTTTGCCACCACGCTGCTCCCACATATTCAGAGCCTCCTGGATACCTATGCCCGGATTGAGGGCGTACAGACCCTGGCAGGGCAGGAAAAGTCTGTTGTCACGGTCTACGCCCTGGATCATGTTTTGGGCTATTTGGGGGCAGAGTTTATACTGCGTTTCCACGAAGAACATCCAGACATCACGCTGAGTGTAGTGGACACCACCGACGAACTCGCTCTTAACAGCCTATCCAGCTGCCATGCTGATTTCGCCATCGTGAACGGTCCCATCGACAACACCCGGTTTAATTGCGAGGAGCTTTTCTATTCCCGTTACTGCTACCGTATCCATAAGGACAACCCTCTTGCGAAGAAGGAGCGCCTAACTGTGGAAGACTTTGATGGGCAGAGACTGATAGGCAAAGGACGGGAGTATAACTGCTTCCGTAAAAACATCGACAAGCTGGTGCTTGCGGAGGGTGTCAATATCAATATTCCCATTGAGACCTCTGACGAGGAGTTAACCAAGGAGCTGGTAGAGCGGAAACTGGCCATTGCAGTAACCTATGCGTTTTCTGCGCTTAATCACTGTGGCCCCAACACGGTCATACGCTATTTGGATGATCCCGGCTATGGGCAGACGATTTACCTGGTGGAGCGCTGCAATACTCTGCCTACTAAGGCTGGCCGTACCTTCAAAAACTTCCTGCTGAACTGGATGAGGGCTGTTTAAAATTGCCCGTTGCATTCGCAGCAATATTTGATTCGCTTCTTAACTGCCGTAGCCAATACTACTGGTGTAACCAATGTCACTTGCAGCAAGGCGAAGCAAACTGAAAAAACGACATGTCGAAACATGTCGTTTTTTGTTGGTGAAGGTGATCAGAGTCGAACCACGTTTCAGGTTCAAATCCACCCTCCGCTAACTTTATCCGTCTACTTTGCTCCGTGTATTTGCCCCAAAAGGTGCGCGGGATTTTAGGCACGAAAACGCAAAAACCGGCCTCAGTCTGGCTGTGAACGCCATTCTGAAGCCGGTTTTCTCTGATTTTACAGTATTTCGGGCTGTTTCAGCCCCAAAAACAAGAAAATTGCCTGATTTATCTGGTAGACAAATCAGGCAACCTATTTGGTGCTCCAGCGGGGATTCGAACCCCGGCTTTTAGCGCGCTGCGCGCGAAAA
>ENA-ORNT01000889-ORNT01000889.1-human-gut-metagenome-genome-assembly--contig:-NODE-889-length-21045-cov-11.962030_pt1 | contig 21045 bp, 19 predicted proteins | sample MGYA00242120_ERZ509032 | MGnify/ENA primary metagenome ERZ509032 (study PRJEB26280, sample SAMEA2338729) | human gut metagenome | biome: human gut; feature: human-associated habitat; material: faeces...
GGGGACAGAGACCATTTCATTTTAACCAGAATACACCGGATCAGTTCAGACTTCCACTGGCGTGGATTCTGCAGTATATTCTGCTTGCATACTGTATTGGAAATTATGTGGAAGAGGATATGCATGGTTTTGGTATGCAGCTTATGTTGAAGAGCCGGAGCCGTGTGTTATGGTGGAGCTCGAAATGTATCTGCTGTGTCTGCATCAACCTGTTTTATTTTCTGCTGCTCTATGGCATGACATACGGATATGCGTGGATTTCGACTGGGAATATGTCGATGTCTGGTCAGCAGATTGCGCTATCTCTTTACTATGGAGAGGAGGTAGCGAATACGTCGATGCCAGAGCTTATTCGGATGACGGTGCTTCTTCCGGTGCTGGCGGGTATCGTGCAGTCGATGATGCAACTTCTGCTATCTCTGTATATGAACAGTGCAGCAGTGATGAGTGTGATCACATTTATTCTGGTGCTGGCATCGTACTATGGAAATCGATTTTTGGTGCATGGATATGCGATGGCGTGCCGGTATTATTCTGACAGTCTGTATCCGCAGGATGAGGTGCTTACAACCGCGTTTGGGATTCCATATCTCATTTGCCTGATTGTGGGATTGGTCGGATGTGGATATGGAATCATACGAAAGCGAAATATTATTTGGTGAAAGAACTTTATTTTTGCATGAATCTTGACATATGGGCACGAACAGACGGAAGATAGCTTCTGCCAACTGACTGCCATGTATTATTGGAGAGGTGAAGGTTATTTTTTATCAGAGATTGAACGTGCAATATATTTACAATACAAGATTTGTGACAACGAACAAAGTTTGATGAAAGCTTATTCATTATTTCATCTAATGATATACGTTCGATGTATATGTTGTCTGTTGTTACAATTAATGTATTGTTTTTTTCTTTTGATATGCTGATGATGTTTGTATATGGAATCCTTATATAAGTCTGGTCGTTTTGATAGTAATAGTAATCATCGCTATGTAGTTGCAGGTATGCATCCATACAGGGGGTGAGAACTTCCAGTGTAATCGGTTTCAGAAGATAATTGAAGGCACGTACAGAATAACCATCAAAGACGTATTCCTGAAAATTAGTCAGGAATATGATATCGCCAGAGTATTGAAGTTCTCGAAGCTTTTTGCAGATTATGATTCCGTTTTCACTGCTGGATGTATTTGGCAGCTTTATTTCTATGTCAGCAAAAAGTAAATCAAAAGATTGAGCGTGATACATGCGAATCAGGGAACTTTCATTTTGCACCCAGACAATTTCGAATGTGTGATGGTATAAATCTGCATATTGTTCTAGTGCATGTTTTGTCTGCATAAATTCTGATGGTGTATCTTCCAATATTATAATTCGTAAATGCATGTTAGTGTTCCTCCGTTGGTAGTTGTATTATAACCTCAAATTTATCATTGGATGGGTTTAGTGTGACAAAACCATTTGCTCGTTCTACAATCTCCTCGATTCGTTTCAAACCGATTCCATGATTTATAATATTTGTCTGCTTGCTGGTTTTTAGCTTGCCATTTTTATCTATGACATAATCACCGATACAACTATTTTCCATGTAAATAGACATCATACAGTTAAAGGGTTTTATCTGGAAATCAATATATCGTTTATCAGGTTCTTTTATTTTCATACAAGCTTCGATTGCATTGTCGAACAGATTGCCAATCAGCGTACATAATTGAATATCATCAATCAGGATGTCTTTTGGAAGAAAGATGCTATGTGTGGTTTTGATATGCTGTGCATGTGCATAGGAAAGTTTGTTTGTAACAATACAATCAATCGGAATATTTCCACTGGAAATAATACGATGTGTCTGATTTAATTTATCTGCGTATGTGTCGATATAGCTGCAGGCTTTCTCGTATTGCTTTTCGTGTAACATGGCTGAGATGACAGTCATATGATTTTGCATATCATGTTTGACTGAACGCAGCTCTTCTACAGAGGAAACAACCTGTTCGTATTGTTTAAGCTCCATTTGTTGTATAATATTTTCTTCCGATAAACGCTGGTTTTGTTCCTGCGTGGTTCCAAGTGTGTATACATAAAGAACAAAGGCAAAAAACAAAAATAATACCAGAAAGAAAATAACGGATAGAAACCGGTTGTTGTTGCCCTGATCTGGTGCATATCCAGTCAATTGCCGGATTAGAATTGCCTGAAGGATGGCAATACATAAGAGTGACAGCAGAATAAAGGCGAGTTTTTCACGAAAAGGCAGACGGAATGTCTGGTTGTTTATACAGAGCAGAATCAAAGTAAATAAGAATAATATCGAGATGTAAATTAAAGTAAAAGGAATTCGCAGCATACCATTTGGAAGGAGCGCTGACAGGTCAATATCCCAAAATGCAGTTGGAACAATCGTGGTCACAGCATCTGCAAGAATGGTTCCGACGGCATAGAGGACAGACCAAAAAAGTAATGTGATCGGCTTATTCTCAAAGAATAAAAAACCATATAAAAAATGAATTCCAATAAAAAACAACAGGATAAAAATAGTCGAACATGAAAATTTTTTCAGAATAAGCAACAAAAATGCCTGTGAGAATAAACAAAGAATTTGGAGCAGATAAGAATAAGATAATTCTTTTTTTTCAAGTTTAGTATTAAATAATAAAAATAATATAGCAACTTCCAATAAATTGATTACGAATTCCCACATAAAGATATCCCCCTTTGTTACTTTGATTCATAGTATACTACATAAATTCGATTCCTGAAACCCGATATTGTATTTATACGGCATTTGGGGTAAAATGCCTATATACTTAGTCATTCGGGGGACGAAGAAATGAGATACATTGCAACTGGACAGGAAGTGTTCAGAATTGATGAATTTACAACCAATGTAATAGGAATTCCACAGCTCGTACTGATGGAGCGTGCGGCACTCCGGATCGCGGAGCATGTCAAGGAACGGTTTCCGGCAGGCGCGCATGTGCTGATCGTAGTCGAGAGTGGAAATAACGGCGGAGATGGAATTGCAGCCGGAAGAATCCTTATGATGGAAGGATACGATGTCGAGATATACTGGGTAGATGGATTGAAGTCAGCCAGCACTGGTTTCGATGCGCAGTATGCAATCGCCAAGAAGCTGAATATGAAGTTTGTGGATGAGCTTGTGAACGCCGGATATGATGTGATTATCGACGGCATCTTCGGTGTTGGTCTGTCACGTGCCGTAATGGGCAGACAGGCAGAAGTAATTAAAGCATTAAATGATATGGATGGTTATAAGTTAGCTATTGATGTACCATCCGGAATCGATGCGACAACCGGGTTCCTGCTCGGTACGGCGTTCCATGCGGATGCGACTGTGACATTCGGGCTGATGAAGCTCGGACTTCTCATGGGTATGGGATATGAGTACGCAGGAGAGGTATCTGTGGTCGATATCGGATTCCCGAAGCAGGCGATTGATTTTGTAGAGCCACGGTTATACACCTATGATCCAAAGGATGTAGAGGAATTGCTCCCACATAGAAAAAGGGATTCCCACAAGGGAACTTATGGCAAGGTCGGAATCATCGCAGGCAGCAAAAATATGGCAGGAGCGGCACTGTTTTCCGCAGAGGCTGCTTACCGTATGGGCTGTGGGCTGGTGCGTGTGTGCACTGTAGAGGAGAATCGCGAGATTATCCAGTCGAGACTCCCGGAAGCATTGCTTACGACATACAAAGAAGATGATATCGACACGATGCGCAGTGCGATGAAGACGGTCATGGGCTGGGCAGATGTGCTTGTGTTAGGACCGGGACTTGGAACCGGGGAAGCAGCGCAGTATCTGGTTGACAAGGTACTTCGTAGCTTTGATGGCACGGTTGTCTTAGATGCCGATGGAATCAATGTGTTATCCGAGCATATGGATCTGTTTGAGACGATGCATTCGAAGCTCATTCTGACGCCACATTTGATGGAGATGTCAAGACTTACAAATCAGTCGGTGACGGATATTAAGGCGAATAAATACGATCTTGCAAGAGAGTTTGCCAAGCGCCATAATGTGGTCGTTGCATTAAAAGATGCGCGCACGGTGGTGTCCGATGGCGGACTTCAGGCATATATTAATACAACAGGTACAAATGGCATGGCAACAGGCGGATCTGGTGATGTGCTGACTGGAATTATTGCCGGACTTCTGGCACAGGGCATGGATCGGTTTGAGGCGACAAAGCTTGGTGTCTGCATGCATGGTATGGCAGGTCAGGCGGCCGCAGAAGAAAAGGGACAGTACAGCATGATCGCCGGAGATATTGTACGAAGCATCGAGCAGATTATTGCGAAGGAAGCAGAAGAATAGGATACACCGTTTGATAATATAGTTCTAATTGATTGCATACACAGAAGAATTGTTGGAAATACTTGTAATAGTTTGAACAACAATAGGAGTGTGAAGGCATTGATTATCAGACGTGGAGATATTTATTATGCAGACCTGCGCCCGGTCGTAGGATCTGAACAGGGCGGCGTTCGTCCGGTACTTATTATTCAAAATGAAGCGGGAAACAAATACAGTTCCACTGTGATCATTGCGGCGATCACGTCGCAGATGCACAAGGCGAAGCTTCCAACGCATGTAGAACTTGATTCAAGGTATTGCGATATTGCCAAAGATTCTGTTATACTGTTAGAACAGGTGCGCACGATCGACAAACAGAGACTGAAAGAAAAAGTCTGTCATCTGGACAATACGATCATCCGCCGCGTGAACGAGGCGCTGCGCATCAGCTTAGAATTATAAAAGGAGAAATAACAACTATGTCACAAAGCGGACCCAGTGGTTTTCGAAAGTTTTTTTCGAAGAAGGTGGACGAAGACAAAGTAGAAGAAGAGATTCTTTCCATGGTCGAGGAAGGGCATGAACAGGGCTTGATCGAAGAAGGCGAGATGGAGCTTATCAACAACATCTTTGAGTTCGGAGACAAAGAAGCGAAGGATATCATGACACCACGGCAGAAGATTGTTGCTGTGGAGAACACCCAGACCGTGGAGCAGGCATTGCAGCTTGCAGTAGAAAATAATTTTTCCAGATACCCGGTTTATGAGGAGGATCTGGATAATATCATCGGACTTGTACATATCAAAGATCTGATTGCGGTCTATATGAAGGATCCGAAAACACCGGTTGCGGGAATGGTTGACAAAGCAATTGTCACACATCCGACGAAGGATGTATCCGAGCTTTTGCAGCGGATGCAGCGGGAGAAGATCCATATGGCAGTCGTGGTGGACGAATATGGTCAAACGGAAGGCATTGTCACGATGGAGGACATCTTAGAAGAAATCGTCGGAAATATATTGGATGAGCACGATGAGGAACAGCCGGAAGAGATCCAGAAGCAGTCGGAGGACGAATATCTGGTTGACGGCGGAGCAACGTTAGAAGATCTGGAGGATTTACTTGGAATCGAATTCCCGGATGAGGATTTTGAGACGGTAAACGGTTTCCTGCTCTATGAGCATGGACGGTTGCCAGAAGAGGGTGAATCCTTTAAGATAGAATATCAGGGGTATGAATTTATCCCGGTAAAAATAGAAGATAACAGGATTATTACTGTTAAAATCACGAAACTAAAGGAAGAGGAGTAACAAACAATGTCAGGACATTCAAAATTTGCGAACATTAAGCACAAGAAAGAGAAAAACGACGCTGCAAAGGGAAAAGTATTTACGATCATTGGTCGTGAGATCGCAGTTGCCGTAAAGGAAGGCGGACCAGATCCAGCGAACAATAGCAAGTTGCGTGATGTCATTGCAAAGGCAAAAGCAAATAACATGCCAAACGACACGATCGATCGAGGTATCAAGAAGGCAGCCGGTGATGCAAATTCCGTAAACTATGTAACAATTACATATGAAGGCTATGGCCCAAGTGGAACAGCAATTATCGTAAATGCGCTTACCGATAACAAGAACCGTACAGCATCCAATGTAAGAAATGCATTCACAAAGGGTGGCGGAAATGTCGGAACGACTGGTTGTGTATCTTATATGTTTGATGAGAAGGGACAGATTATCATCGCGAAAGAGGACTGCGATATGGACGCAGATGATCTGATGATGATTGCACTTGACGCAGGTGCAGAAGACTTCAACGAGGAAGAGGACAGCTTCGAAATCTTAACTTCTCCGGATGAGTTCACAGCCGTTCGTGAGGCCCTTGAGAAAGAGAATATCCCGATGGCTGAGGCAGACGTTACAATGATTCCACAGAACTACGTAGAGCTTACATCTGAGGATGACATCAAGAAGATGAACCGCATCCTTGACATGCTCGATGAGGATGACGACGTCCAGGACGTGTACCACAACTGGGATGAGTAAAAAAATGCGGCTTGCCAGCATTTTTTTACGAAGACCTTTCTTACCAGCGTAAGCTGGTAAGAGGGATGAGTAGAAATCATTCTTAACAGGCGGAGCCGGCAAGAGGGATAAGTAAAGGAGAAACATGCCACTTATAATTATTTTTTTCATCTGGTATGGCATCTATGGCAGAAACAATCCGAAGATATACAGTAAGTTGCATAACAAGCTTGGCTGGGTGATTGCAATCTGTATTTTGTTTGGTGGCCTGTCTGGTTTTAGCTCCCTGTTTGGTGGGCTTTTGGCAGTTTCGATTGTAATCGCTTTTTTTGGAGCTCCAATCTGGCTTGTTGCTTGGTTGATCGCAAGATCATCCAAAGGAAAAGCAAAAGCAAAACAGGATGATTACAGCTACTATAAGCAGCATTACAGTCAGCCTTCGGAAAATAAAGGAACCACGGTAACAGGACTGACAAGAGCTGTACCAAAGCGAAGAAAGATTATTCAGAAATTTAATCAGAAATATGATCTGTATCTGACCGATGAGGAGATTAACCGGATCGTCGATGCATCGTATATGTCAAACTGTTGGGAACGGGAGATTTTAGACATGGATCAAAAGTATGATACCATCTCACAGTGGTATCGTGGGGATTCGGCATGGTTACGAGCATATCTGCATGCGTTTCCAGTGCAGAATGTCACATCGGACTTTGAGAGTCAGAGAAGCATCTGCCTCGATACGTTCTATCAGGTGTTCTCGGAGATTGATCCGGGAAAATACGAGAGTATGGAGAGTTGTGTCAGAGAGATCAACCATCGGTTTATGACGAACTTCGATGATATTACATTTTCGGTTGCACATCGTTTTTTAGCAGACAATGGATATAAGTTTGAACTGCCACATTTCGATGTGCGTGGAGTGAAGTCTGATATCGACCGGTTGAAAGATAAATACGATCAGGAGACTGCCGGCAGTGGCAGCCGGAGTGGATATGAAAAAATGCGCCAGCGTTAAGCTGACGCATTTTTTGTAATGAGTTATTTACTGAATCTGTACCAGACTTGAGCAATGTCTGTTTCCCTGCATATCTTCGAAGATGAACATACCATAATATTCTTCTCCGGCAAGCAATGCATCCCGTATCGGCGTGAAGCCTTCGGAGATTGGGAACGAGCTGTAATTGATCGTCAGGTCTGCCCAGTCTGCATCGTTGAAGTTTGTCAGGTCTTCATTTGAGGTGAAGCGGTGAGAGAAATATCCGAACGCGACATTCTGGTAGTCGTTGATATCGATCTCGTAACGCTCTGGGAAGATCTCATTTCCTTCAGTGTTGATATAATTGTCAATCGGATAAGCTCCCAGAATCTGACCTTCCGGATGTTCGTTGGATACCTCTAAGACGAAATAGGCATACATACTGTCATCGCCTTCAATATCGTCATTGTAGAGGATACTGGAGATCAGATAGCGGGTGTATGTATCTGTCTTTTCCTGTACGGTATACATCAGTTCGTAGTTCTCTTTTGTTGTATCATTTTGCATGTAGGTAATCTGTCCGTCGAAGTCAGCCGTCAGTTTTCCGGTTCCATCGTTTGAGATGGCAGAGCTTAATGCAACCAGATCGTACATGCCGTCCTTTTCCTGGTCCTTCTTGGCAATTACAAAATATGCATTCTGTAAAGCAGAAGATTGTTCAGCATTTAATGTAACCGAGAATGTGGAATCATCGTTCATCGTTGGAACGAGATCTTCTGGATTCCATGTTACTGCAAATGCGTTGGTGTCGGTCAGCATACCAGCGAACCGGGAAATGTAGCTTGTATAATTTTCTGCAAAATCAAAGGTTGTGTACATCGGTATCAACGAAGAAGCATATTGCTTCGTGTAATACGGATGATAGATTGATACGCCGTTGATCTTTGACTCATTAGCATCGGAATATACGATCAGTTTGTTCAATGCGTTCGAGAGGGCACCGGATTCTGCCGGATAGATGGATTTCATATGTAATGCATAATCGCCAAGATCGATGACATCATAGGAACCTTCTGTATAGGAGTAGGCTGCTGCAATTTCCTTTGAATTCTTACGCATAGAAGAAAACTGCGGGTAGGTGCTTTCGTTGAAATCTTTATTGACAGAAGCAAACAAATCATTTAATGCCATCTCACATGTTTCGACCTGACTCAGATCCAATACAGATAAGCAGATTGTCGCATAGGAAAATGGCATGCTGTTCATGTAATCTGTTGTATCCTGCATGTAGCTGTCCACGATTTTCTGTCCGATGTCTTTGCCGCTTTGGAGTGTCTCGATGTCGGCAAGGAAGGAGTAGGACCATCCGCTGCCCGGCTCGGATTCCTGAGAGGCAACCATGTAATTAGCATAAGGACTTAACGTATGCGCAGTCTCGATGTTCGCCATCAGACAGGCGTCAAATCCGATAAACTCCAGCTTGTTTCCATCGTGGAATGGAGAGTCTGCAAACGCCTGATCAAGCTCATCCAAGGTCAGACTGTCATTGGTTGTCTCGTCAAATCCATATCCGAAGAACGCGCCGCCACCGTGATTCCATAAGATCAGGTCGTATTGTTCTGCCGGATAGTTCGTGTAACCGTAATTTAAGAATTCGGTTAGGTTTGACGGATCGCCCATGTTGGAAGCATCCTTGGAAGTAAGCTCTGTCAACGATCCATTCTCAATCTTCAAAATAGAGTTGGCGTCCTCTGGGATGTCACGGTTATGCCAGTTGGAACAGCCGCCAGTGTAGATCAAGACATTCATTTTTGATTCATCATAGCCGGAATCAAGCATTTCTTCAATATCCGTGGAAGCTGCCTGATACTGGCTTTCCAGATCGGAACCAACCATATAGATCATAACGGTTTTTGTGCCTGCTTCCGCCTGTTGTGGATGCTCGGTCACGGAAGCTTCCGTTGTAGGAGACATGGTAGACTGTTCCGTTGTTGTATGGGAATCGTCGTTTGTCAGATCCTTGATTGGACGTTTGGTTACGATCAGTGCAATTCCGATTGCCAGAACAACAACACATCCGCCAATGCCGGCAAAGAGCGGCCATTTTTTCTTTTTTTTCGGTGCTGGTGTTGGTGGAACGGAACCTTGTGGCTGCTGCCCGCTGTACATTTGCTGTCCGTTGTACATCTGCTGCCCGTTGTAAGGCTGCCCGCTGTACATCTGCTGTCCGTTGTAAGATTGCTGCTGATTGTACATTTGCTGCCTGTTGTAAGGTTGTTGGTTGTACATCTGTTGCCCGCCGTATGGTTGCTGGTATGGTATTTGCTGCCCATTGTAGGACGATTGCTGTCCATATGATGGGTCCTGCCAGCCGCAGATGGGACAGATGCCGTATTGATTTAATGCATGTCCGCATGCTTTACAATTCATAGGAAACCTCCCCAAATATGATAAATCAACTATATCATAGATTGCTTAAAACGTGTAAAAAAATTTCCATTTTTCAAAGATTATGCTAGAATAAATCTATATATGGAATATACGCAGAAATAAGTTAGAAATACATAGAAAACAGGAGGAATTATGGAAGTTACAGAGGTGCAGAAAATAACACAGAATGTGATCGCAGAAGCATCGAAAGTTGTGATTGCCGGAGAAGCGGTTGTTGAGAAGCTGTTAGTCGCGCTGCTTGCAGGCGGACATGTGCTGTTGGAGGATCGCCCGGGAAGTGGAAAGACGACGCTTGCCAAGACATTTGCACGACTGCTGGATGTGGAGCAGAAACGTGTGCAGTTTACGCCGGATCTGATGCCGAGCGATATCACGGGATTGAATGTGTACAGTCAGAAGGATGGGGAGTTTCATCTGGTAAAGGGACCGGTATTTACAAATGTTCTGCTTGCCGATGAGATCAACCGTGCGACACCACGTACACAGGCAAGTTTGCTCGAAGCGATGGAGGAAAAGCAGGTGACGATCGATGGAGAGACATTGCCGCTTGCGGAGCCTTTTTTGGTAATTGCAACGGAGAACCCGATCGAGACAACCGGAACCTATCCACTTCCGGAAGCACAGGTGGATCGTTTCATGATGAAGCTTTCAATGGGACAGCTGGATACGCAGGCGAAGCTGCACGTGATGGAGACTTTTATGGGGGAACATCCGCTTCTTTCTCTGAAACCGGTCTGCACGGCGGAGCAGATTGCACAGATGCGAGAAGCTGCAAGAAAGGTAACTGTACATCCGTGTATCCGGGAGTACATCGTCCAGATTGTGGAGGAAACCGGAAAAAATCAGGGCATCATGACAGAGGTCAGTACACGTGCGATGTTAGCGCTTGTGCGTGCATCACAATGCTATGCGGCAATGCAGGGAAGAACATATGTGATACCAGATGATGTGAAGCTGCTTGCTCCATGCGTGCTGGCACATCGGCTTCTGACATATGGAAGTACAAAGGATAACAACGAACGGATGAAGGAGATCGTAGCAACGGTTGAAGTGCCAGTGGAGGATTGGAAGCAGTGAATCTGATTGTTGCACTTGTGATTGCGAGTCTGGTTTATATTGTACAGAAACGTCTGTACGCGAAATGGTGGAACCGGAATCTCGATGTGACAATTTCATTTGAGGATACATGCGTGAGGGAAGGGGATGCAAGTGCCCTGACAGAGGTTATCTACAATGGAAAGTTTTTGCCTTTGCCTGTCTTTCATGTCAAATTCTCGACCGATCGTTCGTTTCGGTTTGCAGATACAGAAAATACAGTCGTGACCGACAGCTATTATCGAAACGATGTGTTCTCTGTGCTTGGCTACCGGAAGATCACGCGGCGGCTGCTGTTTCAGACTGGAAAGCGGGGACTGTATGGCATACCGAGTCTGAATATGACGGCGCGGGATTTCTTTATGACAACGAATTTCGCATATAGCCGGAAATCCGACGCATGGCTGTATGTGCTGCCGAAGCGGGCCGCATCCCCGGAGCTTTCGATGTTCTGTTCCCATTTGCTCGGTGAGTTGGAGACGAGACGAAATCAGATGGAGGATCCGTATACGTTTCGTGGAATCCGGGAATACACCTATGGAGATACTTACGGGAAGATCAACTGGAAGGCAACTGCGAAAGCGTCAAAACTCATGGTAAATATGTATGGTTATACTTCGGAACAGCGCGTACGGATTCTGCTCAATCTGGAGACGAATATCATGGTAAAGACGGAATATCTGCAGGAGATGAGTATCCGTATGGCGGGAACGATCGCTGAGTATTTTCTGCAACATAAGGTATCGGTGGAACTTGTATCAAATGGGATTGACTGCATGACTGGTGCGTGTGAGCGGGTGGAAGCCGGCATGTCGATGGAGCATGGTGAAACGATCGACAAATATCTGGCACGCATCAAAGAAAATGCAGGAATCGATGCATTTATGCAGATGGTAGATACCGAGATACAGCAGATGGAAGAGCCGATAACGTATGTGATTATTTCTCCTTATTACAAAGAAGATCTGCTTTTGAAGCTTGATTATATGCATAAAAAGCACCCGGAGCTGCACATGGTAGTTCCGTATTATGACATTCAGGATAAGACTGGATGGCGTGGCTATATGCAGGGCGTGGAGGTGAAGTGGAATGAAATCTAAACTGTTACAGGTCACGAAGCTTTTGCACCTTCTATATGAATGGCTTTGCTGCAGTCTGTGCTTTGCCTTTTTTGAAGTTGTGCTTTTGAAACAGGATGTACATTACTTTCTGCTTCCAATCACGGGTGCAATGTTTGTGTATTCGTATATTCTGAGGGAGAAGGCACAGCATTATTTGTGGTTGTTTGTCGGGCATGTGGCGTTGCGGCTGCTTTTGCTGCCGGTATCGATGGAGACTCAGTGGTTTTATTTCCTGATTCCTTGTTATCTGTTCTCGGCATCTGTAAAAAGCACATGGAAAAATAAAAGGAAGCAGATGGATGAACTTCCGTGGCCATCCTTTTTGCTGTGCCTGATCGTGTACCTTGTGAGTGGGCATCTCGGTGTGCAGGGACTTCGGATCTATGCTTATGTGACAGCATTGATTCTGCTTTTTCTGTATCTGGCGCTGGTGTACACGGATGGAATGGAAAATTATCTGGACGCGACCAGCCATGTATCGGGAATCCCGATCTGGCAGATACTGTCTGTAAATACGATCATGGTCGGTGCAATCATTCTCTGTCTGACGATTGGACTCGTGCTTGGCGAAGTGTTTGATTTCCGCAGAGTGATCGCGCTGATTGGGCAGGCGATACTGGCAGTGGTTCGTGTGATCGCGATGGTGATCGGACTTTTCTATCACTATATAAGTTTCTGGTTCCGTGGTGGAGAGGCAGAGACAAGTGAACACCAGCAGTTTGATGATGGCGATGTGCCGTCGGGTATTCGTTCCGTCGGACAGACACTGGAGCCGGTGCTCTATGTCGGATTGATCTGTCTGGGACTGTTTATCGCGTATAAAGTGCTGGTCCGGTTTGTCCGGTTCCTGATGGCAAGGCGTAATATCTCGACCGATCAGGTGGAACTGGTTGTAGTAAAAAAGAAGAAAGAGGAACAGCGGACGCATGCAGATGAAAAACGACGGTTTTTATCACGCAGACAGCGGGCAAGACGATGCTACAAGGACTGCATTGAACGCTATCGCTACGATATTGCACTGGAACAGTCGAAAACCGGGCGGGAGATTGAGACGGAATTAAATGAACAGTCGCTCGCGGATGTGACGGAGCTGACGCGCTGTTATGAGGACATCCGATATGGAGACGCGGAGGTAGACCGGGCATTGCTGCAGAAGATGCGCCGGTTATCCAGCCGGTAGAATCGGACGAGTTTTGACAGAATGTGGCATAAAATGGATTGAATAATCGGAGTGCTTATGCTAGAATTAAAGTAACTTTGTTACGAGACTTTTAGAGTCGGATATGGGAGGACAAAAAACATGAAGAAAGTGGCTTATATTGCATCGGAATGCGTACCGTTTATCAAGACTGGCGGACTTGCAGACGTTGTTGGTACATTGCCGAGAATCTTTGATAAAAAGGAGTATGACGTGCGTGTCATCATTCCGAATTATATGTGTCTGCCGGCAAAATTCAAGGAGAAGATGCGTTATCTGACGCATTTCCATATGGATATTGGCTGGAAGCAGCAGTATGTCGGGGTTATGTATCTGGAATATGAAGGGGTTCCGGTATACTTTATTGACAATGAGTATTATTTCAATGGTTTCAATATATACAGTGACGATATGAAATGGGATATCGAGAAGTTCTGCTATTTTAGCAAGGCAGCACTTTCCATCCTGCCAAGTATCGGATTCCAGCCGGATATCGTACACTGCCATGACTGGCAGGCAGGACTGGTTCCGGTATACTTGAAGACATTGTTTGCAGACAATCCATTTTACAGTGGTATGAAGTCAATCATGACGATCCACAACCTGCAGTTCCAGGGAAGATGGGATATCAAGACCGTACAGGAGTATTCCGGACTGCCAGATTATTTGTTTACACCGGATAAGCTGGAGATTGACAAGGATGCAAGTATGCTCAAGGGTGGACTTGTTTATGCAGATAAGATTACAACGGTATCGAATACGTATGCACAGGAGATTCAGACGCCTTATTATGGTGAAGGATTAGACGGTTTGCTCCGCGCGAGAAACCAGAGCCTGTGGGGCATTGTAAATGGTATCGATTACAAGGATTACGATCCGGCTACAGATAAGAAGATCTATAAGAATTACACATTGAAGAATTTCCGCAAGAACAAAGTGGCAAACAAGCTTGCACTGCAGAAGGAACTTGGACTTCCGGAAGATAAGAATGCTTATATGATCGGTATTATCTCCAGACTGACAGATCAGAAGGGCTTAGATCTCGTTGACCGTGTCATGAACGATATCTGTACCGATGGTACACAGTTTGTTGTGCTTGGTACCGGTAACCGGAAATATGAAGATATGTTCCGGTACTATCAGGGCATTCATCCGGCAAAGGTATCTGCGAATATTTATTATTCGGACGAATTGTCACACAAGATGTATGCAGCGTGTGATGCAATGCTGGTTCCATCCCGCTTCGAGCCATGTGGACTGACACAGCTGATGGCACTTCGTTATGGTACACTGCCTATCGTAAGAGAGACGGGCGGACTGAAGGATACGGTTATTCCATACAATGAATTCGAGGGAAGCGGAACCGGATTCTCATTCGCAAACTATAACGCACATGAGTTACTGAATACGATCAACTACTCAAAGCAGGTATACTTCGACAAGAAGAATGCCTGGGAATGTATGCAGGAATGTGCGATGCAGCAGAACTACAGCTGGTCTAATTCCGCAGAGATCTATCAGAGACTGTACGAACAAGTATAAGAAGTATCATATAAAAAGAAAGCGATTTGATTTTCATCGAATCGCTTTCTTTTTTATGATGATTGTGAAACAGAGAAACATCTATCGGATTCTGTTTGACTTGCGTATTACTTGTCTTTTCCCTTCAGAGCTTTCTCCGCGAAAGCTGCCTCATCAATGATCTCTTCCGGCTCAATGCCGGCCTTTAACTTCTCAATCTCATCAATTGTGAGTCCGGACATAAGAGCTACTTCATCTATGGAAATATCCACCTTCAACATGCGCGTTGCAAGGTCGTATTTCGCTTTTGTTGTCTTATTCATAAGGTTAACTCCCTTCAAAAAATATAACTATATTATTATAAATTTTTCAGATATTCCTCGTTGATGGCGAGCACCTGCTTCATTGCTTCCTCACCCGGTGCACCAATCGTATTTCGCTTGCTGACGCAAGTCTTCAGGCTGATTGCATCGTAGATGTCGTCCTCGAATACCGGGCTGATTGCCTTATACTCGCCGATGGACATATCAAGCAGGGATTTATCATGCTCGATGCAGTAGAGTACAAGCTGACCAACGATACCATGTGCATCACGGAACGGAACACCGTGATTAACCAGATAATCAGCCGCATCGGTAGCATTTGTAAATCCGTTCATGGCACTTTTCTCCATGACAGGCTTGTTTAACTTCATTGTAGAGATCATACCTGTGAACAAAGCGATACATCCTTTGACCGTGTCGATTGCATCGAAGGTAAGCTCCTTGTCCTCCTGCATATCCTTATTATATGCAAGTGGGATGCCCTTCATCGTTGTGAGAATGGACATCAGTGCGCCGTATACACGCCCGGTCTTACCGCGGACAAGCTCGGCGATATCCGGATTCTTCTTCTGTGGCATGATCGAACTTCCGGTGCTGTATGCATCATCTAATTCTACAAACTGGTATTCGTTGGAATTCCAGATGATGATCTCCTCAGAGAAACGGGACAGATGCATCATGATCGTAGAGAATGCGGAAAGCATCTCTATCACGTAGTCACGATCGGATACGGAGTCCATACTGTTTAAGGTTGGACCGGCAAAATCCAGAAGACTGGCAGTCAGGTTACGATCCAGCGGATATGTCGTTCCGGCCAGTGCACCTGCACCAAGCGGACAATAGTTCATACGTGTATAGATATCGTTCATACGGCTGTAATCACGTTTGAACATCTCCATATATGCACCGACATGGTGTGCAAATGTGACAGGCTGTGCTTTCTGCAGATGTGTAAAGCCCGGCATATAGGTATCTACATTTTCATTCATCAGGATATGCAGCTCTTTCATCAGTGATACGAGCAGCTTCTTAACTTCGAGAATTTCATCGCGTACATACAGACGCATGTCGAGAGCTACCTGATCGTTTCTTGAACGTCCGGTGTGAAGCTTCTTACCGACATCACCAATCCGGTCAATCAGGTTCGCTTCGACGAAGCTGTGAATATCTTCATATTTCGAAGAAATCTCCAGAGTTCCATTTTCTACATCGGCAAGGATGCCGTTTAAGCCATCGATAATCTGGTCGCGTTCTGCATCTGTCAGGATACCGCTTGCTGCAAGCATTGTTACATGTGCGATGCTGCCGCGGATGTCCTGCTTGTAGAACTTCTGATCAAAACTGATCGATGCATTAAAATTATATACTAACTGGTCTGTCTCCTTTGTGAAACGACCGCCCCATAACTGTGCCATAATCTACCTCACTTTATCTTCTGTAAATAATTTGCGTTGTGCTAAGGCATATAACAAGGGATTGATTTGTATCGTATATAATGTATCGCACCTAAGAAGTAATAAGGTGTTCTGATATCAGAGATTCCATATTGACGCAACCGCTGTCAATTCGCCATCCGTGGCTCAGTGACAGCTTGCCTGAACATCGTGTTCAGGCATTGCTGATGTGAACAGAACACCAATTACTTCTAAGATGCGAACATATCATATACTACACAAATGAATCCCTTGCCATATGCCAAAGACATTGTAAATATTTACAGATATTTAATGTTTGAAATATAATATACAACAAATCCCAAGAACCGACAAGACAAACGCGAAAAAAGGTTGCGATTTATCATTATATACATTAGAATGATTTACATAATTATAGACATATATAAGACAAGTGCGAAACAGGGAGAATAAAGTGTATCATATATTTCAATCTGGTTTTAATACATTGTATATCGAATGAATAAGATTGAAATATATGTTCGCAGTATAAATGTTTCGCAGTTGTCTGGGATAAGGAGATAAATATGAACACAATTCTTGCAAATATAATCGCAACCGGCGACAGTGGCAAACCACTTCTGGTAGCCATCTGCCTGATCGTCTCCATCGTATTGATGGTCGTTCTGATCATGGTAGGCAAAGGTGGAAATGGAGAAGACGATGAGTCAGATGAGGAAGAAAAAGACAGGAGTAAGCATTAAATGAAGCAGAAAAAAGGGAAAATGCATATTATCCTTCCAGTGCTTGTGGTGGCTGTGATCCTTGTGTTTTATTTTTTCAACTTCCGCATCGGTTCCTATCTTCATCCAGATGAGACCGCATACAGCATGGAAGAATTAACACAATTGGTAACTGAACAGATCAACGATGGTAAGACGACAGGCAATTTCTATGTATCCGGAATTTCGGAGAGTGATATCGGGAATATCAACGAGAATCTGTGCAGCATGAACGGCATGGTCGACCAGTATATGGTGACAGAAAAAAGCAGGGATGGCATGCGGATTCAGTTTCGGTATGAGATCTCGGACAATTATTATGTATGGCAGAAATATGTAAATGGCACGGCGATTCCATCCGAGCATGCACTTGCTTATAAGCTGTATGATAAAGTGGAAGATGTGTTGAAGCAGATCATCAAGCCGGATATGACAGATTATGAAAAGGAACTTGCCATTCATGATTATATTGTGGTGCATTGCCAGTATGGGTATGTGGAATCTTCCAAGGATTATGCGTACCGGGCATATGGTGCTCTGGTGCAGAACAAGGCTGTGTGCAATGGATATGCTGAGGCGATGGCACTGCTTATGACATGCGTTGGAATCGAAAACCAGATTGTAACCGGAACGGCGGATAATGAGCTACATGCATGGAATCAGGTGTGCCTGGATGGAAACTGGTATCAGGTCGATGCCACATGGGACGATCCTTTGCCGGATCGCGGTGTATTTGCTGGACATGAGTATTTCAATGTGACGGATGAGATCATGGATGAACGGCATGACTGGAAGCAGGATGCATTTCCGGCGTGTGACAGCACCGATTATAATTATTACGAGCAAAATGATCTGATCTGTGACAGCGATGCGTTCCGTACACTGCTCAAGGATCAGGCATTGCGCAACAGCACGGGGACAATTGAGGTTGTCGTGACCGATTATACGACCGATTTTGATTATTCCTTTATGCAGGATGTGAGTGCGGTGCAGTATTTTCAGTACACAGAAGAGCCTTACGGCGCGTATGAACTGGTAACGGTATATTTAAATCAGAGGTAGAAGATGGAAATCGTTGAGATAGAAGAAAAAGCAGAATATATAAAAGAGTTGTTTGAAAAGGAGAAATACGACAGCTTTTATCTGTATGAGGCGCGGGTGAAAACGAAACTTGATTATTATGTAAATGGCAGACTGAACCGTGAGTATTTTGATACGGAGGCACAGGCAGATCTGCCGGAATATATTGAATGGAAGGATATCAAGGCGACCGTGTATGCGTATCTGAAAGGGGAACGGCTGCCGATCGGCTTTAAGATCATTTTGATGTTCAATCGCGAGAATATCAGCCGTTTGTTGGAAATGAACAATCTGCCTGTCAAAGAGGAGGATGTGAGCGCGTTGTTTATGAACGTGGTTTATGAGCATGAAACGCTGTCTGTGACAACTGGAACATCTCTGAAGATATTTACGATGGATAAAACATTGGAGCATATCTGGGACGATACGATCAAGAAATATTATATTTAAAGTAGAATTATTAGCACTCAATAAAAATGAGTGCTAATTTTTCCTTGACATTCAAATTTCCAAGTATTATTATCTTATTTATGAAATATACATTCGTAAAATGAAGTCTGCAGGAAAGGACAGCAGACTTGTATTGGTTTTAGGAGGTAATAAGACATGGAACGACAGGGTAATTTATCAATTAACAGTGACAACATTTTTCCGATTATTAAGAAATGGCTTTATTCCGATCAGGATATTTTCATTCGAGAGCTGATTTCCAACGGCTGTGATGCAATCACAAAATTAAAGAAGCTTGCCGTGATGGGAGATTATGAGGAAGTTGAAGGCGAGGAGTACAAGATTGAGGTGTACGCGTCTGCCAAGGATAAGACTTTGACATTCGTCGATAACGGTCTTGGTATGACCGAGGAAGAGGTTGACAAATACATCAACCAGATCGCATTTTCCGGTGCGACGGACTTCATCAACAAGTACAAGGACAAGGCTGGCGATGAGCAGATCATCGGACATTTTGGACTTGGTTTTTATTCCGCATTTATGGTTGCCGATAAGGTAACGATCGAGACATGTTCCTACAAGGAAGGTGCAAAGCCGGTATACTGGGAGTGCGACGGCGGAACGAATTATACGATGAGTGAGAGCGACGACGATATCCGTGGTACAGCCATTACATTGTATCTGAATGAGGATTGCCTGGAGTATGCAAATGAGTACCGTGTAAAGGAAGTTATCCAGAAGTATTGTGCATTTATGCCATACAACATCTACTTTATCAATGAGGATAAGGAAGAGGAAGAAGCTGCCAAGAAGGAAGCTGAGAAGAAGGAAAAGGACAAGGTGATCGAGGTCGATACGACACAGGAAGATGAGCTTGTCGGCGATGCACCGAAGAAGGATGAGGCAGAAGAGAAGAAAGAGGATGCCACAGAGGAAAAGAAAGAAGAGAGAAAACCGTTAAATGATACGAATCCTCTCTGGATGCGCAATCCGAAGGATTGTACGGACGAGCAGTACATTGATTTCTATCAGCATGTATTCTTGGACTTCAAGAAGCCGCTCTTCTGGATCCACCTGAATATGGACTATCCATTTAATTTAAAGGGTATTTTGTACTTCCCGAAGATCAATACACAGTATGACCAGTTGGAAGGTACGATTAAGTTATATAACAATCAGGTATTTATCGCAGATAACATCAAGGAAGTTATTCCAGAGTTTTTGCTTCTGCTGAAGGGTGTCATTGATTGTCCGGATCTGCCGCTGAACGTATCCCGTTCCGCACTGCAGAACGATGGTTTTGTCAAGAAAATCTCAGATTACATCACGAAGAAGGTCGCTGATAAGCTGACTGGCATGTACAAAAACAACAAGGAAGATTACGAGAAGTATTGGGATGACTTAAGCCCATTCATCAAGTTTGGCTGCCTGAAGGATGAGAAGTTCTGTGACAAGATGACAGACTACATGCTCTTCAAGGATATCAACGGCAAGTATATTACACTTCCGGAGTACCTCGAAGAGGGCAAGGAGAAATACGAGAACAAGGTATTCTATATCTCCGATGAAGTGGCACAGTCCCAGTACATCAACATGTTCAAGGAAGAGGGCATGAATGCGGTTTATCTGACACACAACATTGATAACCCATACATCACACACCTGGAAGGTAAGAATGAAAATGTGAAGTTCCTGCGTATTGATGCAGATCTTGCCGATAACTTTGTCGGTAAGAAGTTGACCGAGGAGCAGACGAAGGAATATACCGATAAGCTTTCTGAGGCATTCAAGAAAGCAACTGGAAATGATAAGCTTGTAGTCAAGGTTGAGAGCATGAAGAACGAGAATGTATCTTCTGTCCTGACGGTTTCCGAGGAGTCACGTCGTATGATGGAAATGATGCGTGTCTACAATATGGGCGGCATGGATCCGAACATGTTTGGAGCAGGCGAGGCAGAGACACTTGTCTTAAATGCAAACAACAAGCTTGTAAAATACATCTTAGATAATCCAGAGGGCGAATACAAGGATATGATCTGCAACCAGCTTTATGATTTAGCTGTTCTTGCCAACAAGCCGCTCTCTGCTGAGAAGATGACAGCATTTGTAAAACGAAGCAACGATCTGCTTGGATTGTTGATCTAATATAATCACATAAGGTGGTCAAAATGCATGTCAGATGTAAATATGCATAGTAGATTCATTCGTAATATAACATATTGTGACTAAGAAGTAATATTCGTGTTCTGGGATATATGTATTACCGTACGCAACCGCTGCCAATTCGCCATCCATGGCTCAGTGGCAGG
>ENA-ORNT01000890-ORNT01000890.1-human-gut-metagenome-genome-assembly--contig:-NODE-890-length-21045-cov-4.287280_pt1 | contig 21045 bp, 15 predicted proteins | sample MGYA00242120_ERZ509032 | MGnify/ENA primary metagenome ERZ509032 (study PRJEB26280, sample SAMEA2338729) | human gut metagenome | biome: human gut; feature: human-associated habitat; material: faeces...
AAATGGGCGCAAATGCCATCAACATCGAGCTATCCAAGACAGAGACTTATCGTGACATCGTACCACAGCGCATCGGTGGCAATCGTGTGAGCGGATTCGTAAGCATCATGCGTGGTTGCAACAACTTCTGCCACTATTGCATCGTGCCTTACACCCGTGGTCGTGAGCGCAGTCGTGACGCTGAGAGTATATTAAGAGAGGTGCGCGACTTACACGACCGTGGCTTCAAGGAGGTCACCTTGCTCGGTCAGAATGTCAATAGCTATGGTCTCTCTCCATCAGGCAAGCGTGAGGAAGGAAGTGTATCTTTTGCCGAGCTATTGAGAATGGTAGCCGAAGCTGTGCCAGACATGCGTGTGCGCTTCACCACCTCCAACCCAGAGGACATGACCGAGGACATTCTCCACGCCATCGCCGATGAGCCAAACCTCTGCAAGCACATCCACTTCCCAGCACAAAGCGGAAGCAACAAGATATTGAAGCTGATGAACCGCAAATATACCCGTGAGGAATATTTGGAGAAGATTGATGCCATCAAGCGCATCATCCCTGGTTGCGGCATCACCACCGACATCTTCGTAGGTTATCACAACGAAGATGAGGAAGACCATCAGCAGACCCTCTCTTTGGTAAAGGAAGTAGGGTTCGACAGCGCCTTCATGTTCAAGTACTCAGAGCGTCCTGGCACATACGCAGCCAAGCACTTGCCAGACAATGTGCCAGAAGACGTGAAGATAGCACGCCTCAACGAACTCATCAAGTTGCAAACCGAGGTGAGCGCAGAGCAGAACAAGAAGGACGAGGGCAAGGAGTTCACCATCCTCATCGAGAACTTCAGCAAGCGAAGCCATGAGCAGATGATGGGTCGTACTGAGCAAAACAAGGCTGTTGTCATCGACAAGGGCAACCACCATATCGGTGAGTTTGTAAAGGTTCGCATCACAGGTTCCACCTCTGCCACCCTCTTCGGAGAAGAAATCAAATAAGACGCTTTTAAAGGGATTATCATCCTTTTTCCGCTAATAAGACAAAGAAAACCGCCAAAAATTTGGCGGTTTTCTTTAAAAATGCTATCTTTGCAACCTATGAAGGAATTCTTGCAAGTATTAAGACGTTTTGTCCCTCCATACAAGAAGTATTTGGGACTATCGGTTTTGTTCAATGTCCTCTCGGCGATATTGAACATTTTCTCGTTTGCAGCCTTGATTCCAATCCTGCAAATCTTGTTTCAAGTGGATGGTGGCATTCGTGCCAACGACTACATGACTTGGGATGGCGACTGGGGCACCATCAAGGAGGTAGCCACCAACAATCTGTATTATTATATCCAAGAGTTCATCGTGGCACATAGTGCGTCTGCCGCCCTCCTGGTCATCGGCTTGTTCCTCGCCTTCATGACCTTCCTGAAGACTACGGCTTATTTTCTCTCTTCAGCCACCATCATCCCGATAAGGACTGGTATCGTACGAGACATTCGCAACCAACTTTATCAGAAGATTACTTCCCTCTCTTTGGGGTTCTTCAGCGAGGAACGAAAGGGTGACATCATAGCTCGCATGAGTGGTGATGTACAAGAGGTGGAGAGTAGCATCATGTCATCCCTCGACATGCTCTTCAAGAATCCCGTCTTGATACTTTTCTATTTCTGCACACTGGTCTTCATCAGTTGGCAGCTCACTCTTTTCACGATTCTTTTCGTGCCACCATTCGGTTGGTTCATGGGACTTGTCGGAAGAAAGTTGAAAGCGCAAAGTATCAGTGCCCAATCCCTTTGGAGCGACACGATGAGCATGGTGGAGGAGACCCTAGGCGGATTGCGCATCATCAAGGCTTTCTGTGCTGAGGACAAGATGAATATGCGTTTCAACCAAGTGAACAGTGAATACCGTGACAATGTTAAGAGAGTGAACATCCGTCAGCAGATGGCACATCCTATGAGCGAGTTCCTCGGCACCATCCTCATCGTCATCGTTTTATGGTTTGGTGGCATCCTAGTATTGGATTATGGTCGTATCGATGGACCTACCATCATCTTCTACTTGGTGATGCTCTATAGTATCATCAACCCATTGAAGGAATTTTCCAGAGCTAGCTATAATATCCCTAAGGGACTTGCCAGCATGGAACGCATCGACAAGATACTGAAAGCGGAGATAGAAATCAAGGATAAGGAGAACCCAGAGCATATCGCTAGCTTCGACCATCAGATAGAGTTCCGCCATGTATCGTTCGCCTACAACGACAACAAGAGTGGCGAGCTGATTTATGTGCTGAAAGACATCAATTTGGTCATCCCTAAGGGAAAGACCATCGCACTCGTGGGGCAGAGTGGTAGCGGCAAGAGCACGATGGTGGATCTGATACCTCGCTACTATGATGTACAAGAGGGAGAGGTACTCATCGATGGCATCAACGTGAAAGACCTCGCCGTACACGACCTTCGCCAACTGATAGGTAACGTCAACCAAGAGGCTATCCTTTTCAACGCCTCCTTCAAGGACAACATCCGCTTTGGCAAGACAGAGGCTACAGACGAAGAAATCGTCAATGCTGCCAAGATAGCCAATGCTTACGACTTCATCACCAAGTCGGAAAATGGTTTTGACACCAATATCGGTGACCGTGGCGGTCGCCTATCCGGTGGGCAGCGCCAACGTGTAAGCATCGCTCGTGCCATCTTGAAGAATCCCCCTATTCTCATCCTCGACGAGGCTACCTCCGCACTCGACACCGAGAGTGAGCGCCTGGTACAAGATGCCCTCGAAAAGTTGATGAAGACTCGTACCACCGTGGCTGTCGCCCATCGCTTGAGCACCATCAAGCACGCAGACGAGATTTGCGTCTTGCATGAGGGTCGAATCGTGGAGCGTGGAAGCCATGACGAATTGATCGCCAAGGATGGATACTACAAGAAGTTGCACGACATGCAGCAAGTATAAAGTCAATTAAGAATTAATAATGCATAATGGTCAAGATTGTTTACGCCTTCTTCTATGCAATATCGCTGCTACCTTTTTGGGCACTCTATTGCATCGCCGACTTTGAATATCTGATGATGTATCATGTCATCAGATATAGAAGAGGTATCGTGCGTAAGAATCTCACCACTTCTTTTCCAGAGAAGAGCGCTACTGAAATCAAGACTATCGAGAAGAAATTCTATCGTTGGTTCTGTGATTACTTCTTCGAGGCAGTCAAGTTGCTCAGTATCAGCGACCAGGAACTACGCCGCCGATTCACCGTCCATAATAGCGAGGAGGTGGAGCAATGCTTCCAAGAGGGGCAGAACGTAGCAGCTATTCTCGGACATTACTGCAACTGGGAGTGGCTATCGTGCGTAGGTATCGAACTGCCTAAGTCACGCAAGATGGGCTTGATCTATCACCCACTCTACAATCATGCTTTCAATGAACTCTTCAAGCGCATCCGTTCCCATGAGGAGAATGGCATCCCTGTTCCAAAGAAAGACATCCTTCGCTATCTAGTGGATTACAAGCGCAAGGGCATCCACAGCATCTTCGGCTATATCAGCGACCAAGGTCCCAAATGGGAGAACATCCACCTTTGGCTACCCTTCCTCAATCATCCCGAGACCCCAGTATTTACGGGTGGCGAGAGAATCATGCGAAAGATGAACGATGCCGTATTCTATGTGGAGATGAGCCGTCCGAAGCGAGGTTACTATACAGCTACCTACAAGCTCATCACCCGAGAGCCCAACTCTCTCCCTGAGCACGAGATTACTCGTCGTTTCTTCCAAATGCTCGAAGAGACCATCCGCCAAAACCCACCTTATTACTTGTGGACACATAACAGATGGAAACGAACCAAGGAGGAATTTGACAAGTTATATGACATCGTAAATGGCAAAGTTATAGCAAAGAACCATGAGAAGAATTAAGATCAACCCCAAATACGAACATCTAAGGAGTTATATAGAAAGCATCCCTGATGTTTTCGAGCAAGAAGGTTGTGAGATATACAACAAGCGCAACCTCATCAAGGTGCTGACTGCCCCCGATGGCACACAGATAAATGTGAAGCGCTACCATGTGCCTCATGGTCCCAACCGCATTATCTATTCATGGGGCATCAGGGAGCCCAAGGGAGAGAGAGCCTTCGCCTACCCAATGATACTGAAAGACAAAGGAATCGGAACTCCTGAGCCTATCGCCCTCATCGAAGAAAGGAACCCTCTCTTTTTGTTGGGATATAGCTATCTCATCACCATCCAATGCAACTATGGACATACGCTTTATGAAGTAGGGAACGCACAACCTGGAGAATACGAGAATCTAGCGAAGGCACTCGCCCACTTTGCAGCCAACATACATGATCACAACATTTTGCACAAGGACTTCACACCCGGCAACGTGCTCTGGAAGCAAGACGACGAAGGCTTCCACTTCATGTTGGTGGATATCAACCGCATGAATTTCGGCGAAGTCAGCATCCAGGAAGGTCTCTTCAACCTCAGAAAGTTCTGGGGACCTAAGGATTTCATACGCATCTTGGTGACGGAATATGCCTTGCTTCGGAACACAGACGTAAATAAGGCGGTGAAATATGTGATGAAGAAGCGTGCTAAGTTTTGGACAAAGTATGGCAAAAAGCACGAGATTCCTTTTCAACTAGAATTGTAAGAAAACAAACACGATAACAACAATCATAACCATTATGGAGCAACAACATCGTTTATGTTATATCAGCCGCAACTATTACAACCTAACAGCAGCTGGCAACAAGGCGAAAGCCGACAATGAAGACACCCTCGCCGAGATGGGTGCCATCAACCTGGGATTGCAACGTAGCGTGAGAAATAGTAAGATACTCGCCTTCTTTATAGATTTAGCAGGCATCATCCGCGCTTGTCTGCTGCTCAAGAGGGGCGATACCCTGTTCTTGCAATATCCTGTCAAGAAATACTTTACGTTCTTGTGCAGAATCGCAAAAATGAAAGGAGCCAAGACTATCTCGCTCATCCATGACATCGGTTCGATACGTACCCATCGTCTCACACCCACCCAAGAAGTGAAACGACTATCACATAGCGATTACATCTTGGCTTCCAACACGAAAATGACAGAATGGCTCAAGGCACATGGCATGAAAAAGCCCATGGGAGCATTAGGATTATTTGATTATCGCTCCGCCAACTTCAACCAGCATGATCGCACATTCAATCCACAAAAGATAAAGGTAGCTTATGCCGGAGCCTTACACATCAAGAAGAATCCGTTCTTGATCCAACTGACAGAAGTTCTCAAATCATGGGACTTATATATTTTCGGCAACAAAAACGGCTTGCAGGGATGGAAAGAGAATCCCCGTGTTCACCACCAAGGCTTTATGGCTTCCGATGACTTCATCCATTCAGTGGATGCCGACTTCGGACTGGTCTGGGATGGCGACTCCTTGGAGACTTGCTCTGGAGTCTTTGGCGAATATCTCAAATGGAATTCCCCACACAAGGTTTCATTCTATCTCCGCTCCGCCTTACCCGTTATCATCTGGCAAGAAGCGGCAGTGGCTTCCATCATAGAGAAAGAAGGTGCAGGTTTCGCCATCAAAGATCCACAAGAACTGAACGAAAGACTCAAGACCTTGACACCAACGGAATACCACCAGATGAAAGAAAACGCAAAGCGCTTGGCAAAGGAACTCAATTCTGGACATTTCCTTCGCCAAGCACTCCAAGAATATTTCACTTCAGAAGTTTGAAGTACTTATCCAAGACAAGGAGCGAGATGATTTCCTCTCGTTTCTTGTCTTTAAACTGCTCTACATATTCGTGAGCATGGTCGATAATGGCTTGTGCCTCATCAGGATGAGAAGTATAGTAGTCCATTTTTTCTTCCATATCCGATAAGTCTGGTTTCACCTCTATATAATGATAGTTAGGCTTGAGCGCGCCCTCCATGAACCAGGTCTCGCAAGTAGGCTTAGGCATGATAGCAATGGAGTTGGACGACATAATCCATTTCAAGTTACTAGCTACATCATTTCCTTCCAAAGCCAAGACATACTTGAAAGCCAAATGGTCATAGATGGAGATTTTCTCCCCCTTCCACTCAGGTTTAATCAAGTCGATGGTACGCATATCAAAGCGAGGATTGCCAAAATACTGTTCAAAGAACTTCAAACGGATGTCCTTGCCTGCGATTTTTCCACGGAATATCGCCTTGTCTATTTTTTCCGTGAATGGAATCTTATCCTTGACGAAAATAAAATGGCGCACCTTATCCATCTTTAGCAATACAGAATTCTGATTCTTGTCATTCAGTGGGCGGCTCTTCACTATCGTAGGAATACCCTCCACATAGATGATGTCACCTTCCAGCAGATTCCATTTGTTGTTGCCATCAAAAGCCCTGGCATACTCCATTGTATCCAAGAAATACACCTTTTGCTGAGTCATCTTTTGGTCCTTGATGCAAACAGCCTTCTTGTCCCAAAGCGCCTTGTCGAGATGTAGGTTCTCTGCATCCAACTTATTATAATAATCCACCCTTTGCAGAATATAACCATAGTCATCTCTCTTTTTCGCAGCTTCCAAGAGATGCTTTCTTCGCCACATCAGATAGGACGTGGGCAAATGCAGGTTGACATACTCCTTAACATAATACCAAGGCTTACTATTTTTGCCGCTATGCAACTTATATCTCAGCTTTTGTAGGTTCATCATTTTACATGTTAAAAAGTTAATACTGCTACAAAGGTAGCAATTTATCGCATTTTAGACAAGTTTTTCCGACATTTTTTCACTTGCTTTGATAAATTTTCATAAATAAGCCACTCTTACATAGCGACTTTGGGGAATATTTCATATCTTTGTAGTCTTACGAAACAAAAGTGGCAAGAAGAGGATGAACAAAATCACGAGAAGAAGACTTCCTGTAGGCATACAGTCCTTCAAGAAAATAAGAGAAGAAAGGTATCTCTACGTTGACAAGAGTGATATCGTCTGGGATTTGGCGAACAATGGCAATCAAAATATTTATTTGAGCCGACCTCGCCGATTCGGGAAGTCTGTGCTTGTCGATACACTACAAGCTTACTTTGAGGGAAAAAAGGAACTCTTCGAAGGCCTAAAAATCATGGAGTTGGAAGATGAGTGGAAGCAATACCCCGTCATCCGACTCGACATGAGCCGTGGAGGAGCCAATGCAGATACTTTGCGTTCATATCTGAACATTCTTTTTAAGCAATATGAGGAACTCTATCAGATTGCACCAGAGCCCACAGCCCAGCTTGCAGATCGCTTCCATGCCATCCTTACTGCTGCCTATGAAAAAACTGGAGAACAAGTCGTTGTTCTTATAGACGAATACGACTCTCCACTCCAACATTCTTGGAAAACAGCAACCCATGAGGCTTGCACAGAAGTCTATCGTGAAGTATTCGCCATTCTCAAAGCTGACGATGAAATTGAGAGATTTGTATTCCTTACGGGTATCACCAAGTTCACCCAAATCTCCCTTTTCTCTGTGCTCAACAACCTCACCAATGTCAGCTTTGAGCCAAAATATGCAGCCATCTGTGGAATCACAGAAACTGAAATCAAGGAGAACTTCCAACCTGAACTAGAGAAAATGGCTGAGGTTAACGACTGGACGCTCCAAGAAACTCACGACAAGCTGAAGGACTATTATGATGGCTATCATTTCAGCCGCCGAAACATGACAGACATTTACAATCCGTTCAGCCTCATCAATGCGCTAAGTTCACAAGAACTTCGCAGCTATTGGGCTTCTTCGGGTGCGACATCCATGTTGAATAAGTTTGTAAAAGATGTAGAGTTGCGCCTCAGCAATTTTGACGACTGCTTGGTACTACGCAATACGCTGGAAACTTCCGATGTCACAGGAGGTGGTCCAGAATTGTTTCTCTACCAATGTGGCTACCTGACCATCAAGGGAACAGAAAGAAACATTTACCGTCTAGGTTTCCCCAATGAGGAAGTGAAGCAAGCCCTATACGAGACAGTGTTGCCAGCATTAACCATGAGAGCAGAAGGCGATATACAGTCCATACAAGCACAACTCTATCTAGCTCTAGATACTTGCCAGTTGCCTGATGCCATGAAATCCCTCAAGGCATTGATTGCCGACGTACCTTACAGCAACAAGAAGTTGGCAAGCATGGATATGGAAGAGCGTTATCGCCTCATCATCAGCAGCATCCTCAATGCCATAGGGTTCCGCACAGAGGTAGAGCACATGCTCTCTACTGGCAGAATCGACATTCTCTGCATCACTCCGCATTATACCTATGTGATAGAGTTGAAACTCTCCAAGAACGGTGGTGTCGCCGCTGCAGAGAAGCAGATAAAGGACAACCAATACCTTGAGCCTTTCAAGGCAGACAAGACACGACAAGTAGTAGGACTTGCCATCGAGTTGGAAGACTTGGGTAAGGGGTTGCTGGAGTGGAAGAGAGTGGAAGAATGAAGAGTATAAAAGAAATATACTATCACTCGCAAAAATATTAGCAAAAAAATGCAAGATTTTCATAGTCATTTCGTTTACTAAATAAAAACATTATGATTCACATAGCTTGTAACATAGACAACAATTACATTATGCAGTGTTGTACTACACTGGAATCCATAATGTATAATAACAAAAACGAGCAAATCACATTTCATATCATCGCTTTTCAACTAAGCGATGAAGCCAAAAATATGATTACAAATGAAGTAAAGAAGTACCATCAAACTGTATTTTTTTATCAATATACTCCAAGTGCCACGTTACCAACATTTACAAGTGCTCACATCTCCCTTGCTGCTTATCTTAGGTTATTTGTTGCAGACATCATACCTGAGAATATCCACAAGATTATCTATCTTGACTGTGACATCATTGTCAATGGAGAAATTAGAGGCTTATGGGACATCAATATTGCAGAATATGCAGTGGCAGCTGTGGAAGATATGTGGAGTGGAAAACCTTGTTATTATGAGCGTTTAAACTATAGTTCAAAATTCACCTATTTCAATTCAGGTGTACTATTAATCAATTTGGATGTTTGGCGTTCAAGCCATATCGGACAAGTTAGCATGGAATATGCCATCAAACATGCAAGTTCACTCATCTTCAACGACCAAGATATTCTGAACGCACTACTTCATGACAAGAAACTACTCATACCATTTAGATGGAATGTGCAAGATGGTTTCTTACGTAGAAAAAGAAGAATACGTCCACAGGCTATACCAGCATTATTGGCAGATTTGAAACATCCTATCATCATACACTATACAGGACATAGAAAGCCTTGGCTATATTTATGCCAAAGCCCTTACCAAGGACTATACCTTAAATATCAAGACATGACTGATTGGAAAGGAATTCGTCCTAAAATTCCCATGTCTTGGAAAATCAAAACTGTCATAGACAAAACTTTATACCTATTCCATTTAAAACTTCAGAAATACGACTATAAAAATTGCGTAAGTTTATGAAACCAGAATTAAGCATTATTGTTCCCGTTTATAACACCGCACGTTATTTAACCCAATGTATAGACTCCATTACCAAGCAAACTTTTAAGAATTGGGAACTTATACTTGTAGATGATGGTTCAGAAGATGGTTCTTCTGAACTATGCGATGAATGGTGTCAAAAAGATGCCAGAATAAAAGTCATCCACAAACAGAATACAGGGCAAGCAGATAGTAGAAACCAAGCGCTTAAGATATGTCAAGGAGCCTATATTGGCTTCGTTGATAGCGATGATTGGATTGATGAGAATATGTATGAAATATTACTTCAAGAGATTAAATCGACAAATTCTGACATTGCTATTTGCACTCATTATGAAGAAAGCAAAAATGATTCTTATGCTAATGTCTCAACCATCAAACGACAGATTATCAATCAAAAAGAAATACAACAACTGATCATTAAGGATAAAATAAAAAGCTATATTTGGCAAATGTTATTCAAGCAAGAACTCTTACAAGAATTCATGCCCGCCAACAAGAACTATGAGGACTATTCCATCTTGCCTCATTGGTTTCACAATGTCAAACAAGTTGTTTACACAAACCAACCTCTTTACCATTATAGACTTCGTAAAAGTAGTATCGTACACAATTTATCACTCAAAAGATATTATGAATTCTTTCAAGCAGAAATTTCAAGATACCATTATTACGTCCATTCTCCCTTCAAGAAGATGGCAAAAAGAATGGTCGCCAAACGAGGCATTAAGGCTGCAAAATACATTTCGAGAAGCAATTCTCTATATACTCAAAAGGAAATAAAGTCATTCATAATAAAAATAACGAAAGATTTAAAAAACATACATAAAAATGGAATGGAGAAACTGAGTTACAAAGAGCGTTTTCTTCTATTTCTCCTACTTCAGCACCCCAACAAATTCATTGCATACCAGCAATTTATGCACAAATTAATATTACACAAACATCGACACATTGATTTATATGAATAATATGAAAAATAAAGTTACTATTATCACGGTCAATTATAACAATCTGGAAGGATTGAAAAGAACAATCCCTTCCGTATTGTCACAAACCTTTCATGACTATGAATATATTGTGATTGACGGTGGTTCGACAGATGGAAGTAAGGAATACATAGAGAGCCAACAACAAGGGCTCACCTATTGGGTAAGCGAAAGAGACAAGGGCATTTATCCTGCCATGAACAAGGGAATCGCCCAAGCTCATGGAGAATATTGTATCTTCATGAATTCTGGAGACCATTTTTTCTCTTCTGTAGCATTAGAACAAGCTGCGCTTGAATTAGACGGAACTGACTTTTGCGTTGGTAAGACTATAGTTATTGATGAACGTCTAGCATATCTCTGTACTCCGCCCCAAAAACTATCATTCAATTTTATTAAAGACAAAGCTTTAATACACCAATCCATTTTCATCAAGACGCAGTTGTTACAGGAACATCCCTACAATGAGAAGCTCAAAATCGTTTCAGATTGGGCTAACATTCTAGAAAGTTGGTGTTTCTACAACAGCACATACAAACCATTGTCACCTATCATATCTGCATACTATAGGGATGGACTCTCGTCTTTAAACGAGGAATTACTCAGCAAGGAAAGACTACAAGTCATCAAAGACTTATTTGGAGAGAATCTCCCTCATGAAAAAATATCCAAGGAAGAAAAAAGAGAAAGACTCGACGACGAGTTTAATTTCAAATTACGCCGTGCCATAGCGCTAGGACCTATAGCACGTGATTGGAAAATCATTCGTAATGGATTTAAATTCTTATGGAGAGACTTATTTTATTAACACAAGCAAAGAATCAATATGAAAATTTTATATGACTACCAAGCCTTTGATATGCAAACACATGGGGGAGTTTCAAGATATTTTTCTGAACTTATAAGTCATTTGCCCCAAAACATCAAGACAGACATCAGTGTCATTGAGACCAATAATATATACTTGAAAGCCCTAGGCAAAGAACCTGCTGGAACTTTATACAAGAATTTTCTATGGCATAAAGATTCTCCGATAAAGCACTTTATGTACAAGCTATATTACAATGCTAAAAATGGAGCCTTCAGCAAATTGGATCATACACCAGCGATTAATCGTTTTGAATCAATAAAGCTTCTCAAAGAAGGTGACTTCGATTTGTTGCATCCTACATTCTTTGACCCATACTTTCTTCGGTTTATTGGGAACAAGCCGTTTGTCATCACAGTTCATGATATGATACCAGAACTGTTCCCTCAATATTATGCTTGTGATGATATACAAATCATACACAAGAACATCACCATACCACAAGCTGCACACATCATTACTGTGAGCCAACAAACAAAGTTGGATTTATGCCGTGTCATGAATATAAAAGAAGAACAAGTCAGCGTTGTTTATCATGGTGCCAACGAATCTCAATACATCCCAAATGAGAATGACAAGGATTTCGAATATATTCTCTATGTAGGCGAACGCCACCTTTACAAGAATTTCAATGACTTTGCCAAAAGTTGTATACCTATTTTAAAGCGCCACAAGGAGCTAATGGTCATTTGTACAGGAAAGCCTTTTACAGATTCTGAAAGAAAGATGCTCAAAGAATACGGAATGGAGAATAGATTCAAACATCGCTTCGTTGAAAACGACCAAGAGATGCTTGATCTTTATCATTATGCTCTAGCATTCGTCTTTCCATCTTCTTATGAAGGTTTTGGACTACCAATTCTAGAGGCCTACAAAGCCGGTTGCCCCGTCCTGCTCAATCATGCAAGTTGCTTCCCAGAGATAGCAGGAGATGCCGCCATTTTCTTCAACATGAACGAAAAGGAAAACAATTTTGAAGAACAATTCGAAACTTTCTATTATCTGAATGGAAGTGAAAGAAATGAACTCATCAAGAAACAAAAAGAAAGACTTAAGCGATATTCTTGGGATAAATCAGCTAAGAAATCCGCTGAGATTTATCAACGGTTTGTATAACTTTTATCTTTTATCTCAAGCTATCATAGAATTTGCTCCACAAGTTGTGGAGCAAATTAAAAAAGTTCTATATTCCATTCCATGAGGACACTATCGTTATTTGATAGACAAGTTCTTAAAGGAACCAGAAAAAGGGACAACTCTGCGGATATGTTGTAGCGTGCAAGCACATCTTGCGCAAGGAAGAGACAAGAATGTACGCACCATCTGCTCTGCCGGCATTGGAAGAGAAGCCAGCATTCAGAAATTCGATTTTGTCAGTAAAGGCATGAATACAGGAGCGAATAGGGCTAAAATGGTCGCTCACTTCAAGAAATAGATGGGCGAATGCCTCGTCCCATCCTTCACCATGATACCTTTCTCACAGAAATATTTGAGCCACTTCTGGGCGGTATATTGGGTCAAGCCGAAAAGGAGGCGAAGGGCACGAGTGGTGATGAAACGATTCTCTTCCAGATATTCCTTGATTTTCTCCAAAAGTTTCTCTTCCGTATATTGGGAAGACTGCGTAGTATATTCGGAACGGATGAAGTGCATTCCTATCTCCACCTCATCCATGAGCGATGACTCCGGACGGAAATTGATGCCAGCAAGACGAACCTCCTTACCCGTAATCTTTCTATCAGGCTGTTCCTCAGGCATCTCCAAACTCGCCGACAAGGAGAAATAACCCAACTCCGGGATGTGAACTCGGCGCCCCATCGTAAACTCCGGCACACAGATGTCATGCAATTCCCTGAGGACTGCCGCCACATCTCCCTTGGTGAGCGAGCACCGATTCTGAATGGCAGTTTCCAACTCCTTGTCCGTCATCGGCTCATGCTGAACGAGTCTAACGTATTGACGATTTTCCCCAGTACCTTATGAGTTTTTGATGGTATAAATGTCATATTTCAAATCCATACGATAAAGTTTTTGGGTTTACATCAATAGTTCGTGGTAACAGTTGTTCTTGAAACCTATTGCAAATATAGCAAATAATGCTAGACATTGTACTAATTGGTGAAAAGAATTAGGATTATTTATACATTTTCGAGCGTCAAATTATCTTTTAGCGACCGCCAAAACATCTTATGGCGACCGCTTGACGATTTGATGGCGGTCGCCACACAATCTTTTGACGACCGCCAAAAGATGTGCAAGACGCAGTTCTGCTACCACATCCATGCGGCACATTGAAATAAAAGGAAGAAAACATTGCGTATCTGACTAAAATTCCTTACCTTTGCAGAAACTTTCATCAATCATCAAGATAAGGATATGAACAACAAGAAATACGACTATCTCATAGTAGGAGCCGGACTTTTCGGCTCCACTTTCGCCCATATTGCCCACAAGCAGGGCAAAAAGTGCCTTGTCATCGACAAGCGACCTCACCTAGGTGGCAACATCTATTGTGAGAATATAGAGGGCATCAACGTGCATAAGTATGGTGCACATATCTTCCATACCTCCAACAAACAGGTATGGGACTTCGTCAACTCCATCGTGGAGTTCAACCGATACACCAACTCGCCTGTAGCCAACTACCAAGGCAAGCTCTACAACTTGCCTTTCAATATGAACACCTTCTATCAGATGTGGGGCGTGACAACTCCTGAGGAGGCACAAGCCAAGATCGACGAGCAGAAGGCGGTTTATAGTGAAGAGTTGAGAATGAAGAACGAAGAATTGGGACTTCCAAACGAGCCTCACAACCTGGAGGAGCAAGCGATGCTTCTCGTTGGCAAGGACATCTATGAGCGACTCATCAAGGGATATACCGAGAAGCAATGGGGAAGAAAATGCACGGAGTTGCCTGCCTTCATCATCAAACGACTGCCTGTGCGACTCGTCTTCGACAACAACTACTTCAACGATAAGTACCAAGGCATACCAGTGGGAGGCTACAACAAGTTGACTGAAGGCTTGTTGGAAGGCATCGACAGCCAGACTTCCATCGACTTCTTCAGCACTCCATACGAAATGCCGAATGGCGAGAAAGCCATTCTGAAGGATGCTTGGAAGGAAATCGCCGACAAACTTGTCTTCACAGGAAAGATAGATGAGTTCTACGACTACCAGTTCGGCAAACTGAACTATCGCACGGTACGCTTCGAGCAGGAAATCATCGACAAACCTAACTACCAGGGCAACGCTGTGGTCAACTATACCGAGCGTGAGGTGCCTTACACCCGTGTCATCGAGCACAAGCACTTCGAGATGTTTGGTGCAGAAGTATATGATTGTCCGAAGACCGTCATCTCCAAGGAATACTCCACCGAATGGAAGGACGGCATGGAGCCATACTATCCAGTCAACGACAAGGAGAACACCGAGCTTGCCGCCCAGTACAAGGCACTCGCCGGGCAAGAGCAAGATGTCATCTTTGGCGGTCGCCTGGCAGAGTACAAGTACTACGACATGGCTCCTATCATCGAAAAAGTTTTGGGTATGGAGATCCGTTAAATTAGAATCGAAGAGGGATAAGTGAATGAATAAGAGCAAAATAAAAAATCGAATATTTCCACGCACTTTGTGGAACCGTGACACCACCTCACTATGGGGTTGCGCCTTTGTCCAACTCATCTTGTTTGACATCATTTGGTGCTTACAGACCACCTTCTCGTCCTTCTCCATCCCGGAAGTATATGTCAACACCATCTTGGTGGCACTTTTGTGCATACTTCCCTGGATGCTCACTGGCAAGAAATGGGGGGAATACCTCTTCCTGTTCATCCTCGACGGATTGCTCATCAGCAATCTGATGTATAGCCGCACCTACAACTCTGCGATACCCCTGGAAAGCTATCTTCTGGCAGGCAACCTGAGTGACTTCACTGCCAGCGTAGTCGATTCCATGCGACTCATCGACCTACTGCTACCACTCTCCACCCTTGCTTGCATCATCTTTCTTAGCAAGGGGAAAAAGGGGTTGCAAAAGGATTCTTCGGCAATAAATGCCACGCTACCGAAAGCCAACTTTGCCTTGCGACTGAAACAATATGGCATCACCACGCTCATCGTATTTCTCATCTCCGCCATCCAAGTGATGTACAGAGGTGGATGGCAAAAGGCTTTCGAGAGGCTGCAAAACGCCAACTACTATACTTGCGCCGTACCCATGTACACCATCTTTGGCAACCTCATCCACCAAGGCATGCAGACCCAATCGCCTTTCACCTCCAAGATGCAAGCCGACATCTGCCAATGGATGAAGCAACAGCCTGCCTATCAACCACTTTCCGACAGCATCGCATCCAAGAAGACCTTGATTGTCATCTTCTGTGAGTCCTTGGAGAGCTGGGTGATCAATAAGAAGGTGGAGGGACAAGTGATTACACCGAACCTCAATGCATCCATCGCCGATGCCCACACACTCTATGCCCCGAACGTGCTCACACAAGTGAAGGGAGGACGCTCCATCGATGGCCAACTCTTGGTCAACACCGGCCTTCTACCATTGATGAACGGCTGCTATGCCATGCAATACCCTGGCACCACCTATCCATCACTAGCCAAGGCTCTCAAGGAAAGATACCACTCCAAGTCGTACTTGATGACAGTTGACAAGCCCGTGACATGGAATCAAGAGATTGTGGCTCACGACTTTGGCATAGACACCCTCTTCTGCAACGACAGTTGGGTGAACGACGAGAAAGTGGGTAGCCGAAAGAAGCTAGGCGACGTGTCGTTCATGAAGCAAATCGTCAAGAAGTTGAGCAGCAGTGACATCCTAAGCCAGGGAAAAAGCACCTTTCTACAAATCGTTACCTATTCTGGGCACAACCCCTTTGTGCTGCCCGACAACTTGAAGCGCATCCACTTCAAGGGCGATTATCCAGAGAAGATGCGTGACTATATGACCATGGCAAACTATACCGACCATGGACTAGGCATCTTACTCAACTACTTGAAATCTCGCCCCGACTACAAGGATATGATGATTGTCATCATCGGTGACCACGAGGGTCTTGCCGCCGACCGCAAGCCCATTTGTGCATCATCTGCCGCCAAAAGTATCGTGAGCGACAAGCAGTTGACACCTTTCATCGTCATCAATGCGCCGGTGGGTGGCATCTACAAGCCAGTACTGGGACAAGTGGACCAATACCCTACCATCCTCAACCTCCTGCATCTTGACAGCTATCAATGGAAAGGAATGGGACAGAGCATTCTCGACCCAGCCAAGCAACCTGCCGCCGTAGGCTCAGACAACATGAACGTGGAGAAAACAGGAAATGTCGCAGACAAGGAAATCAAGAGGTTGACCGAAGCTCACCGAATTTCAGACCTTCTCATCAGATATGACAAGATTGTCAAACATTGAGTTAGAACTTCAACATTTCTACAACTTTTATCAATACCTTTGCAGCAGAATATATATCATCAATATGAACACCCAATACAACAAAGCATTCTGGTATATCAGCATCCTTGCTATCTTGATGCTGATACCATTCCTAGGGCTCACCGACTTCAATACGAAGGGCGAGCCACGCGAGGCAGTCGTAGCCTACACCATGCTGGAGCATGGCAACTGGATATTGCCGATCAACAACGGAGGCGACATCCCCTACAAGCCACCTTTCTTCCACTGGTGCATCGCCTTCTTCAGTCTCTTCATCGGTCACGTCAACGAGTTTACCTCTCGCTTGCCGTCAGCCATCTCCCTCGTCTTGATGACCATCGGTGGTTTCACCTTCTTTGCCAAGCGCAAGGACACCAAGACCGCCCTCATCGCCGCCATCCTCACGCTCACTTCCTTCGAGGTGCATCGTGCTGGCGTCAACTGTCGTGTGGATATGGTCAACACAGCTTTCATGGTAGGAGCGATGTATCTGCTCTATCGCTGGTGGGAAAAGGGCAAGAAGCAGTTGCCTTGGCTTGCCATCCTCTGCATGAGCGGTGCCACACTGACCAAGGGTCCCGTGGGCATCATCCTGCCTTGCTTTGTGATGGGCGTATTCATGCTCACCCAGCGAGAGAATTTCTGGGGCATCGTCTGGCGCATGGCACTCACTGCCGTGCTGTCGCTCATCATTCCTTTCTGTTGGTATTACGCCGCCTACCAACAAGGTGGTGATGCCTTCTTACACTTGGTCAAGGAGGAGAACATCGACCGATTCCTCGGCAAGATGTCGTATGGTTCGCATGAGAACCCAGCGTGGTATAATCTGCTCACCCTCATCACGGGTTGGCTCCCTTATACCTTATTATTATTGTTCTCCCTCTTCATCCTGCCTTGGAAGCAGTTTGCGAAGAGCAAGTTGGTAGCCAACATGAAGCAAGCCACTCCCCTACAGGTATTCACATGGCTTGCCTTCCTCCTTGTACTCTTCTTCTATTGCATTCCGAAGAGCAAGCGTAGCGTATATCTCTTGCCTTGCTATCCATTCATGGCTTATCTCATCGCCGAGTACATCGTATGGATGATGAAGGAGAAGGTAGGTGCGCTGAAGGTCTATGCTTGGGTGATAGCCGTGCTCACCATCATCCTCGACGTGGCATATCTCGCCGTAAGATGGGGGGCAGTTCCAGACAGCATCTTCCATGGTAAGCATGCCGCCGACAATGTCGCCATGCTCCATGCACTCGCCGACTATCCTATCGCCAGCTACATCTTTGTCGTGATGTCACTCTACCTGGCATACAGAATCATCGTATCGCTGAAAAAGAAGGATGTGAGGGAGATCTGTGGCAGCACCCTCGCCACCATCATCGGTCTATTCCTCTTGCTTGATACCAATCTGCAACCAGCAGTGCTCAACACCAAGGCAGACAAGCCACTTGCCCCTATGATAGAGCAGCGATTCGACACAAACAAGCTATACTCTTACATACCTATCAAGGACTTGCACTTCTTCAGCCTCAACTTCTATCTAGGCGACAAGATTCAGCAGTTTGAGAAAGTATTGCCACAAGACGGCGTACTGATGATTCCAGAGGATAGCTTTGAGGAATTCAAGGAGAAATACGGTAAGGGCTATGTCTTCCAAAAGGACTGGGAGATTAAGAAAGCCGTGGAATGGCATAGTCCTATAGGATTCTATCGATTTGTGAAGAGCGAGCCTACACTCGCTCTTCGATAAAGTATCTCGGACGTCGCTTCACCTCTGTATATATCTTGCCGATATATACACCTGTGATGCCGACACCGGTGGTGATGATGCCACCGATAAACCAAAGTGACACCAGCATGGAAGTCCATCCCTGGATGGTCTTCCCTTGGAAGTGCTCCACCAGTGCGAAAATAATCATGATGATGGCTACCAAGGTCATCGCCAATCCCATGAAGGTGATGAAACGTAGGGGAGCCACGGAGAAGGACGTAATACCGTCGATGCTGAAACTGAGCATCTTTGTGAGCGGATATTTGCTCTCGCCTGCCTCACGAGCCTTACGGTCGTAATAGACGAATCCCTCACGGAAGCCCAGTTGGCGAACGATGGCTCGAAGGAAGAGGTTGCGCTCTGGATATTGCATCAACGCCTTCAGCGTGCGATTGGTCATCATACGGAAGTCGGCATGATTATACACCACCTCCTTATCCACGCTCTGCATCAACTTATAGAAAGCCTGGGCGGTGAAACGCTTGAAGAAAGTATCCGTCTTGCGCTCCTTTCTGACTCCAAACACTATGTCATTCCCCTTATGATATTCATTCACCATTTCATAAATGGCATTAACATCGTCCTGCAGGTCGGCATCAATAGAAACAGAAGCATCAGAATGTTCTGAAGCCCATTTCAAACCTGCATGCAAGGCATACTGATGACCACGGTTGCCTGATAGTTTCAACCCGCCAACCATAGGAGAATCACCGGCAAAAGCCTCTATCATCTGCCATGTGCGGTCTTTGCTCCCATCATCCACAAACAACACCATTCCTTCTGAAATGCCTCCATCAGACTTCAGCTTGTCTAACACGCCAAGCAATCGCTGTTTCGTTTCATTCAGCACTTCTTCTTCATTATAACATGGTACAACTATTACAAGTTTCATATTCATACAGGTTAGCAATAAAACTTATTATCTAATACTAAATCACTTTTTCATAAAAGAATACAAAGTGAGGAATCTCTTGTCGTCACAACTTTTGTGATTGAAACGTTTGATTTTCTTCAACTCATAATCTGGAAATGAAGCCACAAATTCCTTATAGTCATCATCTCCCATTATCATATATCCCTTGTTTGGTCTGTTCTGGTCGAGAGGCACAATACGATCACCAAGATAAAAATTCACAGAGAACTGATGCATCCTACCTCTCTGGCCTACTTTGAAATCCTTTCTATAGTCCCAGATCTTCCCATCTGGCACAAGTTGTTGCATTTCCCTGGCCATATGATAATCAGACTTCACGTCATACACAGAAGGCAATATGAGTCCATCAATCATCATAAATACAACGCCGACAATTCCAGCTACAGAAACTCCCAATCCATCAACGGACATTTTTTTCCAATTAGACAAGAACAAATACGCTACACCCAATGCAAAGAGCAGGAATAGCACTATTTGCAGATACGGCAAATCCATGAAGTTATGGACATAAGCCAGATACTCGGCTGCATGTTTTCCACTGAAAGAAACTCCAGACAGGATCCCTGTCCTTACAAGCAGCACAAGCAGCGGCAATGAAACGGCAATGCCGACAAACGCCTTCGCATAGCCTACCACAATCCTTCGGTTTCTTTGCGAGATATAGTGTATGAATCTCGCTATATAATAAGCCATGAACGGATATATTGGCAACAGATATACGCTACGCTTGCTTTTAGGAATGCAAAAGAACACGAATATCACGACAATGCTCAAAAACGACAGCAGATCTTGGTCTGACATTCTGCCTAAACGGTGTGGCAAACTCACAAACCACGATTTGACTCCTGCCGAGCTTTTGGGCAGCGAAAGTTTCATTGTAAACAGGAATACCACAAACAGCAATGTATAAGGCAACAGTCCTGTTATCACGGAAACGACATTATATATTGCCGGCGCCTCATGCGAAGAATACACCATCTTGCCAGTGAAACGCAAGACATTCTCCTCATACACAAGATACAAAAATGCGTCGCCACGCTCCTGGTAGGCAAGATAATACCATATAAAAGGCAATACGCAAGACGCTAAAGCTACAGACAGACACAAGAAAAACGTCTTGAAGAAATTTCCACCTCTCACAAGCATAAAAAGTCCCATAACTCCACACGGCAACAAAATACCGACAGGTCCCTTTGTCAATGCAGCAGCACTCATGGACAACACGACAAACAGAAGCAATACTGTAGTTCTCGATTTATACCATCCATGGAAAAGGTAAATGGCTATTACTATCATAGCAGACAACAACATGTCTACACGGCATGCCATACCAGCACGATGCACCTCAAAGGTTGTAAACGTCACTAGTCCCGTGAGCAGACTCAATTCCACACTTACCTTGTTGCGGATCATAAACTTATACACCACGAGCACCATCAATATTGTGGCCAAAGCCGACGGCAATCGTGATGAGAATTCCGAAACATAGCCAGCCACAAGCGAGCACAACGCCACACACCAATGGAAGAACGGCGGTTTGTAAGCAATGTCTACACCAT
>ENA-ORNT01000894-ORNT01000894.1-human-gut-metagenome-genome-assembly--contig:-NODE-894-length-21023-cov-6.395031_pt1 | contig 21023 bp, 10 predicted proteins | sample MGYA00242120_ERZ509032 | MGnify/ENA primary metagenome ERZ509032 (study PRJEB26280, sample SAMEA2338729) | human gut metagenome | biome: human gut; feature: human-associated habitat; material: faeces...
TGTTGCTCAGGCACTTATAAATAATGTTAAACTATAGTGTTGCGGAATTAAGGTTTGAAGCATTCAAAGAACGGTTGCCACGGATTGAAAATGAAAGTCCGGAGCCTGTTTGTCCGCTTGACTTGGTCATATCGAGACCTGCGACTTTTCCCTGTAGACTTTCAAGGGCGTTGGTCGTAGGAGTTGCAACGATGTCCTCTGATTTAATAGAAGTCATAGACCCGGTCAAGTCACGCTTCTTTACAACTCCATATCCAATTACAACAACTTCGTCAAGGTCTTTCAGGTTGTCCTTCATGATTATTTTCATTGGTGTCCCGGCTTTTGCTTCAATTACCTGGCTTACCATTCCAATATAGCTAACCTCTATTTTTTTTGACGTTGTAGGAATTGCGATGGAGAATTTTCCATCAATGTCGGTTACGGTTCCTAATTTTGATTGTCCGACAACGACGATACTTGCTCCGATAACAGGTTGACCGGAATTGTCAAGCACTGTTCCGGAGACATTCTTGTTCTGTGCATGTACATTTAGTACATTCAGAATGCTTAGTACGAGCACGATAATAATGAATCTGCTCTTTAGTTTGAGATGTTTCATATATATGTATTATTAAAATTTAATTATATTTGTTGCAAATATATAGGATTGTTAAAAAAAGGAAGGTGGATTATTTTCTTTTGAGGTTTAAAATCTTTTACTGTTGTGTATTTTCCACCTTTTCGTGTGAATATTTCCTTTTTTTGCAATGTGAAGATTATTTTCAACCAGCAAAAAAATATAATCCTCTTAAGTGTTTGAAGTAATAACTAATTTTGCAAAAAGCAAATTTAATAACAAAATAAATGATAGTATTAATGAAACATCTTGGAAAGACAATTAAAGGCGTAGTGCTTGGAGCCGTATTTGCATCTATTGCAGCGCCTATGAATGCGGAGGATAATCTGCGCCTATGGTATCCAAAGCCTGCGTCATATTGGGAAGAAGCCTTGCCGCTTGGCAACGGACGTCTAGCTGCAATGTTTTCCGGCTCTGTTGCACAGGACACGATTCAGTTAAATGAAGACACCTTCTGGAGCGGTTCACCTTATAATAATTATAATAAGAATTGTCTGGCGTATCTGCAGCAGATGCGTGATGGTATACAAAGCGGTACTGAAGAAGGATATGTTAAAGCTCAGAAACTTGCATTGAAATATCTTGTCGCAGATAAGTCGCAGACAAGCCATGGACAGATTTATGAATCTGTCGGGAGGCTTTTGTTGACGTTCCCAGGGCAGACTTTTGTCGATGAAATGGTAAAAAACGGTAATACGAAGCTTCCTTCAACTGTAAAGAATTACAGGCGATGGCTTGATTTGGAGAATGCAACAGCAGGTGTTAGTTATGAATGTAAAGGAGTAAAATATACAAGAACGGTGTTCACATCGTTTAAAGACAACGTTACTGTAGTACGGCTGACTGCAAGTAAGGCAGGAAAGCTTGATTTCATAACGTCGTTTGTCGGACCGGAGAAAACTGCTCGTATAAAATGTACCTCATCGAGATATGATGACAATACGCTATTGGTGCATTCTGTTCCAGGAAAGGAAAGTGAAGAAAATATCCCATGCAAGTTGGAATGCTACACATTTATTCGTATTGTAGATAATGATGGAATGGTTAAAAGTGGAACGCAAAGCGTAAAAACAGTTGCAACGGCTGATTCGCAGACTGTCCCAACTCTTGACGTGAAGAATGCTACCGACGTGACTTTGATTATTAGTTCCGCAACGAATTTCGTTAATTATAAAGACATCTCGGCAGATGCCAAGGCAAAAGCCCTGTCGTTTGTTGAGGCTTGGCAAAATAAAAAATACGAAACGGCTCTTAATGAACATGAGGCAAAATATAAAGAACAGTTTGACAGAGTTAAGCTTTCTTTAGGAGATAATCGTGAGCAAAGCGCAAAGGATACAGAAACTCGTATTAAGGAATTCTCTACAGTGTCGGATCCTTCGCTTGCAGCAATGTACTTCCAATTCGGAAGATATTTGCTGATTTCATCGTCGCAACCGGGCTCTCAACCAGCAAACTTACAAGGCGTATGGAATCCTGACGGAAGACAATATCCGGCATGGGATTCTAAATACACAACAAATATTAATGTGGAAATGAACTACTGGCCGGCTGAGGTCACGAATCTTTCAGAATGCCATCTGCCGTTCCTGCAGCTTGTTAAGGATGTTAGTGAGACAGGAAAACAGAGCGCAGAGAAGATGTATGGTTGCAAAGGATGGACGTTGCATCATAATACAGACCTGTGGCGTGCCACGGGGGCTGTCGATTATGTTTCTGCTGCTGTATGGCCTACATGTAATGCTTGGTTCTGCTCGCATATATGGGAACATTATCTGTATACAGGCGACAAGAAGTTCCTTGCAGAATACTATCCGGTGATGAAAGGAGCGGCGGAATTCTATCAAGGCTTTTTGTATAAGGATCGTGTGACAGGATATATGGTTGCCGGTCCGTCTGTATCTCCAGAAAACCATCCAGCTAAATGGAAATATACAGATGACAAAGGTAAAAGTCAGAACTGTGCTGTGTTTCAAGGCATAACAATGGATAATGCAATGATTTATGACTTGCTGAAAAACACATCCACCGCAGCAAGAACTCTTGGTATAGATGAAGCATTCTCAAAAGAGATAGATAAACTGCGGAATAAGATTTCTCCAATGCGAATCGGAAAATACGGACAGTTGCAGGAATGGCAGGAAGATTGGGATCCGGAATACTCTGGCCATCGTCATTTGTCACATTTGTGGGGTGCTTACCCTGGTAGTCAGGTGTCACCGTATGATAATACCGACCTTTATCAGGGTGTGCATAAAAGTCTTGTAGGACGTGGAGATGCAAGCCGTGGATGGTCGATGGGATGGAAAGTGTGTCTGTGGGCACGAATGTTAGATGGCAATCATGCAATGACGCTGATAAAGAATCAATTAAAGTTGAAGAATCCAAATTCCACAATTAGAGATATGGATGGAGGAACTTATGCAAACATGTTTGATTCTCATCCACCATATCAGATTGACGGCAACTTCGGCTGTTGTGCAGGAATTGCCGAGATGCTTGTACAAAGCCATGCCGGGTTCATTCATATCTTGCCTGCTCTGCCTCTCGAATGGAAAAAGAATGGTGAAGTGAAAGGACTGTGTACTCGTGGCGGATTTGAGATAACCGATTTGAATTGGACTGATGGAAAAGTTACGTTGTTGAAGATAAAAAGTAAGGTAGGTGGCAATCTGCGTCTGCGTACGGCAACTCCCTTAAAAATGGCTGATGGAACATCGTTGCGTCTTGCAGATGGCGACAACACCAATCCTCTTATGCAACCATATAGAATGCCAGCTCCTATAGTTAAGGATAAATCCAAAATACCGGCAACACTTTTGCCGGAAACTGAACTTTACGACATTCCGACAGAGGCAGGACAGGAGATTGAACTTGTATGTCGTAATTGACAGCTGCTATATATATAAATAAGGTATAGCATATTGCCTTTTTTCGTTTCACAAGAGAGTGTATCATTTTTTTCCTTTTGATACACTCTCGTTCTTCTGTCTGTTTTGATTAGAACCTCAGACTCGTGAATGAGAAGAACATATCCCTTCTCTCACTTTAACCCTAAATGGTCTAATGACCGATTGGGGTTAAACTTGATCAGATCTTTGCTTTATCTTTAGATAATCTGCATCTTGGAATAGGATATTAATTCGTTTATACGATTTTCCCCATTGAAAAAACGATAATCCGCACAGCCTTTTTCTTTGTTTTTTACCTTTGCGGCATCTTAACGGAATAAAAATATAATCTAAAAAAACAATTAAAACGTAAAATTATGAAAAGAATGATGAGTCATTTATTTCATGTGGCTCTGATGCTTTGGGCTTTTACCTTTGCAAATCCTGTTATCAGCCACGCGCAACAGACAGCTGTTGCGTCATGGGTGTTTTCGGAGGGATGGGAAACCTCAAGCAGCGGAACTGTTGTGACCTACACACCGGATGGTAGTGGTTGGCAAGCGATAAGCAACACCGCATGGAAGAGTAAACAACCCGTGTTTCTGCCGAACACATGTTCGGGAGTACAGTCAAGCTATAAGCTTTCGCTAAAGACAAGCGATGGCAAGTGGGAAGTGAAGCAAAGTAAGGATAGCTATGTCTTGCGTCTGAACACAGCTTCAATAGATAAGTTTACACAAAAGGAAAACTATGGTGATGCTACTAAGCATGACCAATATTTTGAAATGAGTTTCCCTACTGTAAACTTGAACAACGTGAAACTTAATTTTGCTATAGGCGACGGGTCAAGCAGTTCCACACATTTTGGTGTGGCATATTCCGTTGATGGAGGAACGACATGGACAACGCTTGAAGACTATGTCAGCGGCAGTCATTGGAATACATATAATGACGCTGTTTACTCTCTGGATGCCGACAATAAGGATAATGTGATAGTAAGACTGTTTATTGTCAGTGCCACGAAGAACAGCAATTACAATCTGAAATATGTAAATGTACTTGCTGACGACCATGAGGCACCGGTATTAGTGTCAAGTCGTCCAAAGGATAGTGAGAATAATGTCGTGACAACAGGAACCATAGCGTTGAACTTTGATGAGAGTGTGCATGTGGCGGATGGAACTAAGGCTACGCTTACGAATGCAAATACAAACAATGTTGTCAAGCTTGCTCCAACAGTAAACGGCAATGTAATCCGTTTCAGCTATTCTGCTCTTGACAAAAGTGCAACATATAACTTTGAACTACCGGAAAAAACTGTAAGTGACCTTTCGGGTAATGTACTTACGAAAGCCTTGACGTTCAGTTTCATCACTGCCGATACCGATCCGATACCAGCTCCTACAATAGAGAGCAAGAATCATCTATGGTACAACAAACCTGCAGGTTATTGGGAAGAAGCTCTACCGTTAGGAAACGGTCGCCTTGGTGTTATGCACTCTGGTAGTGTCGCATGTGATACGCTCCAACTCAACGAAGATACATTTTGGGATCAGGGACCGAACACAAACTATAATGCAAATGCTTTTGGAGTACTCAGAGAAGTTCAGCAAGGCATCTTCAACAAAGATTATGCTTCGGTACAGAATCTTGCTGTGACGAACTGGATGTCGCAAGGCTCGCATGGAGCAAGTTATCGTGCAGCAGGTGTTGTCTTGCTTGGCTTCCCGGGACAGCGTTTCGATGATATGGAAAGTGCACAGACTGCGGATGCTGTTGATGCACAAGGCTATGTTCGCTATCTTGATATGAATACTGCAACAAGCAATGTGGAGTATCATGTGAAAGGTGTAGGGTATAAGCGTACAGTATTCACTTCTTTCAAGGATAATGTCACAGTGGTGCGTCTTGAAGCGGACCAGGCAGGTAAACTCGACTTCAATGTGGCTTATGCCGGTAGTAATAAGTCGAATATAGAGAAGCTCACGTCTAACGTCCTCTATGACGAGCATACTGTCAAGGCAACGATGGGACCGGCACGTGATAAGTGTGAGAATGTGGAAAACAAGCTCAACCTTTGTACTTATCTGCGTATTGTGGACTGTGACGGCTCAATTACAAACGACAATGTCAATATATATGCTCAAGGAACAGTAGGAGCTGCGACAAACGCTCCGCGTCTTAATGTGACAGGTGCTACATACGCTACAATCATTATTTCACAAGCCACTAATTTCAAGAAATATGATGATGTAAGCGGTGATGCAAGTGCATCAGCTCTTGCCTATCTTGAAGCTTACGAGAACAGCAAGAAAGATTATGTTACAACGCTTTCGGATCATGAATCTGTCTACAGGGCACAGTTTGACCGTGTGGACCTGACTCTTGCAGGTAATGCTACACAGGAGTCCAAGAACACGGAACAGCGTATAAAGGAGTTCCATAAGACTTCTGATCCTCAGTTGGCAGCCAACTACTTCCAGTTCGGACGTTATCTGCTCATATCTTCTTCACAACCAGGCACACAGCCAGCTAATCTGCAGGGCATCTGGAATCCTGATGCACGTCAGTATCCGGCTTGGGATTCGAAATACACATCAAATATCAATGTTGAGATGAACTACTGGCCTGCAGAAGTCACAAATCTTGCAGAATGCCATGAGCCGTTTGTCGAGATGGTCAAGGATGTAAGTGTTACAGGTGCGGAAACAGCTCAGAAGATGTATGGCGCACGTGGATGGGCTTTACATCATAATACAGATATTTGGCGTACGACAGGTGCGGTAGACAATGGCACCGTAGGAGTATGGCCTACATGTAACGCTTGGTTCTGCTCTCACCTTTGGGAGCGTTATCTCTTCTCTGGCGACAAGACATATCTTGCAGAGGTTTATCCTATAATGAAGGGAGCGGCAGAATTCTTCCAGGATTTTCTTGTGAAGGATCCGAATACAGGGTATATGGTTGTTTGTCCGAGCAACTCACCAGAGAATCATCCGGGTATAGGCTCTTATACCAAGTCTGACGGTAAAACTGCAAACATTGCCCTCTTCGGAGGTGTTGCCATGGATAACGAGATGGTCTATGACTTGTTGAAGAATACTGCTCTTGCGGCTCGTGCTCTTGGTAAGGATGCAGATTTTGCAGATGCTCTTGATGCTCTGAAGGCACAGATTACTCCATGGAAGATAGGTAAATACGGACAGGTACAGGAATGGCAGGAAGACTGGGATAAAGAGAATTCGTCCCATCGCCATCTGTCTCATCTATGGGGTGCTTATCCTGGCAATCAGGTTTCTCCATACGAAAACGCTACACTTTATCAGGCAGTACACAAGAGTCTTGTCGGACGTGGCGATGCTGCCCGCGGATGGTCGATGGGATGGAAGGAAGCCATGTGGGCACGTATGCTTGACGGAGACCATGCCATGAAGATTCTTAAGAACCAGCTTGTCCTGCTCGACCCTAATGTGACAATCGCTTCTTCCGACGGCGGCTCGTATGCAAATATGTTTGATGCCCATCCTCCATTCCAGATTGACGGAAACTTCGGAGCTACTGCAGCTATAGCAGAGATGCTCGTGCAGTCGCATGCCGGCTTCTTGCATGTTCTTCCTGCATTGCCTACAGAATGGAAAGCCGGTGGTGAGGTGAAAGGACTGCGTGCCCGTGGAGGATTTGTAGTGACAGATATGAAATGGGCTGACGGCAAGATAGAGAAGCTTGCTGTGAAGTCTACAGTCGGCGGAAACTTACGTCTGCGTACTGCAACGCCATTGACAAAGGCTGACGGTACGGCACTTTCTGTTGCAGAAGGCAATAATACCAATTCTTTGATGCAGCCTTACGGCATGCCGGAGCCTATAGTCAAAGATGCAGGTAAAATTCCTGCCACAACGCTTCCGGATACTTATCTCTATGATATTCCAACTAATGCCGGTGAGGAGATAACGCTTGTTGGAGGCCTTGCTGCTATTGTTCCTGTATCGGGTCTTTCCAGAGAGTCTGAAAAAGATAATGCTATATATAATCTTAACGGTCAGCGTGTTGGAGAAGGTTATCATGGTGTAGTTGTCGTTAAGGGAAAGAAATATGTTAAATAGCAAATAATTCTTTGTTGAATAATATTAGTGAGGGGAGAATGCGTTGACATTCTCCCTTTCTTTTTGTATTAATGATTAAAAGTGTTATCTTTGCAAGTGCTAATGACTAATCGTTACTTGTAATGAGGCTTATTTCGGATAATATAATGAATGTAAAAAGGATGTTGCTCTCCTTCCTGTTGACGTTGCTTACCGGTATTTCGCTTGCTGGAAATACGGAAGTGCAAATAACTCATTTCTCTGAAAAGGATGGCTTGCCCCAAAGTGTGTTTACTGGGGTTATACAAGATTCAAAGGGTTATATCTGGATTAGTTCGTGGAATGGTCTTTGTCGGTATGATGGCTATTCTTTCATTCACTATAAGGCACGTCAAGGTGACAATAGCCCTTTGCCAAACAATCTTATTTTGTCTATAAGTGAGACAAAAAAAGGAAATATCCTGTGTAAGTTTCATAAAAACAAATTCTTTCTTTTCAAATGCAATGAAAAACGCTTTGTCGCATTGTCTGACAGAGTGAAGAATCAGGTTGACCGTTTCAGACCGACACCCCAGCAGAAAGCACTGATAAGTAGTCTGCCTGAATATAAGAATATAGAAACACATATTTTATACAAAGACCGTCAAGGCGGCTATTGGGTGTTCACTCATAGCGGACTTGACCGTGTTGTCTTTAACAAGAAACGCTTGTCGCCTGTTAAAAGAAGTTCTGAAGGTGAAGAGTTTATACGTTGTATTTTTCAATATGGAGCTAATGATATCTTTGTTGCCGATAAAAACGGAGTTATCTGTGTTTGGGACAAAGTCGGAAATACTAAGGGATACTTATGTGGTGACGGCTCAATATCTAAGTTGCTTCATCCGTTTGGTGCAAATGCCTATTGTATGTTTAGGGACTCACATGGGTATTTGTGGATTGGCACAAAGCCAAACGGACTGTTCAGACTGATGCCATTAAAGGATGGCGGCTTTAAAGTCAAGGCGTTTTTCAAAGGAAAGGATAATAAGTATGGTATAAACAACAATAGTGTTTATTCGGTGTTGGAAGACAAGTTCGGGCGTATTCTTGTCGGAACATACGGAGGAGGGCTGAATGTGATAATTAATCCTTGGAGCGAAACCCCGCAATTCATCCATTGTGACAATGGACTTGACCGTTATCCTGTTGAGGCTAAGTTCATTCATGATATGCTGCTTGTTCCTGACGGTAGCCTGCTGCTTGCCACTAATGACGGATTGTTTGCAACAAAGATTCAGCGTGGTATTCGGAGTTTGCGCTTCTTGCAGAACAAACGGGTGCCGTCGGATGTAGAGTCGCTCGGCAACAACCGGGTGATGAGTCTGTTGCGTAGTAAGGATGGTAAGATATATGTTGCAACGTATGGAGGAGGGTTGAATGTCGTAAGTTCAGGAAATCTGTTCAGCGACAAGATACGTTTCCGTGCCTACACGATGGATAATGGCATGTCAACCGATATCGTGCTTGCTCTTTACGAAGACAGGAAAGGCTTGATATGGGCAGTGTCGGAACACGGACTTATGTCTTTCAATCCACGTAATGCTACTTTTACGAATTATATAGAGGGGACGTTCACTAAAGGCTTTTCTTTTTCCGAATGCCCTCCACTTGGCATAAACACTGGCAAAACAACACTTTTCGGCACTACGCAAGGTGTGCTTGCCGTAGATGAGAATGCTTTGGGCAAGAGTCGTTACGTGCCGAAGATTGTGTTTGATTTGCCAGACAGTATATCTCTGTCGCCGGAAGAGAAATCACTTAACGTATCGTTTGCGGCAATCGACTATAATAAGACGGAGCCTATACAATATGCCTACATGCTTGAAGACGTAGACAAGAAGTGGCTTTATACAAAAGACAACCATATAAATCTTTCAAATATTCCGGCAGGAACATTCCGTTTGAGGGTGCGTTCCACTAATGGTGACGGGGTTTGGGTAGACAATGAAGCCTGCATAATAATCCATCGTACGCCATACTTTAACGAACGTCCAGTGGCATGGATGCTGTATGGCGGATTGGTGCTTGTGTTTATATTCCTTTTAGTGAAAGTAATCCGATATATCCGTAGTCTTGAGAAAGAGATAAGGATTCTCAGACTTTCCAAAGAAGAAAAGATGGAATATATAAAGGTGCGTTTAGGTGATATGATAGAGGGAGACGCCCAGTCGGCGTTGCCTGCTGCAATTGATGGCAGTGTTTACGATGTCGGTTCTGTATCCAGTTCTGATGGATCAGGTTCCGACAATGCTTTTAAGGAAAAGGTGGAAACGTTTATGCAGAAGCATTATTCCGATTCCGGGCTGAATGTGGGAATGTTCTCTTGTGAGATGGGATTGAGCCGTTCGTTGCTTTATATCCAGATGAAGAAGGTGTATGGATGCACACCTAATATATATATGCAGAACTATCGCCTTGAGAAGGCTTACGGTATGCTGATAAACGATAAAGAACAGAATGTGTCGGAAATAGCCTATCGTTGTGGCTTTACCGATCCGAAGTATTTTAGTCGTTGTTTCAAAAAGGCTGAAGGGTGTACGCCTACAGAGTTTAGAGAGAGACATCAGATGACGGAATAGTGTCTGTCTTATAGTGTTGGACTTATAATGATAATCCCCAAACGACCTAATGACCGATTGGGGATAATATCTCCCCATAAGTTTTAGGCAGTTCTTTTTGATTGCTTAATTCTTATGGGGAGATTTTGTTCGTTTATAAATTACTTGTTTCTGTACATCTCAGCCTGCTGCTGTATGAGGGCGGCATCATCGAAGTAGTTTATCTTCATGGCTTCGCGCACATCATGCAACGTCTGTGCCGCTGCTTCGCGGGCAGCTTCGCTTCCCTTCTTCAGAATGTTGTAGACCTCTGGTATGTCCTGTTCGAACTCATGGCGGCGCTGACGGATAGGTTCCAGGCGCTTGTCGAGCACCTTGATGAGGAACTTCTTGCACTTCATGTCGCCCAGTCCGCCACGCTGGTAGTGGTCTTTCAGTTCGTCGAGCGACTTGTATTCGGGCCAGAATTCGGCGAAGTCGTCAGGAGTAGAGAATGCGTCGAGGTATGTGAATACGGTGTTTCCCTCCACTTTTCCCGGGTCTTCCACACGCAGATGACCGGGGTCGGTATACATGCCCTTCACTTTCTGCTGCATGTCCTTTGCGGAGTCAGAGAGATAGATGCAGTTGCCGAGGCTCTTGCTCATCTTCGCCTTGCCGTCGGTTCCCGGCAGTCGGCAGCACACCTGGTTGGTAGGCAGCATGATTTTTGGTTCTACGAGCACGTCACCGTATATATAGTTGAAGCGTTTCACAATCTCTCGTGTCTGCTCCAGCATAGGCTCCTGGTCCTCTCCGGCAGGCACTGTAGTAGCTTTGAATGCCGTGATGTCGGCAGCCTGTGAGATAGGGTAGGTGAAGAAACCCACCGGGATGCTTGTTTCGAAGTTGCGCATCTGTATTTCTGTCTTCACGGTAGGGTTGCGCTGCAGTCGTGAAACGGTAACGAGGTTCATGTAATATACCGTCAGCTCCGCCAGTTCCGGAATCATGGACTGTACGAAGAGAGTCACTTTCTGCGGGTCGAGTCCGCAGGATAGATAGTCGAGTGCAACCTCAATAATGTTCTGTCTTACCTTTTCAGGGTTGTCGGCATTGTCAGTCAGAGCCTGCACGTCAGCAATGAACACGAACATCTTGTCGAAGTCTCCCTCGTTTTGCAGTTCCACGCGTCTGCGCAGTGAGCCTACATAGTGTCCGAGGTGTAGTCTTCCGGTAGGACGGTCGCCCGTAAGAATGATCTTTCCCATATTGTAATATTTTGTTTGTTTCGTTAATTAATTGTATTTGCATAAGATTGCGCAAGTCGAATGCAATGAAGCTTGTTTCAATTGCTGAGACGCCGCCAATCTTATGCAAAGGTACATCAAAGGAAAGAGAATACAAAATTTATATTTCTGATTTATAGAAAAACATTAAAAAACGGCTCATCCGATATTTGGAGTGACGTAAACATGAGATTCTGTCCAACACTTATACAAAAACATTTAAACCTCCCTTTTAGATATTCTATCACTCCATATTCCGGATGAACCATAAAGAAAGGTGGAAAAACATGCTTGTTTCATTGTTTAATGTTTTTTTAATAAAAACCACTGGTTTTGTTAATAATAAATCGTAGAATTAACATTTCCTTGTTGTCTTAAAAAAGATAAAAGAAGAAGTCCGTTGACTTTCCATGAGAAAGTACGTCAATTTCTATGAGAAAGTCGGTAACTTTCTATGAGAAAGTCCGTAACTTTCTAAAAACGGTCAAATCGGGGTCTCTTATTACTGTTCTGCGTTAAGAGTTTTCTTGATAGTTAAAAAGTTCCAAAAAAATAACACACCTTTGGTACAACGTAACGTGTTGCTGCTTGTCTCCTTGTCAACTTATAAAACCAATTACCTTGTCAACTCGTTTACTCGTTACCTTGTCAACTCGTAAAAAACATGATTTACACTAATACGGCTTTTGGAACAATAAACAAGAGTTTTCGATGTGTTATTTATACTTGTTGGAAGAATAATTCGCAAAAAGTAAATCAATTAACTAAACTTAACGTAAGATTGTTAGCGTTTTTTTTTTTTTTGAATACATTTGCATGCAACCTTTATTATTCATCAAAACAATACACTATGAAGAAAGGTAACTTTTTAGCATTATTTCTGTCGCTATTCGTGACAATGAGATTGTTTGCAGTAGGAACAACTGACAATCAGATTACAAGAAAATCTCACAGTCAGCTGCCTACACAGTCAGCCGTCCAGGCAAATGATGACTTAAGCAAACTGGTGATTTACAAGCGTCTTTATCAGAAGGAGAAAACAAGGACTTTCGGTAAGGTTTGTCCTGCCCTCACTCCTCAAGCCATTACCCATAAGTTGGGTAAGAAGATGCCTAAGGCAGGAGGCGACAAGCCTCTGACCGTATTCGGTACTATGGCAGGCAACTCCACATGGGGCGACAAGACGCAATATGGTATGTATACGTTTACCGCACCGACGTATACCTCCACATTGGTAAAACAAGAAGATGACCTTGTGGCTAACGGTGGTGGCGTGCTTGTAGGCGATACCTACTATTTGACCAACTTCTACACCTATTATGGCTATAATTTTGTTTATTTCGAGAGATACAATCCTGAAACATGGGAGTTCTTGGGCGATACAAAAGCATCCATGCAGGAAGTGGCAACCGACCTCGCTTACGATCCTATTACAGACAAGGTGTACGGATGCTTCGTCAGCGATTCCGGCAACGGCTATGTATGGGGTACAATCGACCTTACGGAAGGCAAGCGCACACAGCTTGGCTTCTGCGACAATCCGCTGTTGGCAATAGCTGCCAGCAACGAAGGTATTATATATGGTATCGACGGTAAGGGTGATCTCTATACCGTGGATAAGGAAACAGGAGCGCAGACACTTGTAGGCTCTACAGGACTCTCGGTTGAATATATCACACAGAGTGCTACTTTTGATACACGCAAGAATGAGATGTATTGGGCTGCTTGCCTGAGTGGCGGCAAGACAGGATTCTATAAGGTGAACACAACAACGGGAGAAGCTACGGAAGTGATAGACTTCCCAAACAAGGAACAGTATTTGGGTCTCTTCATAAAGGCTCCATTGGCGGAAGACGGTGCTCCGGCAGCTGTGGCATCAGTAATAACAGACTTCAAGAACGGCAGTTGCACAGGTGACATCAAGTTTACTGCTCCTACAACAACATTTGCCGGCGATGCTCTTACGGGCGAACTGACTTACGAAGTGAAAGCCAACGGCAAGAGCGTAGCCACAGGTACAACGACTGCCGGTGCAGACGTTGATGTGGAAGTGACATTGCCTGGTGGTGCCACAAAGATTAGCGTAACCACAGCTAATGCAGAAGGCAACAGTCCGGCGGCAGTAGTGGATATGTTTATAGGTAAGGATGCGCCAACGGCAGTAGGCGACCTTAAACTGGAAGTTACAGACCGAGACAACGGAATGGTGAAACTGACATGGACTGCTCCTACCACAACTCTCAATGGCGGTTATCTTGATGCTGCGGCAATGAGATATAAGGTGGTAAGAAATACCGACGGCAAGGAAGTTGCCAACGACTTGAGTGTTTGTGAGTTTACAGAAAAGCTCGGTACCGAGGCATTGGCACAGTACAGTTATACCGTAACCCCGTATGTAGGCGATCTGATAGGTACGGAGGCTGTTTCTAACGGCGTCAAGCTTGGCACACACTGTCTCGTGCCGTATCTCGAGACCTTCGATACCAAGGAGGCATTGGATAACTTCACCATTATCGATGGCTATGAAGACGGTGACACATGGATGTTCCGTACTGGTTGGGATATGGTACAGAGCAGATACTCTTTCAAGAACCCTATGGACGAGTGGTTGATGACTCCTCCTATCTATCTGGAGAAAGGCAAGCTCTACAAGCTAACCTTCACTTCTTCTTGCAAGCGCGTTTATCCAGACCGTCTTGAAGTGAAGATGGGTAAGGGTACTTCTGTTGCAGACATGGTTACGACATTGGTTAAGGATACATTGTATCAGACAGACCAGCAGATACCGGATGTGGTATACGACTTCGACCTTGATGTGAAGGTAGATGAAAGCGGCGACTATCATATCGGTTTCCATGCCATGACAGATGAGCCTCAGATGTCAGACCTGCGACTCGACGATATCTCCTTGACCTACGTTTCTGATTTGGGTTGTCCGGAGCGTGTAAGTGACCTTACAGCTACTCCAGGAGCAAATGGTGCGCTCAATGCTACCATCAGCTTTACTACTCCTGCCAAGACATTTGAAGGCGATGCTCTCACCAATATAACCAAGGCTGAGATTTACAAGTACGATATCCTTGAGGCTACAATAGAGAATCCGGGAGTAGGCAAGCCTGTTTCTGTCGTTGTTGATGCAGACCAGGGTATGAATGAATACAGGGTTTACACATATAATGAAAATGGAAAGAGTCTTGACTCCAAGGTTTCTGTATATTGTGGTGTCAGCATACCGTCACCGGTTTCAAACGTTGTTCTGAAAGAGGAAAACTCCCATCCGGTAATTACATGGGATGCTCCTACGGTAGGTGCAGACGGTGGTTATATCGACCCGTCGAAGCTTACTTATATAGTACTTCGCGGTTCCGACCAGACCGTTGTGGCTTCCGATATCTCTGAGACTTCATTCACCGACGATGAGGTAGACGGACAGACTCTGCAGGTGTACCTCGTTTATGCTTCTAATGCTGCAGGCATGAGTCAGGTGACATATTCCAACTATATCGTTGTTGGTAACGGACGCTATACTGTTCCGTTCTGCGAGTCGTTCGGTAATGCAACCATCACACAGCAGCCTTGGGGCAACGTTACTAACGGCAGCAGCAGCTGGTGGTTGACAAAGGATGGTCAGAAGGTGAAGACTTATGACGGTGACGGCGGTATGATTTACTTCATGGGTGAGGGCCCTAACGAAACCGGTAGGATATTCAGCGGCAAGATTTCGTTGGCAAACACATCACATCCGGCACTTGTTACTCATCTGTATTATGACGAGAGTCTGAAGAGTGATATCAAGGTTAGAATCATGGCGACGACAGACTATGTGAACTATACTACTCTGAAGGAGGTAGACTATAACAACTTTGATGGTGAGACAGGTTGGAACGAGTTTACTGTATCGCTCGACGAGTATAAGGACAAGCCTTGGGTGGCTGTGGCTTACGAAGCTACAACAGGTGTGGATTATAAACACAGCGTATATCTCGACAAGGTGGAAGTAATTGATAATATCGAGAACAACATTACTGCCCTTGCTTTCCAGGGTCCTGCAAGTATGCTGGCTGGTAATGAGGCTGACTTCACTGTTACATGGCGCAACGACGGATTGAAGACTGCCGAGAACTATACCGTGGAACTCTATCAGAACGGTAAGAAAGTGCAGCAGGTTGAGGGCGAAGCAATAAAGCCGGGCGAAGCTATGAGTACTGTATTCCACGTGATGCCTGATGCAATAATGCCGGAGGCTAACGAGTTCTATGCTTACATCAATTACGAGGCTGACGAATATAAGGACAACAATACGTCGAAGGTTCAGAAGTCCGTTGTCAATACTGTTGACTATCCTACCGTAGAGAATATCTCTGGTAAATATGAAAACGGAGCACAGATTACATGGGACAAGCCGGCTGCTCAGCAGAGAGTGAAGGCGGTAACGGAAGACTTCGACAGCTACGAACCGTTTATCATTACCAACATTGGCAACTGGAAGTTGTATGACGGTGATGGCACTCCAACCTTCTGTGTTCAGTTCAAGGGTTCTGTAAAGCAGTATAAGAATGCAGGTGAGCCTATGGCATGGCAGGTGTTCAATGCCCACGATGCTGGTCTTGACGATGAGGCTACAGGTTACGATATCTTCATGGCTCACTCTGGTACACAGTCTTTGGCATCGTTCAGCTCAGAGACTGGCACAAGCGACAACTGGTTAATATCTCCGAAGCTCAGTGGTTCGGCACAGCTTATCTCGTTCTACGTAAGAACTTCAGTGCCAAACTTCGGAATGGAGAAGTTCGAGGTTCTTACTTCTAACACCGACGATGAGGTGGAGAGCTTCACCAAGATAGAGAATATCGACGGCAATGCTCCTTACGCATGGACAAAGATTTCGTTTGCTGTTCCTTCTGGAACCCAGTATTTCGCTATCCGTTGTGTCTCAAGCCTTTGTATGGCAATGTTGGTTGACGACATAACCTATACTCCAGCAGAGGGTGAGATGGGTGACCTCAACATCGTAGGCTACAACATCTATCGTGACGGTGTGAAGCTCAACGAGGTTCCTGTGGCTGAACCAACCTACACCGATGCCGTAGAACCGAATACAAGCTATCAGTATCAGGTATCTGTAGTATATGAAGAGGGCGAGTCAAAGCTTTCTGCTCCATTCGTACTCTCTACAACTACCATCAACACGTTTGCCACAAGAGACATCAGCATTGAGACTGGCAATCGTATGATTACGGTGAACAACTGTGCTGGCAAGAGCATCAGCATCTTCGGAACAGACGGAGCTGTTGTATACAGTGGTGTCAAGTTTACAGAAAGCGTATCTGTTTCTGTTGCCAAGGGTGCTTACATCGTAGAGTATGATGGCAAGAGAAAGAAGGTTGTTGTGAAATAAACGAGTAGACAAGTAGGTTTGTTTTTCTTGATGATTTTTATAAACAAGTAATACAGATCTCTCATTAAAGCAAAAAAAAGGATGCTCCGATTGGGGCATCCTTTTTTGCTTATAGGTATAATGTCTTATTTTCCCAAAGACTTGAACATCTTGGTGATGCACTTTTTCTTCTGCTCCATGTTTGGGTGAACATAGAGATTAAGGGTTGTTGTGATGTTGGCATGACCGAGCAGTACGCTTACTGTCTTGTAGTCGCAGTTGCTTTCAATGCAGCGAGTGGCAAAGCTGTGGCGTAGTCCGTGATATTTCAGCCGAGGAATGTCAAGGCGTTTCATCAGCCGATGATAATAGTTGCGATAAGTGCGAGGTTCGGTTGGCTTTTCTTCATTGGTCAGCACATAGAAGTCTGTGTTTACCACCTTTTTCAGAGGTTTCACCATAGTCAGAAGTTCTTTGTTCATCGGTATCTCACGGCATGAGTTCTTGGTCTTGGGTGTGTTGATGACCAACTCCGTGTGCTTGTGTTCGCCCTCCACAATGTAGATGCGTTCAATGGTGCGGTTCACGGTAATTGTGCCGTTGTCGGTGTTAATGTCCGACCATTTCAGACCGCAAATCTCACCGATACGTAAGCCTGTGGTCAGACTGACGTAGATACCGAGGTTGCGGAATGTGAAGTTCTGTTTGATGAAATCGAGGATCTTCTTGTGGCGTGCCACCGTCAGCACCTCAATTTCCTTGTTGGTCTCAGTCGTAGGGTATTTGATGTCCCACTCGCAATAGTTCATCCATTCGTTCTTTACTCCGAACTTCATCACCATTTTCAGGACAATCAAGATGTCTTTCACCGTCTTAATGCTTAGACCGTCATTCAGTTTCTGCAAAACGAACTCCTGCACAAGTTTCTCACTCAGAGCCTCACAATCGCCAAATGATGGCAGAATGTGGTTCTCCAAAACTAACACATAAGCAGCGTATGTAGACTGCTTAACGTAGCGTTGCTTGTCACTTTTCCAAGCCAACGCAATTTCTCTAATTGTTTTTGTTTCCATATAATCCTTAATTATAAAATGTGTATATATAATAATTAGAGAAAAGCGACCTCCAACGCCCCAAATCTCAGATTCCCTGAGTTTCAGGGGGAGTGGGAGAAGTGTAAGTTGGGAGAATTAACCACAAAAGTTGGTAGTGGCTCAACGCCAAAGGGCGGCAATGCAGTCTACACTTCTGTCGGTCATTGCTTTGTGAGAAGTCAAAATGTTGGTATGGGATATTTAATCTTAGATGATATAGCTCATATTGACGATGATATTCACCAAAAGCACAAAGCTACAGAATTAAGTGAGGATGATGTATTACTAAATATCACTGGAGCATCCATAGGTAGAACTGCAATAGCAACAAAAGAGATAGAAGGTGGTAATGTAAACCAACATGTTTGTATTATTAGGGCTAACTCTAAAGTAAGTCCTAAGTTTTTGTGTAACTATATTCAAACAAAGAAGATTCAAAATTATATACGAAGCTTGCAGACAGGTGGCAGTCGGGAAGGACTCAATTTTGAGCAAATACGTTCATTCCCAATATCCTTACCTAGTATAGCAGAACAAAATAAAATTGCGCAGTTGCTTGATAAATTAAACGAGCGCATAGCGACCCAAAACAAAATCATTGACAAGTTGCAGTCCTTAATCAAGGGAATTAGCGGTAGAATATTTGCATCCATACAAGGAATAGAATATAGAATGGGTGATATAGCTTCAATTACAAATGGGGATAGTAATGTACAAGATGCTGTTACTGAACCAAAAGACGGTTTGTACCCTTTCTTTGACAGGTCTGAAGATATAAAATATTTGTCTACATATCTATTTGACAAAGAAGCTATAATATACCCTGGTGAAGGAGCGGAATTTTCACCTCGATATTTCAAAGGAAAATTCGCTTTACATCAAAGATGTTATGCTATTTTTGACTTCAATGAAATTATAAATGCTCAGTATCTTTATTTTTATTTAAAGACGCAAAATTCATATTTTGTCAGAAATGCTGTGGGATCAACTGTGCCTTCATTAAGACTTGACACTTTTCAAAAGCTTAAAGTTGTTGTACCACCGAAGAAAATACAATATAGTGTATCTTTATGTCTTTCTTCAATGGAACAGAAATTTAATGTTGAGAATGAGATTTTACAAATGCTATTAAAACAGAAGCAGTATCTGCTTCGCCAAATGTTCATATAAACATCTGGCGAAGCAAGTATTGCTTCTGCTTTTCATAATGTTCCAACAATCTTTTGCTTACTAAAAGTTTTGCTTCATAAGTTTTCAGTAAATTAACTATAGCTTTTTGTGTTTCTAAATCAGGAAGATAGACATAACAAGAAGAAAGGTTGTTTGCTGTTATTGAAAATACTTTTGTCCCCTGTGCCAATCGCTTGATTTGATTATGGAAATAACGAGAATTAAATGCAAAGCCTTTGAAACCTACAACTGTCCTGTTCTTTATATCACGACCATGAATAGTATGTAATCCACAGATTGTATCACCTTCAATCGTATCAACAAATTCTACGGATTTAGCTATTTCGCCAGTATCTTCTGAAGCATCAGCAAAAGCAACATCTCCAATTTGGCATAACATATATTGCTTAGGTACTGCTTCATTTTTAATCATCGGTAAAGAGGCTGAGTTAATTCCACGTGTCTGGAAACCATGTATTAAACCATAATGTAGATTCCTAATTGCTCCTTCTTTATAACTCAGTTGTTCCCATGATAGCGAATTGGTAGGGAAGAATTGCATAAATGAACGTAAATAAGTTTTTTCCCACAAAGGATTATCCAACAAATTGTCCTCCAGTCCCTTGATTAAGGATTTTGTGGCTTGTAGGTCTGCGATTATTGAAAATGTATTTGATGATAAACATTCAGAAAGACTACAATTGGATAATGTTGGATCATATATTCGTGGATTAACTTATAGCAGTAACGATGTTGTTGAACATGGTGGCACACTTGTTATGCGCTCAAACAATATTGTTAATGGAAGTTTGCTTGATTACAATAACAATGTTGTATTCGTTAATAAGCAAATGTCAGCAAAACAGCAATTGCAAAATGGAGATATTGTTATCTGTATGGCAAACGGAAGTTCTTCTTTGGTTGGCAAATCTTCTTTCTATGACGGCAATTGGCATTCACCTATAACCGTTGGGGCATTTTGCGGTATATACCGTTCTAAAGAACCCATTGCAAAATGGTTGTTTCAAACAAACAAATACCGTAGATATATTTGGAACTCTTTGCAAGGTGGTAATGGTGCAATTGCAAATTTGAACGGAGATGATATACTAAACATGTCATTCTCAATCCCTAATGCCCCCATCAAGGACACTTGTGTAAAGATGCTAACATCGGTGGATTCTGCTCTTGAAAACAATATGTCGCTCTGTACATTATACACCTTACAGAAGCAGTACCTGCTCCGCCAGATGTTTATATGAACATTTGGCGAAGCAGATACTGCTTTTGATTCAACAGGCAATTTGAATACGTTTCCTCGTTTTTGATTTTATTTTCGATACTTTCTATAACATTGACGACATGAGTTTGTTGTTCTTTTGAAGGAATAGCAACTTTCATGTCAAGCCATTCGTCGACGTTAATGGAACGTCCATCTCTTATGCCGTATGTAACAATTATCAGCGATTTCACAAAATCTCTGGATGTGAAATAATTAGAGAGATAGCTGTACACTAATAAATTGTTTGGTCTCAATACTGTATATGCAGGACTACAAATTCCTGTTTTTTCAGAAAAAGCGAAACCTCCTTGAAAAGAGCGCAGATGAATAACGTAGTCGCCATTTTTCACAATTTTGTAAGTGCTGATATTGCTACGCTCAAAATGTATGTCCAAGTTCAAATCTTCTCTACTCACCATTCCTCTCTCCTGACTCGCAGATAGAACGTTTGAATATTTCAATTGTTTATTGCGTTCATTTATTATACTGAATAACTGTCGGTATGAATACCAAGTTCCTTGTATCCCTTTATATAGCTTTTCAATAATCGCAGACTTTAGCTTCTTCAAATCCTCAATCAGCTTGATTGAAAAGTTAGAGTCCCTAATCAAGGGACTAAGGGTTAGTCTTATGCAAATAGAGA